>ERZ1034976.483-NODE-483-length-37338-cov-11.902556_pt1 | contig 37338 bp, 38 predicted proteins | sample MGYA00520623_ERZ1034976 | MGnify/ENA primary metagenome ERZ1034976 (study PRJEB33766, sample SAMN09781774) | gut metagenome | biome: gut microbiome | host: Homo sapiens | place: Madagascar | study: EMG produced TPA metagenomics assembly of the PRJNA485056 data... | reverse complement strand
GTATTTTATTGTATAATTTAAATGTTTTAAAATTTTTTATTCTGTCGACACTGTTCGACATATTTTTCATAAAATGCGTGGTATATTTATATTAAAGTTAATATTTATTAAATAAAGGCGCTTTTATGTTGCATTTTGGGGATGCGATTGGGGAACATTTTAGTGCCTTTAATTTTTTTCATTTCTTTAATGTGACAAATTTTTCGATTCCGGGCATGAGCATCACATTCAATAAAACCATAAACCCCCTCGTATTAAACGAGGGGGTTTTGTTATGCCTGAAGTATTCCGTTGTCAAAATAATCAATTTGCATTGCGTGCTTAACTTCGCTTAAAGTTTGCGCCGCTTTATTCTCTGCAACTTCACTGCCTGTCTTAAGAATATCATAAACATCGGGAAGGCGCTGTTCCCATTCTTTTCTTCTTTCTCTGATTGGTCTTAATTCCTCTTGGATAACATTGTTGAGAAACTTCTTAACCTTAACATCGCCGAGACCGCCTCTTTGATAATGAGCCTTAAGCTCTTCAAGATTTGCGTAATCCGGCAAAAACTCTGCGAAATATTCATCCTTGCAAAATGCGTCAAGATAAATGAATACAGGATTGTTTTCAACCTCACCCGGGTCTTCGATTCTCAAATGATTCGGGTCGGTGAACATTGACATAACCTTTGTTCTGATTTCGTCCGGCTCGTCTGAAAGATAAATGCAGTTGCCGAGTGATTTGCTCATCTTTGCCTTGCCGTCAATACCCGGGAGCCTCAAGCAAGCCTTGTTGCTTGGGAGTATGATTTCCGGCTCAGTTAGTGTTTCGCCGTAAACCGAATTGAATTTGTGCACAATTTCCTTGCACTGCTCAAGCATCGGGAGCTGATCCTCGCCGACAGGCACTGCAGTTGCGTGGAATGCCGTAATATCGGCAGCCTGACTGATCGGGTAGCAGAAAAATCCGACAGGGATGCTTGCTTCAAAATTTCTCATTTGAATTTCAGCCTTAACAGTGGGGTTTCTCTGAACGCGTGAAACAGTGACAAGATTCATATAATAGAATGTCAGCTCAGTAAGCTCCGGTACCATTGATTGAATAAATATTGTTGATTTTTCAGGGTCAAGTCCGCATGCGAGATAATCGAGCGCAACCTGAACAATATTTTGGCGCACCTTTTCGGGATGCTCTGCATTGTCTGTCAAAGCCTGTGCATCTGCAATCATAATGTAAATTTCATCAAATTTGCCGGAGTTTTGCAATGCTACACGCTCCTTGAGCGAGCCTACATAGTGACCTACATGTAATCTGCCGGTCGGTCTGTCGCCGGTTAATATAACTTTTTTCATATTTTTACCTATCCTAAATTATATATTGTTCTAAATATTTATGGTAACATATATTAATTATGCTGTCAACAAATTACGGCTTAAATTATTTGAAATTTAGAACTTGACCTAAAGCCAACTTTAAGTGATATAATTAAGGAAAAGGAGGCTTAGTGTGAAAAATCACACTATCCAAATTATATTGCTCTCAAAATTTGCCAGTGGCATAATTTTGAGATGGCTGAAATCACCATTTACGCCTGTTCAGGCAACGCAGGTCAATCAGGTGATTTTTAATAAACTATTTGTTGCCTGAAAGGCTATGGTGATTATTATGAAATTTGCAATTATTTATTATTCACTCGGCGGAAATACAAGGCGCATAGCCAATATGATTAAAGATAAAATAAGTGCCGATATTTTTGAGATTGAAACAAAGACACCATACACGGGCACTTACAACCAAATTGTCAATCAGGGGCAGGATGAAGTCGACAGCGGATTTTGCCCCGAAATCAAAAAGTTGAATATTGATCTGAGCAAATACGATACTGTATTTTTAGGCTCTCCCGTTTGGTGGTACACATTTGCCCCCGCAATGCATTCATTTTTAAATGAATATGATTTGAGCGGCAAAAAAATTTTTCCGTTTGCCACAAACGGAGGATGGCTCGGTCATACTTTAAAAGATTTTTCATCAATGTGCTTCGGTGCCGATGTTGAGAAGGGTATTGATATTCGTTTTGATGAATCAACTCTTCGCACCCCAATCAGTGTTATTGAAAAATGGATTGATAAATGCTGTGAATAATTCCACGCTTATTGCTCATTTCTCCCTGCCTGCGTTGACATTTATCAGCTGAAAATGTAATATATTTAATCAAGCGTGATATATATTTGCTTGCTATTATGCATGAAATCAGGATTAATTCAGTATGAAAAATAACAATCAGGGCAAAAAGACAAATGTTACATTAATCATAGTGCTGTCGATTGTGTCGTTTGTTTTGGTTATCGGATTTGTTTTTGCTGTAATTCTGTCAAATTTGTATAGTCTTTCGGCGCAAAGGACTTTGCCGACTTATTACGGTGCCGATTCGGATTATCAAATTGACAGCGACACGCCGATGACGAATATATCAATGATGTCGACAGTGTCGATGATGACAATGATGTTAATATTGACGATATGTCTGATGAAGAAATTATAAATTACTGTGTTGACAATGCTGTCGATAATATCGTTGACCTATACGACGATTTGAATTTGGAGTCGCCTGCCGAATGCCTTTCGGTTTATTGCAAACTGTTGAGTAACGGTTATCTTTCTAAAGGCGGCAAATATGCCTATACCGATGCGGAATATGAGGAATACGATTTCAATTTGGCTTACAGCGTTTTAAAAGGTGAGGCGCTCTGCCGAAATGAGGACGATTTGTTCACCAAAACGCTGAAAAATTACGGCTTTGATTGCTATTGCACCACATGCTACAGCGACTCGGATTATAAATCGCCAAAATCTGCTAAAGAGCCAAATCATCAGGTAACCTTTGTTTACGATTCCGACAACGAGAATGTATATTTCCTTGACCCGACAAATAATGTGTTTGTCGATAATTTCAGCAAATCGTCTGTTTATTCAAACGGCGATGACGGTTGTTATACATACCCGTTGCCCGAGTATTCGGATGAGGACGGAGAATATTTAACTTCATATAATTCCAAAAACGAAATCAACCGTATGAAGGAATTGATTAAAGCTGATATAATTTCGGTTTCAAAATCGTATTATGAAAATGAAAGTTTATCGGCGATGAGAAAGTTTAATGCCGACAGCGGAAAATCGACACTGAAAAATTTTAATTCTGAAATGCAAACAGAAGTTTTCGAGTATATTGATTAAAAATAAAACCGAATGTGTATGTTGAGCACATTCGGTTTTATTTTTGTTATATAAATTTATTCAGTTGCCTTGTTTATGCAGTTGATTGCATTTAAGCTCCTCGGGTAGCCGATATACGGCAGGCATTGAAAAACAACCTTTACCAAAAATTCCTTGTCGTTTCCCATATTCATATTGCCTTTTGCGTGAGCGATTAGCTGCGGCTCACATCCGCCCTGAGCAGATAAAAAGCAAAATGTAACCATTTCACGCCGGGCAAGGTCAAGTCCGCATCTTGTGTAGAAATTTAATTGTATTTTGGATGTGCCTTGCCGTTGTTGCGATTGTATTTTGTATCTTAACAGCAAAATCAAAATTAAAATAAATTTCTGCGTTTTAGTCTTTTTATCGTCAGTCTATAACAGTGTGACATTGTGTCATTACAGCAGATATTGCATAGTATAAACAAGAAAAATTAAGGAGTGATTTTTTGTTTAACTATGTAAAAAGACTGCAATATCCTATTAATATTAAGCATCCCGACCCAAAAGCCGCCGCTATTATAATCAGCCAATACGGCGGACCGGACGGCGAGCTTGGAGCAAGTTTGCGCTATTTGTCACAGCGCTATTCAATGCCCTATGCCGAGCTTAAAGGTTTGTTGACCGACATCGGTGTTGAAGAACTTGGACATCTCGAAATGATAGGCACTATTGTCCATCAGCTCACTAAAAACTTAACCGAGAGTCAAATTGAAAATTCGGGCTTTGCTCCGTATTTTGTTGACCATACCACAGGTGTCTACCCGACAGCCGCAAGCGGCTCGCCATGGAGTGCTGCAAGTATTCAGGTGACGGGTGACCCGATTGCCGATATAAACGAAAATTTGGCAGCCGAGCAAAAGGCGCGTGTAACATACGATAATATTCTTCGCCTTGTCGACGATCCCGATGTCATCGAGCCGATTAAATTCCTGCGTGAGCGCGAAATAGTGCATTATCAGCGATTCGGCGAGGGACTGAGAATTATTACCGACAAATTGAACAGCAAAAATTATTATATGACAAATCCCGCATTTGACGACTAATAAACAAAAACCGTTTTCAGTAAATTTGAAAACGGTTTTGTCATTGTTATTATTTTTGCTCATTTGGCTTTTTCATCGTCAGCGAAATTCTGTTTTTCGCTGTGTCGACAGAAATTACCCAAACGGTTACGGTGTCGCCGACCTTTAATACATCGGACGGATGTTTGATATATTTGTTTGTTATTTGGCTTATGTGGACAAGTCCGTCTTGATGAACGCCGATGTCAACAAATGCGCCGAAATCTATTACATTGCGCACAGTGCCTTTAAGCTCCATTCCGGGTTTTAAATCATCAATGCTCATGACATCCTCGCGCAAAAGCGGTTGTGGGAGTTCATCTCTCGGGTCTCTGCCCGGTTTTGAAAGCTCGTTGATAATGTCAATAAGTGTCGGCTCGCCTATGTCAAGCTGTCTTGCAATTGCAGATGTGCCTACTGTTTCAACCTCGTGCTTCAGAGAAACAATGTTGCCGTTTCTTATATCATTGTCGCTGACGGAGCAGAGCTTTAACAGTTTTTGTGTTGCCTCGTAGCTTTCGGGGTGAACAGCAGTATTGTCAAGTACATTTTTGCTTTCGCACACTCTCAAAAAACCGGCGCATTGCTCAAACGCCTTGGGCCCTAATTTTGAAACTTTTTTAAGCTCGTTTCGTGATTTAAACATTCCGTTCTCTTCACGATATGCAACAATGTTTTTCGCAAGGGTGCTCGATATTCCGGCAACTCTGTTCAAAAGCGACGGCGACGCAGTGTTCAAATCTACGCCTACGGAGTTAACACAGTCCTCAACAACGCCGTCAAGTGCGGCGTTAAGCTCCTTTTGCGGCATATCGTGCTGGTATTGACCTACGCCGATTGCCTTTGGGTCGATTTTTACAAGCTCCGCAAGCGGATCTTGAAGTCTGCGCGCAATTGAAACGGCACTCCTTAGACTTACATCGAATTGCGGAAATTCCTCTGCAGCAAGCTTTGACGCGCTGTAAACCGATGCACCCGCCTCGCTTACAACCATATATGTTATGCCGCAATTAAGTTCCTTGATGACTTCGGCGGCAAAAACTTCCGTTTCGTGCGATGCCGTGCCGTTTCCGATGGCAAACATTTTTACATCATATTTTTTAACAAAGCCCTTAATGATTTTTTTAGCCTCGTCAATCTTTTTGTGCGGTGGAACAGGGTAGATAACACCGGTGTCAAGCACCTTGCCGGTGCCGTCAACAACGGCAACTTTGCATCCCGTTCTGTATCCGGGGTCAAGCCCGATTGTTGTTCTGTTTTTAACAGGCGGTTGCATTAAAAGCTGTCTTGTGTTTTCGCTGAAAACCTTGATTGAATCGTCACAAGCGTTTTCGGTCAGTTCATTTCTGATTTCTCTTTCAAGCGATGGGAAAATCAGTCTTGTGTATGAATCTTCTGCAGCGGCTCTTACCTCGTCTGTCGCTGCTGTATTGCTCTTGCAGTGCAAATCGTAAAGAATACCGAGACCGGTTATTTTGTCATAGTCAAGGGATACCTTCAAATATCCCTCTTTTTCGCCTCTGTTCATTGCAAGAACTCTGTGGCGAGCAACCTTTGAAATCGGCTCGTTGTATTCCTTATACATTTCATATACACCAAGGTCTTCTTTTGCGCCCTTTGCTGTTATCAAGCCGTTTGTTTTAATTGAATGGCGCAGTATTTTTCTGCCGTTTGCATCGTCTGAAATCATTTCGGCAATAATATCTCTTGCACCCTGCAATGCGTCCTCAACGGTTTCAACCTCTTCACTCAAAAATTCCTTTGCGAGAATTTCCGGTGCGGCGGTCGATTTTTCCTGTGCGTATATAAATTCGGCAAGTGCTCCGAGTCCTTTTTCTTTTGCGACAGATGCGCGTGTTTTCCTTTTCGGTCTGTACGGACGGTAAATGTCCTCAAGCTCCGTCATTGTTGACGCGCTGTCAATCGCTTTGAGTATTTCGTCGGTCATCAATTCCTGCTCGGTTATTGAATTGATTATTTTATCCTTTTGTTCCTCCAAATTGCGCAGATATGTCAATCTGTCGTTAAGCTCACGCAAAAGTTGATCGTCAAGCGAGCCTGTTGCTTCTTTTCTGTATCGCGCAATAAATGGAATTGTATTTCCTGCGTCTATAAGCTCAAGCGTGTTTTTTACCTGCCACGGCTTGAGCGAAAATTCGTTTTCAATTTGTCTTGCAATATCCATATTCAGATTCCTTTTTGAGTTAGTGTTTTAATTTTAACAGATTTTAAAATTCATTACAATATTTTAAATGTTAATATTTTTTTGTTGACAAATTAATTCAATTGTGATATTACTTATGGCATGAGCTTCGGCTCATTGTACCTTGAAAATTTAACATATAACCAAGCATAGTTTTTGTTTTTAATAAAGCCGATTTGTCCTTTCAAATCGGTTAGCGCCCGGACCCGGTTGTCGGGTTGACGAGGAGCGAAGTTATCGAAATTTCGGCGGATGCTTCGTCGTATTGCCTTTGATGCGCCGAAAAAGGCAAAACCGTTGGGTAACCTGCGGCACAAATTCTTTTTCACAAAGGTATTTTTTTAAAATTATCGCCATAATAAATAATATGGCAGTCTATATAAAGTGAGGAAAAAACTATGTGTGGAATTATCGGATATACAGGATACTCTCAGGCAAGAGATGTGCTTTTAAAAGGCTTGAAATCGCTTGAATACAGAGGATATGACAGCGCAGGCATTGCCGTTTTTAATGATAAGAGCAACTCGGTCACCGTCACAAAGACAAAGGGCAGAGTCGAAAATCTGCAATCAAAGTGTGACAGCGTTGTCGGAAACTGCGGCATAGGTCATACTCGCTGGGCAACCCACGGCGAGGTCAGCGACACAAATTCACATCCGCATAAATTCGGCAGGGTAACATTGGTGCACAACGGAATTATTGAGAATTATGCCGCAATCGCAAATCAGCTCGGTATTAATTCAAGACTGAAATCTCAAACCGATTCTGAGGTTGTTGCCGCCCTGATTGACAAATATTATACCGACGATGCAAGGTCGGCAATTGTCAAGGCTGTTAAGGAGCTTTGCGGAACATATGCGCTTGCCGTTATGTTTGACGATATACCGGGCAAAATTTTTGCCGTTCGCAATGTCAGCCCGATTGTTTGCTGTCAAAACAAAAACGGTGCTTATATTGCGTCGGATATTATCGCAATCGGCGAATACAGCGACGATTATTTTGTTTTGCCCGAATTTTCGGTTGCCGAAATATCACCGAGCGGAATTGAAATAACCGATTTTAATTCAAATTCAATTGAGCCTGCTATGTCAAAACTTGATTGGAATATTAAAAACGGAGGTAAATGCGGCTATCCGTTTTATATGGAAAAGGAAATTTGCGAGCAAAGCACTGTCATTAAAAACATTATTTCATCACATATCCAAAACGGCGAGGTCGATTTCAGCGCTGACAATATTGATGAAAGTATATTTACCGACTGCGACAGCATAACCGTTATTGCATGCGGCACCGCTATGCATGCAGGTTTAATCGGCAAATATTTGATTGAAAAAACTTGCGGCATACCCGTTACTGTTTGCATGGCAAGCGAATTTATGTATAGCGACCCGATTATCGGAGATAAAACGCTTGTAATTTGCGTTTCGCAAAGCGGTGAAACTATTGACACGCTCGAGGCACTTAAATTTGCAATGCGAAGGGGCGCAATGTCGCTTTCAATAGTCAATGTCAGAGAGTCGTCAATCGCACGCGAAAGCGATAATGTGATTTATACAAACGCAGGACCCGAGATTGCTGTTGCCTCTACAAAGGCATATACCGCACAGGTCACCGTGCTTTATCTCATTACTGCTAAAATTGCAGTGTTGCGTGAGAGTTTAAACAGTGAGGGTGAGTCAAAGTTTTTGGCAGAACTTGAAAAAATTCCCGATGCCGTAGAAAATGTAATTTCAAATAAGGCAAAAATTCATAAAATTGCTTCTGCTCTTATTGAGGCAGAGCATACATTTATGATAGGCAGGGGAGTTGATTATATTTCTCTGCTTGAGGCGTCACTTAAGCTGAAAGAGATTTCCTATATCCATTCCGAGGCGTTTGCATCGGGTGAGCTTAAGCACGGAACTATTGCGCTTATAACCGACAAAACGCCTGTTATATCTCTGCTCACGCAGGAAAATCTTATGTCAAAGCAGGCTTCTAATATTAAAGAGGTTCAAAGCCGTGGCGCAAAGGTAATATCTTTTGTCCGTTCATCCTTAAAAACAAAGGATACAGGTTGTTCGTTCGAACTGCCCGATTTGGACGACGATTTTATGTCTGTTCCGTCGGTTGTTGCGTTGCAGCTTTTGGCTTATTATGTTTCGTCCGACAAAGGGCTTGATGTTGATAAACCGCGCAATCTTGCAAAGGTTGTAACTGTCGAATAAACTGTTTATATGCTTGAATGCTTGGTTATTGTTAAATTCAATCCGCAGTTGATATTTTGTATCGTCTGCGGATTTTTTGTAATTAATTTTCTAATTATATTGTAATTAATTATTTTTAATGGTAAAATTAATTTAATATGGTGCTTTTTGCACTGCGTGTCAATTTGAAAATCTATGGAGAATACAATGCAAAATTACGCTAAACCAAAGAAATCGAAATTCGGTAAATACCTTTTTTGCTATTTTACCGGCAATGAGCCTGAAAGAGAGCGCATTTGCTTTGCTCTTTCCGACGACGGATACAATTTTACGCCGATTAACGGCGGAAAACCTGTTATTATTCAGGAAAAGGGCACAAAATGTATGCGCGACCCGTTTATTCTTCGCAACGAAAACGGCGGATATTATATTATAGCAACCGATATGAAATCCTCTCTCGGATGGGATTCCAACCACGGCGTCGTAACTTGGAGGTCTGATGATTTAATCAATTGGTGCGATGAAACGGCGGTTGATTTTCATATCTTTGACTCAACAAAAAATGCCGACAAAATTTGGGCACCCGAGGCTATTTACGATAAAGAAGAGGGCAAATATTTTGTCTATTATTCGGTGCATAATAACGGCAGCGACAAGGCGCTTTCAATTTGGTATTCATATACCGATGATTTTAAATCGTTTACCGAGCCGGCGGAACTTTTTGCTCCGAAAAGCGGCAAGGATGCGATAGATGCCGACATTGTGGAGTTTAACGGCAAATATTATATGTGCTATAAGGACGAATGTGAAAAAACAATTTGTCAGGTTGTTGCCGACAAACTGACCGGCCCGTATCACGAATATGAGAATAACACGGTTGCCTGCACCGATCATCATGTCGAGGGCAATTGTATGTATCGCATCAACGGCACAGATGCCTTCGTTATGGTTATGGATATGTATTGTGACAATCAATACTTTATGCAGCAGACCGAGGATTTCAAAACGTATCTGCCGATTAATGAAAAGGATTATTCACTTGCATTTACACCGCGTCATGCGTCAGTTCTTCAAATAAGCGATGAGAAATACAGCAGGCTTGTAAATCATTTTGGAAAGTAACGGAGAAACCATGGATAAAACAAAATCAAAAAAAATCAGAAACACACTCTACTTTTTAATGCCGATTATTGTGCCACTGCTTTTTGTTAATTTCAGCGTCGATTCCGATACATATTGGATAATTAAAACCGGCGAATATATTTGCAATAACGGAATCCCGACAAAGGATTTCTTAACAATGCATTCAAACATGGACCTTGTTGTTCAGCAATGGCTGTCGGATATAATTTTCTATAAGTTGTATTCGGTGTTCGGCGTTATCGGATTGTCACTTATAGTCATTGTGATGTATATTGCGTTTTCGCTCCTGTTATATAAATTCTGCACAATGATGACAAATCGCAGGCTCGTCACCACACTTGTCACACTCATTGCAAATGCATATATGATTGCGCTTTGCATGGTGCCGAGACCTCAAATTTTCACTTATTGCATAATCCTTATTGAACTCATTATACTTGAAAGCTATGTCCGCTCCGGCAATTTCAAATATTTGATTCTGTTGCCGTTTCTGTCGGTGCTGACGGTTAATCTTCATGCGTCAATGTGGACAATGCTGTTTATAATGATGCTTCCTTATTTTGCAAATGCACTGCCGATTAAAATTAAAGGCAAAAGCATTTCGTGTGCAAAAATTTTGCCGCTCATAATAACTGCTGTTGCTATGGGTGTTTGCGGTTTGATTACTCCGTACGGCTATAAGGGCTTGACCTTTATTTTCACTGCTTCGGTCGGAAACAAGGTAAACGATTTTATCATTGAACTTCAGCCGCTCAAACTTTCTATGTCATTTAACGGTTTCGGCACATTTTGCATTGTACTTGCCGTTGCCGCTGCGTATGTTTTCCACAAAAAGGGCAAAACAAATTTGCGCTTTGCACTCCTAACACTCGGAACAGGCGCAATGGCAATGATGTATATGAAACTTATTCCGTATTTTATTATCGCCGCTTATCCGACAATGCTTTATTATTTGGATAATGCCGATTTTAAAAAACTTACTTTGTCGAAAAAGAATGAAAAATCCGAATCGAAAAAATCAAGCAAAATCTTTTTGTGCGTGTTGGTAGGCCTTTTAATTGCAATTTACGGTTATGCCATTGCCGACAATACCGCTAAATTTGTCGATTATGTTCAGACAAACGGTGCAAATGAAGAAACCGAGGAGCTTGACACTGCCATTGAGGCCATAGAAAATGACTCAAAAAAATACGGCACGGATATAGTTTTGTTCAACGGTTTTAATTCGGGGGGCTATCTCGAGTTTAAGGGATATGAAACATATATCGACGCAAGAGCCGATTCGTTTGTTGTTGAAGCAAATCACGATTTTGATTATATGACGGAGTATTATAATATATTGCGCGGCAAGTCATACTATAAAGACTTTTTAAACAAATATAAATTTACATATTTGATTATAGAAAAAGGTGTTGAGGTGCCGCTGTATATTTCTGTCAGTCACGACAGCGATTATCAAAAAATTTCTGACGGCACCGATTATGCAGTGTTTAAGCTTGTTGAATAATTGAAAGGGGAATGTATGAAAGCAAAAATTACTCTCGCAAAGGAATTTAAAGTCGGCGAAATCGACAAAAGAATTTACGGTTCGTTTATCGAACATCTCGGCAGAGCTGTTTACGGCGGCATTTATGACCCGGGTAACCCTCTTTCCGATGAAGACGGATTCAGAACGGATGTTATCAAACTTGTTAATGAGCTTAATGTGCCGATAGTCCGCTATCCCGGCGGAAATTTTGTATCCGGCTATAATTGGGAGGACGGTGTCGGTCCGGTTGAAAACAGACCCAATCGCCTCGATTTGGCATGGGGAACTACCGAGCCTAACACTTTTGGCACAAACGAGTTTATGAAATGGTGTTCAAAAGCAGGAGCTGAGTGTATGCTGGCTGTCAATCTCGGCACTCGCGGACCAGAAGAGGCTCGCAACCTCGTTGAATATATGAATCATCCGTCAAATTCCGCTTGGGCAGATTTGAGAATTAAGCACGGATATAAAGAGCCGTGGGGCGTTAAGCTTTGGTGTCTCGGCAATGAGATGGACGGCAGATGGCAAATGGGTGCAAAAACCGCTGCCGATTACGGAAAAATTGCCAATGAGGCTTCAAAAATGATGAAATGGACCGATGATTCCATTGAAACCGTTCTTTGCGGCTCATCGAGCAGAAATGCGCCGACTTTCGGCGATTGGGAGGCAACGGCACTTGACATTGCGTATGACAGCATTGATTATGTTTCGCTACATCAATACTACGGCAATCAGGCTGATGATACTCCGTCGTTCCTTGCCAAAACGCTTGAACTTGAGGAATTTATTTATTCAGTAATCTGCACCTGCGATTATGTTAAAGCGAAAAAGCGCTCAAAGAAAACAATCAATCTTTCGTTTGACGAATGGAATGTTTGGTATCACAGCAACAATGCGCCGTATGAGCGTTGGAGCTATGCTCCGCCGCGCCTTGAAGATGTTTATAATTTTGAGGATGCGCTTCTTGTAGGCTCAATGCTTATCACACTTCTTCGCCATTGCGACAGAATAAAAATTGCCTGCCTTGCCCAGCTTGTCAATGTAATTGCGCCTATTTTCACCAAAACAGGCGGCGGTGCTTTTAAGCAGACAATATTTTATCCGTTTGCGCATTTGTCGAATTTCGGCAGAGGAGTTGCACTCAATCCGATTATCGACTGCCCGAAATACGATTCAAAGGAATTCACCGATGTGCCTTACCTTGAATCAATTGCAACATTTGATGAGGAAAATGAACAACTTGTTTTGTTTTGTGTTAATAAATCACTCGATAAAAGCGCAGTAATTAATTTGAATTTGCTTGATTTTGACGGTTATAAGCCTGTCGAGTTTATATCAATGGACGGCTGCGAAAAAAACGCAGTCAACGGTTTTGACGGCGAAAATGTCACACCGCATAAAAACGAGTTGCCGAGCATTAACGGCTCCGTTGCCGAAATTGAGGTTAAACCTTTCTCTTGGAATGTTGTCAGATTTGCCAAGTAGTGCATAATAGAACTGATTTAACGCTTTACTCGGTTGAAATTTATTTAATAATGTGGTATAATTCATAAAATTGCGAATCAAGGTGAATATTGTGAATAATTATTCGGTTGTACTTCCGAGCTATTCAATCGGCGACAATTGCTTGTCACTTGTCGAGAAAATTTGTTCAGGCTCGGGCAGTAATGCTGTTGTCATCGGCGGAAAAACCGCTGTTTCAAGAATTAAAGATGATTTGGTTGCAGCGCTTGCAAATTCAAGCATAAGCATTGTCGATTTTGTCTGGTACGGCGGCGAATGTTCGTTTGAAAATGTCGAAATGCTGAAGGCAAATCCATCGGTTGTCAATGCCGATATGATTTTTGCGGTCGGCGGCGGCAAGGCACTTGATACATGCAAAGCCCTTGCAAACGATATTAACAAAGATGTTTATACATTTCCGACAATTGCATCAAACTGTGCCGCTACTACGGCGGTTTCGATTATGTATAACCCCGACGGCACATTTAAAGGCCCCAACTTTTTTGACGCGCCGGCAAAGCATGCGTTTATCTATACACCGGTTATCGCCAAAGCCCCCAAAAGATATATTTGGGCAGGAATGGGCGACACATATGCCAAGTATTTTGAGGCTGAAATGAGCGCACGCGGAGAGGATTTGGTGCATTATCATTGGCTCGGCAAAAATGTCAGCAGACTTTGTGTTGACCCTATTCTTCAATACGGCGCCGACGCTATGCGTGATGTTGAAAACGGTGTCACCTCCGATGCACTTGATCAGGTTATTCTTGCGGTTGTTGTTACAACCGGCATTGCGTCGATACTCCTCACGAAGGAACATATTATCGACTATAACACCGGTCTTGCTCACGCAGTGTTTTACGCGCTCACTTCGTGGCGACATATTGAAGAAAGGCACTTGCACGGCGAAGTTGTCGGCTACGGCATATTAATTCTGCTTCTTGTCGATAATAATAAGGAAATGTTTGACAAGATTTATGCTTTTAACAAATCGGTCGGTTTGCCTGTATGCTTAAAGGATATTGAAATGTCGCAATCCGATTTGGATAAACTTGTCCCTGCCGTTTGCGCTATGAAGGATATTGAGCATAATCCTTATGAAATTACTCAAGATATGGTTAAAAATGCTTTTATTAAGCTTGAAAATATAACAAATAATAAGGAGAAATAATTATGACAAAGATAATTAAAAAAGTATTGTCTGTATTAACGGCACTTGCCGTTATCGCCGTTGTTTTTGCAGGTTGCTCGTCAAATTCGGCAAGCAATGATAACTCAAGCAGCGAAAGAGCGTCAAAGGACGCCGCAAAATTTGCTGTTGTTGCGATGGATGGCTCAAACGGAGCTTTTAAGGATATGGCAGACGGTATTATTGACGAACTTGTCGCAAAGGGTTATAAGAAAGATAATATTGTATTCAAAGATGCGCAGGGCGATGCCACATCTCTTTCAACAATTATCAATTCGCTTGATGACGGCTCATATTCCGCTATTTTGACAGTCGGCACTCAAGCAACACAAACTCTTGTTAACATCAAATCCGAAACACCGTGTTTCTTCTGTGCAGTTTCCGCACCTGTTCAGGCAGGCGTTATCACCGATATGAAAAAGCCGGATAAATTCGCAACAGGTACTTCAAATGCAATCCCTGTTTCCGATATTGTTAAAATGGGACTTCAGATTACTCCCAATGTTAAAAAATGGGGACTTATTTATTCCGAATCACAGGTAAATGCAAAAAATACTGTTGATTCCGCAGTTAAATATTTTAAAGAAATCGGTGCTCAATATGAAATCGCAACCGTTGACACAGCAAACGATGTAAAATCAAGCACAGAAATTCTCCTTAAAAAGGGATGCGACGCCGTTTTCGTTCCTAACGACCAAATCGTTCAGCAAGGCGTTGAATCACTTGTTTCAGTTTGTAACGAGGCAGGCGTTCCCTCATATTGTTCATCGGCAACAACTGTTAAGTCAGGCTGCCTTGCAACACTTGCGATTGATGATAAAGGCATCGGTGCAAAAACAGCCGACATGTGTGTTGAGTATATGCAGGGCAAGGCTCTTGAGAATATTCCGTCGGTTGTTGTAAGCGTTGACTATTGCACATATAATTCATCAACTGCTGCCGCTCTTCAAAAAGCAAACCCAAATCTTAAATTGGTTACTCCTACCGAGCAAAGCGTAGGACAAAAAATCAATGAAATAAAATAATTTCAATTTACGCCTCCGTCAAAGCGGAGGCAAATTTGGTTAAAGGATATATAATTAATGCAGGTTTATATTTCAGCAATACAAGAGGGCTTTATTTACGGACTTCTTGCATTGGGTATTTACATTTCTCTTAAAATTTTGGACATTCCCGATCTTACAACCGAAGGCTCGTTCGGATTCGGTGCGGCTGTTGCGGCAGTTGTTTCGCTAAAAGGACTTACATATTTGAGTTTTCTCGGCGCATTCTGTGCAGGTGCAGTCGCAGGTATAGTTACTGCGCTTTTGCAGATAAAAATAAAGGTGCACCCGGTGCTTGCCGGCATTATTACAATGAGCGCACTTTATTCAATCAATCTTCTTGTCAGGGGCGAGCCTAATCTCGACTTTTCAAACTACACACTGTTTAACGATTTGACAAATTCGCTTGATTTGCGCGGAACGCAGAAAAAAGTTGTGTTTATGATCGTTTCGGCGGCTGTTTGCATCGTGATACTTGCTCTCGTCATTGTATTTTTCAAAACACATTTGGGACTTTGCATCCGTGCGACAGGTGACAATCCCGAAATGGTTAAGGCGTCGTCAATCAATGTCAATTTTTCGCTTATTTTCGGACTTGCTCTTTCAAACGGACTTATTGCACTTTCGGGCGCACTTATGGCGCACTATCAGGGCTTCAGCGACCAAACAGGCTCAAACGGCACTTTGATTTACGGTCTTGCTGCCGTAATTATCGGCGAGGCGATTTTCGGCAAGCGTAATGTTACTCTCGGTTTGATTTCTGCCGTTTTCGGCTCGATTATTTATAAAATCATTGTTGCCTTTGTTGTTAAAGCATCGCTTTTCGGCGATAAGAGCGCAAGCCTTATGAAACTTGCTTGTGCGCTTATTGTAACAATTACTCTTATTGTCCCGGAAATTAAAAATCAGATTGCAAATTCAAAGGTAAAGAGGGAGGCGAAAAGAAATGCTTGATATAATTGATGTTTCAAAAACATTCGCTCCCGGAACGGTCAACGAGCATATCGCATTGCAAAATGTTTCGCTTCACCTTGATAACGGCGAATTTGTGACGATCGTCGGCTCAAACGGCGCAGGAAAATCAACGCTGTTCAATATGCTTTGCGGCACATATATTCAGGATAAGGGCAAAATTATTCTTGATGATAATGATATAAGCTTTATGCCCGAACACAAAAGAGCAAGATATATCGGCAGAGTCTTTCAGGACCCGATGAAGGGTACCGCTCCTCATATGACTATTGAGGAAAATTTGGCTCTTGCATATTCTCGTGCAGGCTCAAGCTATTTCTCGCTTGCTGTTTCACCAAAAAAGCGCAAAATGTTTAAAGAATATCTTGCCGCATTCGATATGGGCCTTGAGGACAGAATGAATACAAAAATCGGCTTGCTCTCGGGCGGTCAGCGTCAAGTTGTTACCTTGCTGATGTGTACTGTCGTCACACCTAAACTCCTTTTGCTCGATGAGCACACCGCCGCTCTCGACCCTGTAACAGCCAACAAGGTTATGGATATTACAAACAAAATCGTTAAGGAAAATAAAATAACAACCTTAATGATTACTCATAATATGTCACAGGCGCTCACCACCGGCAACAGAACAATTATGATGGACTCCGGCAATATTATTATTGATCTCGACAGTCAAAAGCGCGAGGGTATGACAGTTACCGATTTGCTCAATCTTTATAAATCAAAAGAAAATAAAGAGTTTGACAATGACAGAATGTTACTTCAAAAATAATTTGTTATTATGTGAAAAAATCCCCGAAGGCAATAACCCTCGGGGATTTTTTATTTGTCGCTTTCACAATTGAATTCATTGTCCCACGGCCATGGGTCTTTCAGCCAATCGTCGCTGTTTAAGCCGTTTAATGTCAGCGGACCGTATTCAGCCTCGTATTCTTTGAGCAGTGCACTGTGCTTTTCGTAATATTTGTTGTATAGCTCAAGGGCTTCCTTGTCATCGGGATGTGTGTCTAAAAACAATCTTGTTTCAACCATACCGAATTGAAGCGCCGACAAGCGCATAAGCAACTTCTTTTTCATACAGATTTTACCATCCTTCCGCAAAATTCTTTATTTAAAACAGGAAATATTGTTCCGTTTTCAAGGCCTTCCTTGTCGCCGTAGGTCTTCAGCGACTCCTGCAAAGGCACATAAGCCATTGTAACCGTTGCGTCGTCGGGTATTGCCGCGCGGCTTTTTGTTTCCTTTAAAAACGAAGGGTTAAACAAATCTTCAAATTTTTCCATAATTCATACTCCTTTCATCAATATATTATGCTTATCACTCGGTTTTGACATATATTTCCATTTTTATTTTGCTCGATTATCTTCTGCTACAATAAATGTTTTTTTGAATATAATGAATTATGATGTTTAAAATGAAATTTATGTGTGAAAAATATTAGTGAAAATATTTTTTTAAGGGTGATTATCTTGCTTGTTAAACGAGGCGATATATATTATGCCGATTTGAGTCCCGTTGTCGGCTCGGAGCAGGGCGGTGTCCGTCCCGTACTTATAGTCCAAAATGATGTGGGCAACAAGTATTCGCCGACAGTCATTGCCGCTGCAATCACAAGTCGATGCGACAAAAACAATCTTCCCACTCATATCGAGGTGGATGCTCATGATTGCGGACTCGCAAAGGACAGTGTTGTTTTGCTCGAACAGGTCAGAACTATTGACAAACAGCGTTTGCGTGAACGCATGGGCTCGCTTGACAGCGACGATATGGGCAAGGTCAACCGGGCGCTCAATGTCAGCTTTGGTCTGTGATTTTGTTCTTTACTATCCTTTCGCTTTATGTTAAAATATATAAAGCTGATGCAAAGGAGAATGAATATGAACAAAATCGCTAAATTTGAAAAGGTTTCTTTTGAACAGTTTGAAAAGGATTGGATGAAAAATTTTCCCGACTGCACAAATGTTAAAGAAATATACAACAATATCAAATTGCCGAAAAGGGCAACTGTCGGCTCTGCCGGATATGATTTTTATGCTCCTGCGGATGTTACAATCGAAAAGGGCAAATCAACGCTTATTCCTACCGGCATTCGTTCCAAAATCGCCGACGGCTGGGTGCTTGATATTTTTCCGCGCTCGGGTCTCGGCTTTAAGCACAGAATTCAGCTTGACAACACTGTCGGCATAATTGATGCCGATTATTATAATTCCTCAAACGAGGGTCATATTATGGTTAAACTTTCGTGCGATGCTCATGACGACGGCCACAGCGTAACTGTTTTGGGCGGTGACGGTTTTGCACAAGGTATTTTTCTTCCTTTCGGTATCACCGAGGATGACGATGCCGACGGTATTCGCGACGGCGGATTCGGCTCAACAACCAAATAACGGAATTTGTAACAAAAGCCAAGATTTTCTCTTGGCTTTTAATTATAATTAGTAATAATATAAAATTTATTTTTGTAACTGATTTGTTATTGACTATACTCTCGATTTATCATATAATATAGACCTAGAAAGGGCGTGCATTATGACTATTCTAGTTAAAGATGCTCTCGTTTATATGGGAGACGGATTTGTAAAAAACGATGTTTTAATCAAAAATTCTTTAATAGACGCAATAGGTACCTCCATTTCTGCTAATGGAGTAGATCGTGTTTTCAATGCACAGGACAAGTATTTAATACCGGGTTTCGTTGATGTTCATGTTCATCTTCGTGAGCCCGGTTTTTCTTATAAGGAAACGATTAAAAGCGGTACCTCGGCCGCTGCAAGAGCCGGTTACACCGCAGTGTGCCCGATGCCGAATATTAATCCTGTTCCCGACTGTGTTGAAAATCTTAAGGTTGAAACGGATATTATTGATAAGGATGCCGTTATCAATGTCTACCCCTTTGCGTCAATCACAAAAGGCAGAAAAGGCGGAGGGGAGCTTGTCGATTTCGCCTCGCTTGCCGATAAAGTTGTCGGTTTTTCCGATGACGGCACAGGAGTTCAAACCGCCGATTGTATGAAAGAGGCAATGCTCCGCTGTGCAAAACTCAACAAAATTATTTCCGCTCACTGCGAGGTTAACGATTTGCTGCGCGGCGGATATATTCACGATGGCGAATATTGCAAAAAACACAATCATAAGGGCATTTGCTCCGCAAGCGAATATGAGCAAATAGCGCGCGATTGTGAACTTGCAAAGGAAACGGGCTGTCACTATCATGTTTGTCATATTTCAACAAAGGAAAGTGTTGATATTATCCGCAAAGCAAAGGCTGACGGCGTAAAGGTCACATGCGAAACAGGTCCGCATTATCTGACAATGTGCGACGATGATTTGCAGGAGCACGGCAGATTTAAAATGAATCCGCCGCTGCGCTCGGCAGAGGATAAGGCGGCATTGATTGAGGGCTTGTGCGACGGCACGATAGATGTTATCGCAACCGACCATGCGCCTCATTCCGCAGAGGAAAAATCAAAAGGTCTTGAAAAATCGGCAATGGGCGTTGTCGGACTTGAAACAGCATTTGCCGTTCTTTATACAAAACTTGTAAAAACCGGCGTTATAACACTTGAAAAACTTATTGATTTGATGTCGGTCAAGCCGCGCAAAATCTTTTCGCTCCCCGGCGGAGAAATTAAGGTCGGTCAGCCTGCCGATTTGGCACTGCTTGACCTTGATAAAAAATGGACTGTTAATCCCGAGAATTTTGTTACAATGGGCAGAGCAACCCCATTTGAAAATTGGCAGGTTCAGGGTGAAAATATATTGACTGTTTGTAAAGGAGAAATAGTATATGAAGCCATATGATAAAAAAATTGTGCTTGAAAACGGAAAAGAGTTTTACGGCTACGGCTTTGGCGCAGATGTTACCGCCATAAACGAGCTTGTGTTCAACACATCAATGGTCGGCTATCAGGAGATTATTTCCGACCCGTCATATACCGACCAAATGGTTTGTATGACATATCCGCTGATCGGCAATTACGGTATGACTGACGAAGATTACGAAACAAAAGTTCCGACAATGGGCGGTCTTATCGTCAGAGAATATAACGATTTGCCGTCTAACTTCAGATATACAAAAACATTGTCCGAAGTGCTTTTGGAATATGATATTCCCGGCATCAGCGGCGTTGATACAAGAATGATTACAAGAATAATCCGTGACGAAGGCTCACAAAAGGTTATGATTTGCGATGCAAACAAGCCGCTTGTCGATGCTCTTCAAATGGTGCGCGATTATCAGATACCGACTGATATGGTTTCGCGCGTTTCGTGCAAAAAGCGCTGGTATTCAAGAACGCCTAATCATAAATACGATGTTGTCGCAATTGACTGCGGCATTAAGCATAATATTATCCGCAAACTCAATGAAAAAGGCTGTAATGTAACCGTTGTTCCGTTTGACACTTCGGCTGATGAAATTATGAAAATGCAACCCGACGGCTTATTCCTCTCAAACGGCCCGGGAAACCCGGAGGATGTTCAACCTGTTATCAATGTTGTTAAAGAACTCCACGGTCAGCTTCCGATTTTCGGCATTTGCCTCGGACATCAAATGATTTCGCTTGCTCTCGGCGCAAAAACATTTAAAATGAAATTCGGTCACAGAGGCGGAAATCATCCTGTTATGAATATTGAAACAGGCAAAATTGAAATTACCTCTCAAAACCATTCATATGCAGTAGATGTGAAGTCACTTGAGGGAACACCGCTCACATTGACTCATAAAAACCTACTCGACGATACGGCAGAGGGCGTTGAATCAGCAGAAAACAAGCTGTTTTCTGTTCAGTATCACCCCGAGTCTGCACCGGGTCCGCAGGACAGCGCATATTTGTTTGATAAATTCATTGATTTGATGGCAAAGGAGGCTGAGTAATATGCCAAAACGCACTGATATACATAAGGTACTTGTAATCGGCTCAGGTCCGATTGTTATCGGACAAGCTGCAGAATTTGACTACTCTGGCACACAAGCCTGTCTTGCACTCAGAGAAGAGGGCTATGAGGTTGTTCTCATCAACTCAAACCCTGCAACAATTATGACCGACACCGATATTGCCGACAAGGTTTATATGGAGCCTCTCAACCTTGAATATGTCGCTCGTATAATCAGACACGAAAGACCCGACGCAATTTTACCGTCACTCGGCGGTCAAACAGGACTCAATCTTGCTGTTCAGCTCGCTAAAAAAGGCGTTTTGCAGGAGTGCGATGTCGAGATTTTGGGCACTAATTTTGAAGCTATCGAAAGAGCAGAGGACAGAGAATTGTTCAAGGAACTTTGCGAGTCGCTCGGCGAGCCGGTATTGCCGTCGGAAATCGCAAACACTCTTGAAGAGGGTCTTAAGGCTGCCAACGATATAGGTTATCCCGTTATTCTTCGCCCTGCTTTTACACTCGGCGGTACAGGCGGCGGCTTTGCTTATAATGAAGAAGAATGTAAGCTTATGCTCAAAAATGCACTTGCTCTTTCTCCCGTGCATCAGGTGCTTGTCGAAAAATCAATCAAGGGCTATAAAGAAATCGAATACGAAGTAATGCGCGATGCAAATGACACCGCAATTACTATTTGTAATATGGAAAATATCGACCCGGTCGGCGTTCATACCGGCGACTCGGTTGTTGTTTGTCCGTCACAAACGCTTACCAACAAAGAATATCAAATGCTCCGTGATTCTGCTCTCAAAATTATCCGTGAGCTTAAAATTGAGGGCGGCTGCAATGTTCAGTTTGCACTTGATCCGCTTTCGTTCCAATATTACCTTATCGAGGTTAACCCGAGAGTATCGCGTTCATCAGCGCTTGCATCAAAGGCTTCGGGTTATCCGATTGCAAGGGTTTCGGCAAAAATCGCAGTAGGAATGCATCTTGACGAAATCCAAATCGCAAACACTCCCGCTTCATTTGAGCCGACTCTCGACTATGTCGTATCAAAGATTGCTCGCTTCCCGTTTGATAAATTCGCAGATGCCAACAATACTCTCAACACTCAAATGAAAGCAACAGGAGAGGTTATGGCTATCGGCAGAACTGTTGAGGAATCGCTCCTTAAAGCTGTTCGCTCACTTGAAATCGGCGTTTGTCACCTATATGATAAAAAATTTGACTCATATACTCAGGAAGAATTGCTTGAATACATTAAGAACGGCACCGATGACAGATTGTTTGCAATTGCACAGCTCATCAGGCTCGGCGCAGACCTCAACCTGATTTATAATGCAACTAAAATTGATATGTTCTTCCTTGAAAAATTTAAGAATATTATCGATTTTGAATCAACAATCGTTGCAAATCCGGGCGATTTAACCGTTCTTAAGGACGCTAAGAAAATGGGCGTTTCCGATAAATTTATCGGTATGTGCTGGCGAATGACCGAGGCTGATATATTCAAATTAAGAAAGAAAAACAATATTTTCCCGGTTTATAAAATGATTGATACGTGCGCGTCTGAGTTCGATTCATATGTTCCTTATTTCTATTCAACCTACGAAGAAGAAAACGAGTCGATAGTCAGCGAGAAGAAAAAGATTATCGTTCTCGGCTCGGGTCCTATCAGAATCGGTCAGGGTGTTGAATTTGACTATTCAACCGTTCACGCTATTTGGTCAATCAGAGATGCTGGATATGAGGCAATTATTATAAATAACAACCCCGAAACGGTTTCGACCGACTATACAACCTCCGACAAGCTTTATTTTGAGCCGCTCACTGTTGAGGATGTAATGAATATTGTTTGTCTTGAAAATCCGCTCGGCATAGTTGTGTCGCTCGGCGGTCAAACCGCAATAAACCTTGCGCCTCCGCTTGATGCTCTCGGCGTTCCGATTATCGGTACTGATGTTGAGGCTATCGACAGAGCAGAAAACAGAGATTCATTTGAAAAGGTAATGAACGATCTCGGTATTCCGCAGCCAAAAGGACTTGCCGTAACCGATATTGAAGAGGGCGTTAAGGTTGCCGAAAGCATCGGCTATCCGGTTCTTGTTCGTCCGTCCTTCGTTCTCGGCGGCAGAGCGATGCAAATTGTCGCAAACGAGGAGTCTCTTCGTCACTATCTACAAACAGCCGTTGAAATCAACACAGATCAACCTGTTCTTGTTGATAAATACATTATGGGACGCGAGCTTGAGGTTGATGCTATATGCGACGGCAAGGATGTCTTCGTTCCAGGTATTATGGAGCATGTTGAGAGAACAGGTGTCCATTCGGGCGACAGTATTTCAATTTATCCTACATTCTCGGTTTCACAGGCTGTTAAGGACAAAATACTTGATTATACGGTTAAACTCGGCAAAGCAATCGGTATTATCGGACTTTATAACATTCAGTTTATCGCTGATGAAAAGGACGATGTTTATGTAATTGAGGTCAACCCTCGTTCGTCAAGAACAGTTCCGTTCCTTTCAAAGGCTACATCTGTCCCGATGGCTCACATTGCTACCCAGGTTATTTTGGGTCACTCATTAAAAGAGCAGGGATACACCGAGGTTTATCCAAAGGAGAAAAAGCGCTGGTATGTTAAGGCGCCGGCATTCTCATTCAGCAAGCTTAAGGGTATGGACACATACCTTTCACCCGAAATGAAATCAACAGGTGAGGCAATCGGCTACGATAAGAGCCTTACAAGAGCACTTTACAAGGCAATTCAGGCGTCGGGCATGCATGTTTCAAACTACGGCACAGTTCTTGTAACAATCGCCGATCAGGATAAGCCGACGGCTTTGCCGCTTATCAAACGCTTTTATGACCTCGGATTTAATATAGAGGCTACAGAGGGCACGGCAAAATATCTTAAGGAACACGGCATAAGAACTCGCGTCAGACAAAAGCTCACCGCCGACGACAGCGATGAGATTTTGAAGGCTCTCCGTCAGGGTCATATCGCATATGTTATCAATACAATTGATATTAATGCAGGCGACTCACATTCGGACGGCAGCGAAATCCGCCGTGCGGCTGTTGATAATAATGTCACGATGTTTACATCGCTCGATACTGTTAAAGTTCTGCTTGATGTTCTCGAGGAAATCACCTTGGGCGTTTCTACAATTGATGCAGAGTAATAAAAGCTGATTTAAGGATTATTCTATGTATAAACAAAATAAATATAAAATCTTATCTAATGAGCCGCTCACCAAGGATGTTTACAAAATGGTGCTTGAGGGCGATACGGAATATATCACCGCCCCGGGTCAGTTTATAAATATTGCGCTTGACGGCAAATATTTGCGCCGCCCGATTTCGGTTTGCGATTATGATGAAGATTGCATTACGATTATTTATAAGGTTGTAGGTGAGGGCACAGAGCAAATGTCGGCGCTCAAAATCGGCACAGTGCTTGATGTTCTTACAGGACTCGGTAACGGCTATGATATTTCAAAATCGACAAAGCCGCTTTTGATAGGCGGCGGTGTCGGTGTTCCGCCGATGTATAACCTTGCAAAAACGCTTATCGCAAACGGACAGGTTCCTACTGTGATTTTAGGTTTTAATACCGCCGATGAGGTGTTTTATGAGCAGGAGTTTAAAGCTCTCGGCTGTGATACATTTGTTACAACAGCAGACGGCTCATACGGTATCAAGGGCTTTGTAACCGATGCACTTGACGGTATTGATTTTGACTATTTTTACACTTGCGGTCCGCTCCCTATGTTTAAGGCAATTTATAACGCTGTCAACAAGGACGGTCAGTTCAGCTTTGAAGAAAGAATGGGTTGCGGTTTCGGCGCTTGTATGGGTTGCAGTTGTAAAACAAAATACGGCAACAAGCGAATTTGTAAGGATGGACCCGTGCTTGAAAAGGAGGAGATTATATGGTAGATTTATCGGTTAATCTTGCCGGTATGCAAATGGATAATCCCGTCGTTCCGGCATCGGGCACATTCGGTTTCGGCAACGAGTTCAAAGATTTTTACGATATTAATATTCTCGGCTCATTTTCATTCAAGGGCACAACAAAGGACGCGCGTTTCGGCAATCCGACACCGCGTATAGCGGAGTGCAAAAACGGTATGATAAACGCAGTCGGTTTGCAAAATCCGGGCGTTCATCATGTCATTGAACACGAGTTGCCCGAGATGAAAAAGTATTTTCATAAAAAGGTTATCGCCAATGTGTCGGGCTTCAGTGTTGACGATTATGCATACACATGCAGTCTTCTTGATAAAGAAGAACAGGTCGGTATTTTAGAGGTTAACGTTTCCTGCCCGAATGTTCACGGCGGCGGTATGAGTTTTGGCACAGACCCACAATGCGCCGCAGAGGTTACAAGAGCCGTTAAGGCGGTTACAACAAAGCCGGTGTTTATTAAATTAAGCCCGAATGTAACCGATATTGTTTCAATCGCAAAAGCGTGCGAGGAGGCAGGCGCTGACGGTATTTGCCTCATTAACACATTGCTCGGTATGCGTATTGATATTAAGCGCAGACAGCCTGTTATTGCAAACAAAATGGGCGGATTCAGCGGCGACGCAGTATTTCCCGTTGCTGTCAGAATGGTTTATCAGGTAGCAAAGGCTTGCAATATTCCTGTTATGGGTTGCGGCGGCGTTTCAAGTGCCAAGGATGTCATTGAAATGATGATGGCAGGTGCAACCGCCGTTCAGGTAGGTGCGGCAAATCTTGTTAATCCGTATGTCTGCAAAGAAATTATAGAAACATTGCCGATTGAATGTGAAAAACTCGGCATTGATAAATTAAGTGATATTATAGGAGTAGTTGACTGATGGGAAAGGATGTAATCATCGCTTGCGATTTTGCAAGCGCAAAGCAAACATTTGATTTTCTTGACAAATTTACCGAGGAAAAGCCTTTTGTAAAAATCGGTATGGAGCTTTTTTATGCCGAGGGTCCCTCAATTGTCCGCGAAATCAAAAAAAGAGGACACAAGATTTTTCTTGATTTAAAACTTCACGATATTCCGAACACTGTTAAAAAATCAATGGCTGTTCTTTCAAATCTTGATGTTGATATGACAAATCTTCACGCCGCAGGTACAATTGATATGATGAAAGCGGCTCTCGAGGGTTTGACAAGACCCGACGGCACAAGACCGCTTCTTATCGCCGTTACACAGCTCACTTCAACAAGCGAAGAGAGAATGCAAAACGAGTTGTTAATCAATGCGTCAATCAACGATACTATTGTTAAATATGCCAAAAATGCGGCAGAGGCAGGGCTTGACGGCGTTGTTTGCTCACCGCTTGAAGCAGGAATGGTTAAAGATAATTGCGGCAAGAGCTTTATCACGGTTACACCGGGTGTCAGATTTGCCGACGGTGAGGTAGGCGATCAGGTTCGTGTTACCACTCCGGAAAAAGCAAAAGAAATCGGCTCGGACTATATCGTAGTCGGCAGACCTATTACTCAGGCAGACGACCCGGTTGCCGCTTATCGCAGATGTTGTAAGGAATTTATCGGTTGATTATTTTTAGGAGGACATTATGAATATTACAAAGGAATTAATCGCAAAAGACCTGTTGTCAATTCAGGCAGTATTTTTAAAGCCGGATGACCCGTTTACCTGGGCTTCGGGTATCAAATCCCCGATTTATTGCGACAACAGACTTACTCTTTCCGCTCCGTCGGTCAGAAAAAATGTCGAGGACGGTCTTGCAGAAATCGTTAAGGAGTATTATCCCGACGCAGAAATGCTTATGGGCACCTCAACTGCAGGCATCGCACACGCCGCTATCACCGCAACAATTCTCGATATGCCTATGGGCTATGTTCGCTCGGGTCATAAGGACCACGGCAGACAAAATCAAATCGAGGGCAAACTCGAAAAGGGCACAAAGGTTGTTGTTATCGAAGATTTGATTTCAACAGGCGGTTCCGTTATCGAGGTTGTCGATGTTCTTCGTGAGGCAGGCGCAGAAGTTTTGGGTATCGCTTCAATCTTCACATACGGCTTGCAAAAAGGCATTGACAGACTTGCTGCCGCAAATGTTAAAAATGTTTCTCTTTCCAATGCGGATGTACTTGTTAAGGTTGCCGCTGACGAGGGATATATCAAGGAAAATGATATTAAGAAACTTAAAGCATTTTTTGCCGATACATCAGACCCTTCATGGATGACATTATAATTTATTGCAAAAGAGGTTAATGAAAATGCGTCATTTGCTTGATACAACTGATTTGTCGCTTGATGAAATCGACGATATTATTTCACTTGCGACGGATATTATCTCAAATCCTAAAAAATATGCTCATGTTTGCGACGGCAAAAAGCTCGCAACGCTTTTCTTTGAGCCAAGCACCCGTACACGCCTTTCGTTTGAGGCGGCAATGTATGAGCTTGGCGGTAATGTTATCGGTTTTTCCGAGGCGTCGTCAACTTCTGCCTCAAAGGGCGAAACAGTTGAGGACACAGTAAGGATAGTCTCAAATTATGCCGATATTATTGCAATGCGCCATCCGCTTGAGGGTGCTCCGCGTGTTGCGGTAACAAAAACACTTGTGCCGATTATCAACGCAGGCGACGGCGGTCACGCCCACCCGACCCAAACACTTACCGATCTTCTTACCGTTTACAGAGAAAAGGGCAGACTTGATAATCTGACAATCGGTTTGTGCGGCGACTTGAAATTCGGCAGAACAGTTCATTCTCTCATCAAGGCAATGTGCAGATACAAAAATATTAAGTTTGTTCTCATTGCTCCAAACGAGCTTCAGGTTCCCGACTATATTATCAAGGATGTACTTGAGCCGAGCGGCGCAAAATATGTCCAGGTTGAAAGTATGGACGCCGTTATGCCCGACCTTGATATTTTGTATATGACGAGAATACAGCGCGAAAGATTTTTCTCTGCCGAGGAATATTTAAAATATGAAAACGCCTTTATTCTCGACCTTGACAAGCTTCAAAACGCAAAAAATGATTTGACTATTATGCACCCGTTGCCGCGTGTAAATGAAATCGCAACCGAGGTTGACGATGACCCTCGTGCAAAGTATTTTGAGCAGGCGCTCAACGGAAAATATGTGCGTATGGCACTTATTATGACATTGTTGAAATGGGGTGGACAGCTTGAATATTGATTCTATCGAAAACGGATATGTTATCGACCATATCCCGGCAGGCAGAGCAATGCGCGTTTATGAAATTCTCAACCTTTCAAAACTTGATTGCCAGGTTGCTATTATCACAAACGCAAAGTCAAAGAAAAACAAATCAAAGGATATTATCAAAATCAACGATTTGATAGACCTTGATTTGGATGTCATTTCATATATTGCTCCCGATGCCACAGTTAATGTTATCAGGAACAGTGTCCGTGTTGAGAAAAAGACGCTCACTCCGCCGAAACAGCTTGTAAATGTCATCAAGTGTCCTAACCCGCATTGCATTTGCAATAATGAAAATATCGACCATATTTTCAAACTTACGGATGCAAATCCGACATATCGCTGCATCTATTGCGAAACAAAATCAAATTAATATTCAGTTCATATTTAAAGTCCGAAAACCTTTGTTTTCGGACTTTTTTTGCGTTTCTTTCTATTATCTTTTTTTATTAATAAACATTATCTAAACTGTATTGACAAAACACTGTTAATGTGTTAATTATAAGTTAGATAAGTGCACATTTTTTTACAATATTAAGCGCGTGTTAAATATATATCACTTGAAAAAAACGGGGTGAAATTATGAAAACGAAAACAAAAATCATTGTCACAGTAGTTGCTGTTTGTTTGGCAGTATTCGGTGCATACAAATTTGTTGATACTTACTCGCACTCGTATGCAGAGAATAAGGCAATCAACTATTTGTGCCAAAAATATGACGAGGACGCTTCTGCTTTTAAGGTTCTCGATTACAGACAAGCCGGGATTGGATTTAGAGATAACGGTTTAATAATCGGTAATATAGTTTGGGTTAATTTTGCGTTTGAAGTTAAATACAACGATAAAACATTTTTTGTAAAAAAATACAAAGGTGAATATTATGATGATTATCAGCTTGAGGACATTGAAAAATGGTGTACCGATTGGCTGAAAGATAATGTTGATGAAAGATTTACCGGCTTTAATTTGGAAACCGATGACATTATTTGGTATCTAATAACAGAGAAAAGAGGAAATAAGTATTTAATTACAGAATCAAATGCAGAGGAAATATTGAATTGCGTTCCTTTTAGAGAATTTAATCGCTATGATTATGACAGCACGGTGTTTTATTATGACAGCTCCAAAGAGAGTGATACCGATAATTTAGATGAAGAATTGATGAAAAAATTGAATGATAAACTGTTGCTTCCATCAAATTCATATTGCTATGAGGGTACTGTTAAATTGTTTGTTTCAAAGAGTTTTGATACAGATGTTCCTTGCTTTTATGAATCAAATCGTAAGTATATCTGGAGAAAATAATTATGAAAATAAAAAAGCTGTTATCAATAATTTTATCGTTTGCAATAATATTAACAACTGTAGCAATTATGCCTTTTAAAGGCGATGCAGGCGCAAAATCGGAGTTCGTTGCGTCATATTCGGGTACATTCGCATAACATAAAACGTGGTGAAATTATGAAAACAAAAAGAAAAGTTATAGTCGCTGTACTCGCTGTTTGCTTGGCGGCATTCGGGGCATACAAATTTGTTGATACATATTCTCATTCATACGCCGAGAATAAGGCAATCAACTATTTGTGCCAAAAATATGACGAGGACGCCTCTGCCTTTGAGGTCCTCGATTATCAGCAAGCGCGACATACAATCCATGAAACCTCAAATTTTATCGGAGATTTGGTTTGGATTGATTTTACTTTTGAAATTAAATACAATGAAAAGACATTTTTTGTAAAAAAATATAAAGGCAAATATTATGATGATTATCAGCTCAATGATATTGAAAGATGGTGTACCGATTGGCTGAAAAACAATATTAGTTCTGATATTCTCGGAATTAAAATAAGCAGTAATGATTTAATTTTTTTTATGATTAGTAATAATAAAAATAATTACTGTCTTATTGATAAATCGGATGTTGAAAAAATTTTGTACTCCTCTGTGCATAATAAAGTTTGTGATTCGACAACCGAGTTTTATGTAATGAATAATGATAATGCTCCGGCAGAGGCAAAAGCATTGATTAGAGAAAAATTATGCAAAAAATTTTCGCTTGAAAGAGTATGCGTTGACTATACAACAAATACAAATGTTCAATTGAATATTTATAAGCCCAAAAGCTTTTATAATCATGATTATGAGTGGATGAGATATTATTATATTTAAGATGATTATGTTTAAAATGGGGCGAAATTATGAAAACAAAAATAAAAATCATTGTCACAGTAGTTGCTGTTTGTTTGGTAGCATTTGGGGCATATAAATTTGTTGATACATATTCTCATTCATACGCCGAGAATAAGGCAATCAACTATTTGTGCCAAAAATATGACGAGGACGCCTCTGCGTTTGAGGTTCTCGATTATCAGCAAGCGCGCCATGTTCGCAGAGATAACGGTCATTTTTTCGGATACAAGAGGGAATGGGTTGATTTTTCGTTTAAAGTTAAGTATAAAGGCAAGATAATGTTTGTGAAAAAGTATAACAGAGTGTATTTTGATGATTACCAAATTAATGACATACAAAAGTGGGGAACTGATTGGTTAAAAGAAAATGTTGATGAAAATATTGTAGGGTTTGATTTGGACAGCTATGATATTTTGCAGTATCAGCAAAATAAAAACAAGGGTAATTATTATATAATGAAGCAAACGGATATTGAAGAATTTTTAGATTCGTTTACATATAACGACAATTCAAACTATACTTTTTATTTCTGTGTTCCGGAACTTGAACCTGAAAACATAACTCCCTATGCATTCAATATTGTTAATAAGTTGAATACAAAACTAACACTTAATGAAATTTCAACTCAGTACGAAGATGATGGCAAACTTGAGTTAAAAGTACAAGACAGTAAATATATTGATTGGAGCCACACTTGGGAACATATTGATTAGACGATTATGAATAATTCGATTTTTTAAAAGGGGAAAAATCATGAAAAACAAAAATCGTAAAAAAACAATAATTATTGCAATAGTCGTAGTTGTATTATGTTTATATCTATTATAAAAGTAATAGTCCCGAGTCGGTTTTCGATTATATGTATATTACAAATACAATTTCTGCAAAAACAGACACAAAACTTGATTTTAATTTTGATGTTCAATTAACAACAAATGATAATTTCGGAAGTTCAACCACAAAAATAGAAAGTATATGGTGCAGAGAATATTCTCTAATTAATTAGGATTAACAGATAATATGTAAAAAATAATTGTGTTATAAGGAGAAAATTATGAAATTAAAAAGAATAATATCAATATTGATGTCAATTACAATTTTATCAACGATATTTGCATTCCCGGCAATCAATTCAAACGCGCAACAGTCTAGTAATTTCGCCGCATTCAGCGGATCTTATGATTATGAATCACCGGCTAACAATTCACCGACTGTTTTGGACTTAATATCTGTATAAATAGCAAAGGCATATTACCGATTTGGGTAATATGCCTTTAAAGTTTGTCTTATTTTATTCTGTCGATGACGGCTTGTGCCTCGCTGTAAATTTTTTCAATGTCCGTGTTCATGAACGCTCCGTTTTCGTAGAGTATTTTGCCGTTTATCATCGTCATTTTAACATTTTCCTTTGAGCCGCTGTAAACAATGTTTTTTGTGATATTGTTTATCGGTTGCATATTCGGTCTGTGCATATCAATAACAATCAAATCGGCTGTTTTGCCCTCGTCGATTACATCGCATTCGTCAAGCCCCATACAATGTGCCGAGCCGATTGTCGCCGCTTTCAAAATTGCGTTTGCATCAGTCGATGCGGCGTCGCAGTCATTGATTTTTTGCGTTGCGGCAATCAAATACATTTCGCGGAACATATCAAGCGCGTTGTTGCTTGCCGGTCCGTCTGTTCCGATTGCAAGATTAATACCAATATCCATCATCTTTGAAACAGGCGCAATGCCCGATGCAAGTTTGCAGTTTGAGCCTGCATTGATTACTGCCCAAACTCCTCGCTTTTTATAAATTTCGAGGTCACTGTCATCAACCCAAACGCTGTGATATGCGCCGCCTCCGTAGTTGAACAGCCCAAGCTCGTCAAACAGCGCGGTCGGCGATTTTCCGTATCTTTCGATACAGCCCTCAACCTCGGATTTTGTTTCGCTCGAGTGCATAAATACAGGCGCAGAGTATTTTTCGGCAAGTTGTGATATGCCTTGCATAATTTCCTTTGATGTTGTATATTCGGCGTGAAAGCCCAATTTGTACGACACAAGCTCGTCGTAATTGTTATATTTATTGTAATATTCGTTGAGCTTTTCGACAGACTCTTTGAAATTATTGACAGCGCCGCACATAACCGTCCTGAATCCGAAATCAACTGACGCTTTTGCCATATTTTCCGGGAAATAATACATATCAAAGCATGCAGTGATTCCGCTTGTCAGGTATTCCAAAAAAGCAAGTTTCGATAATTTGTAAATATCGTCGCCGTTGAGCTTTGCTTCCAACGGAAAGATTTTGTCATTCAGCCATGATGAAAGCGGTAAATCGTCGGCAAATGAGCGTCCGAATGTCATTGCCGAGTGAGTATGCGCATTTTTGAATGACGGCATCAGCAAATTGCCGTTTAAGTCGTAAATTCTGTCGGCTTTAATGGTGCTTTCGCCGATTTTGACTATTTTGCCGCCGTCAACATATACATCTGTCGATTCAATTTCAAAATCCTTGTTTAAAACAAGTCCGTTTGTAAATTTAACCATTGTTCCTTATCCTTTCAAGCCCTTCTTTAAACGGCGCTTTTATTATTCCTCTGTCCGTGATAATTGCCGTTATAAGCTCGTGGTCGGTCACATCAAATGCAGGGTTGTAGCATTTCGTTTCCGGCAGAGCCATCGGCTTTTCGTACCACATTGTTTTGATTTCGCTGCTGTCGCGCTCCTCAATCACAATGTCGTCGCCTGTCGGGCAATTGTAATCAATTGTGGAGTAGGGACCGAGAACATAAAACGGGATATTATAGTGTTTTGCAAGCACGGCAACGCCGGATGTGCCGATTTTGTTAGCAATATCGCCGTTTGCCGCTATTCTGTCAGTTCCGACAAGTACAGCGTCGATTTTGCCCTGTTTCATCACAAGGTTTGCCATATTGTCACAAATCAATGTGACATCAACGCCTGCTTTTTCAAGTTCGTACGATGTCAGCCTCGCACCCTGCAAAAGCGGGCGGGTTTCGTCTGTGTATGCATGAAAGGTATATCCTTTTTCCTTTCCGAGTAAAAGGGGACCGAGTCCCGTGCCATACTCGCTTGTCGCAAGTGCGCCTGCATTGCAGTGAGTCAAAATTCCGTCACCGTCATGAAGCAGTGACAATCCGTATTCACTGATCTTGCGGCACATTTCTTTGTCTTCGTTGTGTATTGCTATAGCTTCGTCGATTAAATTTTTGCCGCTGTTGTAAGCGTTTAACATTCTTTCGGTCGCCCACGAAAGATTAACCGCAGTCGGGCGTGCTGTGTCAAGATATTTTTTCAGCTCTGCCTTATCCCCGTCAAGCAATGCCATTGCATATCCTGCAAAAATTCCGATTGCCGGTGCTCCTCTTACACGTAGTTTTTTTATACATTCAAAATAATTCTCTTTGGTTTTGGGAGTTATATATTTTTCTTCGTTCGGCAACAGTGTTTGGTCAAGCAAATAAAGCGTGCCGTTTTCATATTTTATATTTTCCATATATTAAAATCCTCGTTAATGGTGATTTGCTATATTACTTTTACGGTTTCCTTAATCAATTTTTCAAACTGCGGCGCAACTCTTTCTGCCGCCTCGTTGACTTCCTCGCCCGAAAGCGGTTTGTCAAGTATTCCGCAGGCAAGGTTTGTAATCAAACTTATTCCGCAAACCTTAAAGCCGCAGTGATTGGCAGCGATTGCCTCGGTAACCGTACTCATTCCGACAGCATCTGCACCGAGCAGGGAAAGCATTTTTATCTCTGCCGGCGATTCAAATTGAGGACCTTTAAGCTGTGCGTACACGCCGCTGTGCAAAGTTATATTGTTGTTCTTTGCAACGGTTTTGATTGTTTTTTGCAATTCTTTATCATATGCGTTGCTCATATCGGGAAATCTTGTTCCAAACTCGTCAATGTTTTTGCCGATTAACGGACTGTCTACAAAGCACGAAATGTGGTCCTTAATCATCATAAAGTCGCCGACACTCAAATTTCTGTTGATTCCGCCGCAGGCGTTTGTAAGAATCAGCTTTTTTGCACCGAGCAGTCGCATTAAACGAATGGGCATAACAACCTGACTCGGTGAATATCCCTCATATAAATGGAGCCTGCCTTGCATAAGCACAATATTTTTGCCTCCGATTTTACCGAAAACAAATTGCCCCTTGTGAGACGGTGCGGTGGAAACGGGCATATCTGATATTTTGCGATAGGGGACAGTCGCCGTGATTTCAATAGTATCTGCCAATGCGCCGAGACCCGAGCCGAGGACAATTGCGGTTTCGGGAATTTCATCGGTAAATTTTCTTATTTCTTCAATTTGTTTTTCGTACATAATTGCCACCTTACTTATAAATTATAATCATATTATAAAATATAAGGCGTTGTAAATCAAATAAATTTTAATATTCTATTGCATTATTATTTTTTATTTGCTATTATTATAAACAGATGATTATTTTGCTCAGTGTATCCGTGGGGTGCAATTGTGCAAATTTCTTGTTGGAGGAAATCATATGAAAAAAATTGTATCTGTTATGCTTGCTGTTGTTTTGGCTGTAAGCTGTGCTTTCGCTTTTGCCGGCTGTTCAAAAAAGAACAACGCAAAATATGATGTTGTGCTTTTGACCGACGGCGCAACCGTTACCGACGGTGCTCAAAACGAAAGTGCGTGGAACGGTGTAAAAAATTATTGCGATGAAAAAAATCTTTCCTATCGTTATTTTCAACCGGGACTCGATGAAAACGGCAAATTGACTGTTGAATGCATTAAAAATTATTTTGAGCTTGCCGCAAATGCAGGTGCAAAATATATCGTTTTGCCGGGCGATGCATATTCGGTTGCGGTACACGAATATGCAGGTACATACAAAGATATTAAATTTCTCCTTGTTGACGCTAAAGAAAAAAGTGCCGACGGAGTTGATTCGACAGATGAAAATGTAATGTGCATTGATTTTAACGAACTTCAGGCAGGTTTTCTTGCAGGTTATTCATCTGTAATTGACGGCTTTACAAAACTCGGCTACTTCGGCTCTGTTAATTCGGAAACCTCAGGCGGCTACGGCGCAGGTTATGTTCAGGGCGCGGCTTACGCTGCCGATGAACTCGGTGTTCCGGTATCACTCGATTATGCCGATTATGACAGCCCGATCTTAGACTATGACTATACAGTTAATGTTAAACCCGAATATGTTAAAATCCCGACCGATAAGGACGGCAAAAAGCAGGAAGACTATTTCACAATCAAGGTTGTAAACGGACAAGGTTCCGGCACATACAAAAACGGTGAAAATGTTACAGTTACCGCCGATCCTGCCGAAAATGGCAAGGTTTTCGACCATTGGGAAAAGAAAAGCAATACCGACGGCGTTAAGGATAAAAAGGTTAATATTTCTTCCGACAAAAAATCAACAATGAATCTCCTTGTCGGCGATTGCGACGCTACAATCACCGCAGTTTATAAGGACGCTGATACCGTTCCGATTAACATTGTTGTTGATTCCGAAACAAAAGATACGCTTAACGTTCTTAAAGACAGCAAAACTTCTGTTACGGCTCCTGCGGCAAAATCCGGCTATGTTTTTGACCATTGGGAGTCGCAAAATCAGGACGCAATTTCCGATGCAAACAGTGAAACAACCGATGTTTCGGTTTCAGATAAAGGCGTTGATGTCACCGCAGTATATGTTAAGTCAGAAAATCCGACATTTAATGTCGTAGTTGAAAACGGCTCAGGCTCAGGCTCTTATGTTAAGGACGAGGTCGTAAATATCGTTGCCGATGCTCCGGCTGACGGAATGATGTTCTCTAAATGGGTTAATGCCGATAATCAAGGCCTTGCATGCGGCCTTTCAATGAAAAATGAGCTTTCTTATTCAACAAGCTTTACAATGGTTGACAGATTTGCCTCTGTTGTCGAAAAGATGATTGACGGCGGCGACCAGGTTATATTCGGCGGAGGTAATCCTCTTATGGATTCCATTTACACAGCCGGCGAGAACTTTGATTTCAAGACTTACGGCTATAATGCCGGATTCAATCAAAGCAGCCGCGATGACTGTTGGGCATCCGTTGTTACCGATTACGGCGCAGCAGTTAAGCTTGCTCTTGAAAGCTACAAGGGCGGTACAACAATTTCCGCAGATTGCTCGAACAATTGTCTTTATGTAACAAATAAGAGCCTTGATAAAAATGACAAGGATAACTACAACGAAAAATATGCCGCTGTTTACAAGGAACTTGCGTCAGCAAACAGTAAAATCAAGCTTATTCCTGTTTCATCGGGCGCAGATGTTCGCTTGTCATTCACCTCAAAATGCTTGACACTTAATTATTGGATTAAGCAAGGCAAGGTTGAACAGGGTGTTCAAAACACTAACAAGGTAACGCAAAACCCAAATACTCAAAATGACTGATAAAAAGAACGGCAGTGTGTCCCAAACTGCCGTTCTTTTTTATGTGCCTATTGAAACATTTCAAAATTGAATTAAAGAGCTTTGTATTCATTCACTGCAAGCGTGTCGCAAATTTCGTTGTATTTATGTCCGGCGTGTCCCTTTACCCAAACAAATTCAACCTTGTGGATTTGCAATTGCTCGAGCAGTTGCTGCCATAAATCGACATTGAGTGCTTTTTTGCCGTCAGCTTTTTTCCAGCCTTTTTTTTGCCACGAATAAACCCAAGCTTTATTTATTGCGTCGCAAACATACTTGGAATCGGTTGTCAGCGTCACCTCACACGGCTCTTTGAGTGCTTTGAGCGCCTCGATTACCGCTGTCAGCTCCATTCTGTTGTTGGTTGTGCTCGGGTCTGCGCCGCTGAATTGTTTTTCCTTTGAATTATAAATTAAAACTGCGCCCCAACCGCCTTTGCCGGGGTTGCCGCTGCATGCGCCGTCAGTGTATATTTCAACCTTTTTCATTTTATCACCATTCGCTTTTTATTTGGTATATTTTATCATTAAAACAACCAATAATCAATATGAAAGGTAAATATTGTTCAAGTCTTACT
>ERZ1034976.480-NODE-480-length-37501-cov-15.940741_pt1 | contig 37501 bp, 29 predicted proteins | sample MGYA00520623_ERZ1034976 | MGnify/ENA primary metagenome ERZ1034976 (study PRJEB33766, sample SAMN09781774) | gut metagenome | biome: gut microbiome | host: Homo sapiens | place: Madagascar | study: EMG produced TPA metagenomics assembly of the PRJNA485056 data... | reverse complement strand
GTTTGCATATTACTTTGGCTATTCCTAATTCCTTTTTTAGAGAAAACATTGAAACCAAAAATGAAACATAGAATGCCAATGTTTCATCTCTTGAAACGTTTGATTTTCAATAAGTTGAAACATAAAAATGAAACATAAAACAGATTCTACGAACAGATATAACATGTACACGTGTACACGCGCGTGCGCGCGAATGGAATATTGATAAAAGAGAATAGGCAAGCATTGCATTTCTCTTATTGAAAGAATATGCAATGCTTGCCTATAAACAAGAGGGAGGCGTTGGACTAACGCTTATCCCATGTGCGGAAAATCTTATAACCTATAGTGGCAACGAAGATGCTCATTAAGGGGCTGATAAGATTGAAAAAGCAATAGGGCAAATAGGTAAAGGTGGAAACTCCGAGGACGGTGCTTTGCGTCATGCCACATGTGTTCCAAGGGACGAGCACGGAGGTGACGGTCACGCTGTCCTCTGTGGTACGACTCAAGAGGCGACGTTCAAAACCTTGCCGATCGTAAATCTTCTTAAACATATTGCCCGTGAGCAAAATGCAGATATATTGGTCGGCCACGGCTAAGTTGAGCATCAATCCGCTGCAAACAGTAGAAGCGACTAGGCTGACACGTCCATGAATCATGCGAACAAATATCTGCGTAATGCCACGCACCATGCCACCGGCCTCCATAGCTCCACCAAAACACATGGCACAGATGATAAGCCAAATCGTGTTCATCATGCCCGCCATGCCACGTGTGGCAACCAATGAGGTAAGCATAGGACTATGTGTAGAAACGGAAGTTGAACCGTAGATGCTTTGCATGGCTCCTTTGAAAAGGTTGCCTTCGGCTATCTCGCTTAACACTTCGGGTTGGAATATGAGGGCAAATACTACGGCTATCAGCGTCGACATAAATAGCGTTACGACTGGTGGAAAGCGACGCGCTATCATGATACCCGTAATAATCGGTACGAGTAATAACCACGGAGTGATATAAAAACGCGATGAGAGGGCTGCTGAGAACAGGAACACTTCATTGCCAGTGGTGCTTTCGTGCGTAAAACCTGCTATGGTGAAGATAACCAACGCGATGAGTAAGGAGGGGAAGGTGGTAATCATCATATAGCGTATGTGCTTAAAAAGTGGCACTCCTACCCCACCCGATGCAAGAACAGTGGTGTCGGACAAGGGAGAAATCTTATCACCAAAGTAGGCTCCACTGATAATGGCTCCTGCTATCCAACCGTCGTCAAATCCTTGAGCCCGACCGATACCCATGAGGGCGATGCCAATGGTGGCAATAGTGGTCCACGAACTGCCTGTCATAACACTTACTAAAGCGCTGATAAGACAAGTGGACGTGAGGAATACTTCGGGGTGAATGATCTTCATACCATAATATATCAGTGAGGGCACTACCCCACTCACCATCCACGTGCCACTCAATGCGCCGATAAATAGGAGTATGAGTATCGCACTGGTTACGCTTGATACATTGCGCGTAATGGCTTGTTCAAACTCTGCCCATGGCACTTTTAAGAATTGTGTGCCCAACAAAACGCAAAATGCAGACACTACCAATAGCGTTACTTGGCTGGCCCCTGCCAATGAGTCACTACCATAAGCTCGAATGGTGGCCACCAACATTAGCACCAATACGACTAAAGGCAAGAGGGATAAGAAGGCTGAAGGCGTTTGTTTAGTTTCGTTCATGTATAGTTATGCGTATTATTTTCTTTTTCGGCTGCAAAATTAATAACAATACGCTGTATCGGCAATTTTATGCATACTATTTTATAAATATTCATTTATGTTAGGTCACAGGATTAGGGGGACGCGTTTGATAAACTGCAATTTATCTTCCCCTTCACCTTACCCTAATCTTCAGGGATGCTCTGCTCTCATTCCGCTCAAAGTAAGCACGAAATGGAGCTAACTTGCTACCAACTGCTGCCCTTCGGAAGGTGGACGCAGAACGCTGCAACAGATAAATGGCTCGTGTATTAGCCGACACCGTCATCAATTCTCTATTTGGCAAAAGTCCATTAGTCAATATCTCAACGTTGCTCTTCATTTCGCCCGCCAATGAAGTAAGCGTGAGTGTTCGTCCTGCTTCACGATACACCAAATAGCCATGTTCGTTATTTGTTTGCGTGACTTCTTTACACACCAACGTATCGTTTTCTAATTTATCATACACGTATGCCTTTGCCCCTTCACTAAGCGTTGCTGCAAAAGGAAGGCTTAACGTTTCCCATCCCTTATCCGTACAAGAGGCTCGTTTATAAACGACCTGTCCCTCGGCAATACGAATGGGCCGATCGGTATAAAACGGAGTCTTGTCGGTCAAGAGCAATGCAGCATCTAACAATCTATTTTCAGTAGCCGAACAACGCACGACAAAGCGCCAAGTAGAAGGCGTAAGATCACTTGCATTAATAAATAGCGGTATGTTTTTAGACTGCAGCGCGTCCCATGCAAAGCTTTTAACGGGCAAAGATAAAGCTGTCAAATCAAGGCATTTCACGTCGTCTGTGATAGCCAGATTTTGCAATGCATCTGCAGTCCACCCACCCTTTAACAAACAAACACCTTTGTCACTTATGCTTTGCTGTGGCTCATCAGCCACCTGCCGCCACTGTGAAGGGACAGATAAGGAGGCCGTACCACACAAGTACCAACGACCTGCACTGTAGTTCAAGAAACGAGGAGTCTCCTCGACCGTAGCAAGGCAACCATTTTGCACCTGCCACTCCACCGGACTTGAAGAAATAGTCATATCGTATGATAAATATCCTTCATCGGTCAATAAGCGAAAGGTCGTTGCTGAGGTAAGTTCTACCGTTAGAAGTTGCATTTGCGAAGTTTGTGCTACAGAACCATTATTCAACAACACGTCATTTAGTGGCATTTCATTTCCACCTTTTGCTTGATAAGTTGAACGCGAAGTTAAGCACACACGTTGTCCTTGCGTAGGCATTGTAATGGTGCCTGAAGTTGAAACATTCGATGGGGCGTACAAAGCGAGTCCTCGCACATCTTTTTCACTATAAGTTGACGAATAGTTGCCAAAGTAACTAACGTCTTCATCAGCATTATAGTCCTTATGCGGCACCAACACGCGGTCGCCTTCATACAAACTTAACCTTCCTTCGTTGGTTACTTTATACGACCATTCTGCTAAATCGTTAGCTTTAGCATTCAGCGCTATGTCAACACTATTCGCCTTCTTTCGCACCAGATACTTTTTCTCTGTTGGCGAATAAAGCAATAGCTTTCCCGCCGGAGTCTTTATTACTTGCCACAACAATTTTTCGTCCGTTATTGTCACTTCATTATCTGTCTTTGATAAAGACACGGCACAAAGTTTTGTTTTATTTTTTGCTTGGACGGATTGTAGAAAGCATTCGTTCTCGTTTTCATTTAGTCCGCTTAAGACATAATAGCCTTCGGCCACATCATTTACCAGTGACTGTGCTGTAAAAGTTGTAGGCAATTCTGGCTTCTGTGCTTCCTGAGCCATCGTGAAGAGCGAAAGCAGGAAGAGCGCAAATGATAATATTGATTTTTGTTTCATCATACGTAAGATTTATAACTTAAAGATTACTTGGAGCGAGACGTCATTCTTCCACGATGAATGAATCTTCTCTGTCCCTGACGACTGCGTGGAACGATTAAAATATTTCAACGCTCCATAACGAAGTGATAATGTGAGCAACTTACAACACTGCCAATTGACCAACAGCACACCTCGCCAGCCTTGATTAAAGAAGGAGCTGAAACTCATGGTATGTAATAACTGCGGTTCGTAAGCATAGACTCGACTGTCGTAATCGTCTGTCATGAATAGGCTTGTAAAAGCCTTGAGTTGAAAAGCGGTTAAAGGTTTCCACCCCACGCGTGTTGACAACATCGCGCCCCACGCACTTTGGCCGCTTTGACGATAAGCATTTACCACATCAGCTTGCACGTTGCAGTCGAAGTGAGACCATGTCCAAACCAGCGCCGTACGCAACTTTTGCGTTATTCTACGTTCTAACAATCGTTCTTTATTGTAAGTAAAATTGTATTGCTTTTGCTTCGCTTGATAACGGCATTGCAGTTTAAATCGATTGCTAAAGCTATACTGCCCTTGCAGTGCGGCTTCAAAGCCGGAAGTATTATTAAAATAAGCATTAAACGTGGGGCGTGGAAAACGAAACAAATCAACATACCCCATAAGTTCCAACCGTTGTATCGGTAAATAACGTACTCCCAACATCACCCCCTGTTCATTGGCCACACGACTGCCTTGCTGCAAGGCTTGGCCATTGATGCTCACAAAACGATAAGAGAAATGACGCTGCTGCACATTAAAAGCTAATCGCTGCGAAACGCGATAATTCAAACTATTCTCTACAGCCAAATGGCCTTTACCGTCAACAGCCCACTCCCCCACTGCCGATAAGCGGCCCAACAATGCGTAATAACTCAACGAACTTTCCACTGCCGTTTGGCCTCGAAAGTAATACTGATTATAGACACGTTCTTGCGGACTAACCACGCTCCCATAATGCGTCACTATCGCATTAGCCGACAAGCCCCAACGCTGAGCTACATAATCTACACTTGCGCCCATTGTCAGGCAAGCCAATGTGCGACGCGCAGCAATTTCGGACAAGGTGCGATGTAACCCTGAAGTTAAAATCGTACGCACTGTGTCGTGCGAAAGGTTATCATAACGCCCGTCTAACTTTCGATAAGAGAAATAAGCTACCGCCCGCCAAGCCTTCGCTTGATAAGCCGCAGCTATGCCTCTAAAGTAACGGCTCTCATCAGCCGATGTATGTGCTTTGAATTGCGTCTGTGGGCGCTTTAGAACACGCATTTGCTCTGCTTTTCCACCAAATTGCAATTTCCCTAAGAGCAAGCCTCGTCCGCCATATACATTGTAATCACCCACTACCACACTCCATGGTCTGTTCTTCGGACGCAGCATCACATACCCCGACCAATAGTCGTAGGGGTAAAATCCTTGCTTACATACAGGTTCGCCCGCATCTTTTTCGAGCGTAAGTCCGTAAAGCGCCTCCTGCTTATAATGATAGCGATAGCGAATGATATGGTGTAACGCATTGCCAGCATACCAATTGGTAGTTGTGGGTGTCTCCTTAGGGGCATATCCCTCACGCTGATAAAGCGGCCAGTCCAATCTACTTTCGATCGTATGGCTACCCGTGAATAACTTCTTTGTTATTTTATCGTTTTCTTTCCAGCGCTGTAATTGCTCTTTTGTTGGTGGATAAGCTGCTTCACAACGCACGAACAACGATAAATAAACACGCGTGTAATAGTCCATACCCCTTATAAGTTGCAGTTCTCCCAACGACACAAAGCCATGCTTCTTCGCCCGATAGCTCAACAAAGAGTCAGCCTGCTCACCCGTGATAAAGGGCAATTGCAACAAATCATCACGGCCCAACAAATTAATCTGCATCGGGTGTTGCGCCAATACTTCCAATCGTTCCTTTAAGTCAACGTCTGTATCATTATCATTATCCGCCTGATATGGGGCTAAATAGCTCTGCACAAAGTCCTCCCAAGTAATATATGGCCCATCAACCATTTGTGCACCCGCCTTTTCGACACACGTACAACATAAAAATAATATGATTAGAATACATTGTTTCAACAAAACGTGGGGTTGATTTAAGGGATTTCGGAATTTAGAAATTAGGTTTGCTTCTCTTTATCTTATGAGAAATATTTTTCTGCAAAAATACTATTTTTCGTGAATTTAAATCAAATTAATCGGCAAAATAGCATAAGAACATCGCAAGAACAAACAAACTTTAAAAATATTCTAGCATCTTTGCGACAGAAAATCCATGGATTGTCAAAGCTAATTTTTCTATTGATAAGATAATGGCAAGACAGGTTTTAACAATGCATTCTATCAATTAATTTAGGGAGAGGCCAAACCAAACAAAGCAAAGGTCAGAAAAGCATAGATTTCATCTTTTAGATAATCTATATCTTTTCTGACCTTTATTATATGATATAGCGCAAGGCAATTACCGTCCACGCTGATAGGTTATATCATAGAAGCAGGGGTAGACGTTCGCCGAAGCATTGGCTTGACCTTGTGAGCCTGGCACAATCAAACGCACATGAGCTAAGTTGTCTGTTGCGCGTCCTAAATTGATATAGGTAAGTGGTTTGAGCCATGCAGCAGGAACAGCCGATGAGTTATAGGTCTGATACATCTGGCCACTCACAAAGGTGCCTGTGAATGAGCCTAAGGTATTATTGACTATCATCACATCTGGCTTCATCTCTGTACTACTCGTTAGGTTGTTAGTAGACTGAATACTATCTGATGCTATATTGAACTCAATGTAACGACATACGACACGAGCATTTTCGCCATCAGCGAGTTTCTTACCATCTCCTTTCGACTGTATCTGCATATATATGCCTGTACGTTTAAAATAAACGTACTCGTTCTTCGAAACGTCTGTCGTACTATCATTGCGCTCAAACTCCGACTCTGATATGACCTTGATATTGCCTGCAACGTTGAGCAGATACTCGCCTTCAACATCTTCACTCTTCACTTGCGCGCCAGAGGTTAAGAAGGATCTTATTTGCTTATCCTCACGCTTACGCTTATCAGCGTAAGTCTCATCGTCATTGCATGACTGAAACAACGCAGCCACAGCTAATAGTAAGAAAGAGAAGAGGTATATCTTACTTTTCATTCTTTTCGTTAAGGGATTATTATATTTTACGTTTGGTTATAAGTTGCAGCATACGCACACTGCATAACTCGTGCAAAAATACTAAAAAGTTGCATTATCATAAAGCACGGAATGGTAAAACTATACCAATGACATAATAAAATATACTAAAAAAGGGCATATCGCTACTCAAAGCAATATGCCCTGTATACAAAATATTTAATCCTTAGGTTATCAATAATGTAGCAATGTGTGCTTACTCCTCAGTAGGTTCGGGAGTAATCAACTTGTAGCCCTTACCGTGAATGTTGATAATCTCAACACTCTCGTCAGCACGCAAGTGCTTACGCAATTTGGTGATGTAAACGTCCATTGAACGTGCATTGAAGTAATTGTCGTCTATCCAAATTGTCTTCAAAGCGTAGTCACGCTGTAAGATTTCGTTAGCGTGGGCACAAAGCAAACTGAGCAATTCACTCTCTTTCGTTGTAAGCTTCGTCTGTTGATCACCGCGCGATAAGATTTGCTTCTGCGTATCGAATGAGAAAGAACCTATCTTGTAGAAAGTACAATTACGATTTTTCTTACCACGAACGCGACGCAAAATAGCTTCAATACGGAAGGTGAGTTCCTCCATTGAGAAGGGCTTCGTCAAGTAGTCGTCAGCACCGATACGGAACCCTTCGAGAATGTCCTCCTTCAACGTCTTAGCAGTGAGGAATACGATGGGCACTTCTTCATTCAACTGACGTATGTCGCGTGCAAGGCTGAAGCCGTCCTTCTTAGGCATCATCACGTCAAGCACGCAGAGGTCGAACTTACCTTGTGTAAAAGCTCTATAACCAGCCTCACCATCAGGACACAATTCTGTTTCAAAACCCTTTGCTTGCAAATATTCGCGAAGCAACATGCCTAAGTTCTCATCATCTTCGCAAAGCAAAATGCGTACTTTTTCTTCTGTAGTAATCATAGCTATACTTGTTTTTTTTGTTTTATCTAATTTGTTTATCCCATTAGGGGAATGTTGATAATAAACTTTGTGCCTTTTCCAAATTCACTCTCAGCGTGAATGGATCCGCCCAAAGCTTTTACGACATTATGTACGTATGCAAGCCCTAAGCCAAAGCCTTTAACGTCATGTCGATTGCCCGTATGTACGCGATAGAACTTTTCGAATATCTTCTTCAAGTTATCGCGTCGAATGCCGATGCCATTGTCTTGAATCGTTATCTCTAACTTTTCATCATTCGGATTGTTAGTCGAAACGATGAGGTGAGGTGGTCTGTCCTCAGCCTTATACTTCACGGCATTGTCTAACAGATTGAAGATAACGTTCGTAAAGTGCATTTCGTCTACAAATACTACATCGTCAATTGCATCTAAATGCGCTTCAATTTGTCCCCCCGAAGCTTCAACCTTCAGTCTGAACGTGTTCACCGTATCGTGTATCAAGGCATTGACCTCTACCTCTTTGCGCTTAAACGTTGCTGCCTTGCGGTCGAACATTGACATCTGCAACACTTTCTCTACTTGGAAGCGAAGTCGCTTCGTTTCGTCTACGATTACGCCTGATATGTGCTTAAACATAGCGTCGCTCTTTGCCACAGCAGGGTCGCGTAGCATTTGCGCTGCTAATGAGATAGACGAGATAGGCGTCTTAAACTCATGCGTCATGTTGTTGATAAAGTCATTTTTTATCTCCGACAAACGCTTCTGTCTAAATATAGTCCATATTGTGAATATGAAGACAATGAGCAACAGCAGTGTAAAGATAATGGCAGGAATCATAAACTTTACACTCGAGAAGAGGAAACTCTTCATCTCAGGGAAGTGAATGTAAAGCAATCCTTTCTGTGCGGAAGGGTCGTTGGGGTAAAGTACCTGTCGATAAGTATATCGGTCGCCCTCTGTTATGTAATCTGGGCAACGATAGACCTCCCGTCCGTCACTCGTCGTTACATAGAAGTGGTAATTCAGATTGATACCATTGCTACGCAACTCTGCTCGCAAGTCGCTGTCAAGACTTCGAAAGTCCACTCGCTCTGCAAGTGGCTGATTGCTGGCTTTATAGAGTATCGAATAAACTACTTCATTCAACAAGGCTCTCTGATAAATGTAACGCTGCCTTACGGAGTCGCGCAACGATTCATCGTCAGCGTTCGTATTCAAATTATCTAAGAACAGTCCTTTTGGCACATTAGCTGGAATGTTAGCATGAAGTCGGTGGTCAAAAGCTTGTGAAGCCTCGTTTACCTTTGTTGTGTCATCAGCTTGCGCTTTAGGTGTCGTTCTGTTACCTAATTGCACTTCCAATCCGCGTTTGGTCTCATTTAGTTCCAAGTTGCGGGCTGTTTGATACAAGCTACGCGTTACTGATTCATCAAACTGCTCTTTACGCATATTGATGACCTCTTCAAAGTACTTCGCTTGTAAGAAGAGCAACGTGAGAAAGAAAACGCCCATTACGCTGGCTATAATCCATATCGTTGATTTCTTCATGTCGCAAAGGTAGCCACATACGCTCTCGAAATGCAAATAAATTATTCACATTTCAATATATTTCTCATAAAATTAACTATTTAAACTAATTATAGTTATCAATTTATCAAGTATAACTTTTAATTCTATTCTTATTCTGTTCTATAGCGGTTTATATTTTTGCATTTTTACCCCCCAATATTCCCCACACTCAGATGTCACTGAAATACACCTAAACGTTGCAGCCCCTCTTGTGATGAGGACGATTACGATGACTTGCATCGCATTTTTATAGAGATTTGCTGCAAAAGAACAACACCACAGAGCGTGGAGCAAAAAGTGGCTCTTCCGCTTTTATCGTTAGTACCCCATATTATTACAGCTCTATTACACCCCTCTGAGGTGATACCCACACGATTCGTAATAAGGCTGTAATAACATGGACTTACCAACGAGAAAAGCGGAAAACCACACACATAAGATATCCCACTCGACCATGGTAAACAAGAAAGGATCTGATGTACACCATTTCCAAGTGGGACATTTTATGTTTCAATCAATTATCAAAGATCGGCCTCTCCTATTCATAAGAGAAACCCTGCATACACAATATTCTTAAGACATCACGACTTGTGCCACATTACGTTTCTACTAATCTGGCTCAGTATATACTAATCGAACAGATATATATCTACTATCAATCGCATTCTTATTACGATAAGCAGTTCCCGATATTTTCGTATTTGATCTTGAATCAAGTTCGTAGCTACTCGGTAGGCAATTGGAAGAGGTATGTTTCCAACTTCCACCACAATCGTAAGCGTCTATGATATAAATGTCGTCAAAATCACTAGCCACTTCAGCATAATTTCCTGACATGTCGTACAATCCAAGTTCATTGGGTTGCTTCAAAGCAATATCATGTACGTAACCATTTGAATTATCCTTATACCAAGCCACATCATCGATATTATTGCTACCACTATACTTGTAACCCTTACTCTTTTTACCACCCTTGGCAGCATACTGCCATTCAGCCAACGTGGGAAATCTGAAATCAAGGCCTGTTTCCGCCCGTATAGCATCTATAAATTGTCGAAATTCATATTTTATCACTATGCCATCACCATTTCTATCCAACGGCAATATATTCTCACGATTTCCAAATTTAATCTGACTGTGTATCGGAATTTCAGTCTGCATGATATAGAATGGATGCAATCCTCCACCCTCAACACGAACCAACTTGAAAGTTCTTGTATCACCCACTAAACTATAAGTAACGTTGCGGTAGTCCATTGCAGGTTTTCTATCTCCACTACTATCCCCGCTGCCGCTTTCTTCTGGCATACCATTTCCAGAAACCAAGGAAGCATCTTCATAAATATTTTTGAATTTTTTCCAACTCCCGTCCGATGCATAAACGGATTTAGAGCCTTTAGGCACATATAGATTCCATTTATATTGCACATTATCTTCCGCAAATATTGCGTCATCTTCAGACAAAGGATTTTCCAATTTCAAAGGAATGCCCAAATTCACATACATATTGCCCCCCGAAGACGAACCTGTAAAAGCAGCTCTTGATAGTTGCTTAAGCCCTGTACCTATAACAATCTTACTATAAGTGCCCTCAAAGGCCAAAAAATCTATACTTTCAACCGAATTTGGTATAGTTAGGGTTCCCTTAACTCCAACGAAAGCGCCCTTCCCCACGGTCTTTAATTTGTTATTCAAAGTAAGCGTGCCAGCCTGCCATCCGCTAAAAGCATAATCACCAACTGTTTCCACATTGTCTGGAAGACTCAAATTGTGATATTTAATTGCACAGTCCGAGAATGCACCACTTCCCACCGTTACGAGATTATCGCTCAAATAGACAGTCCCCAAATAATTACAATAATTGAAAGCTCCTTCATCAATCGTTCTTACGTTATCCGGAATAGAAACACTTGTAAGCAGAGTACCTGAAAAGGCATAGGAACCGATTTCTTCCAAGGTTCGAGGTAAGGACACCTCAGACAGATGAGGTATGTCGGCAAAAGCTTTTACTCCGATATATGTACACCCTTCATCAAAACTTACACTTTCGATGTAAAAATCTTTCCAAGGCTGATTGGACGCCACATAGTCATACATTCTGCCTTTTCCTGATATTACAAGACCTTTTGTTTTGGGATAATAAGTATAAGTCAGCCCAATGCCACAACTTCCAGACTTCGGCGAAATCTTCTTCAACAATTCATAGTCACCGCTACTCATGGCAGTTTTTTCATAAATTCCACCATTAAAAGATAAATAGCTGCCCTCATAAAGGAGTTCCGTAGTATTTCCGTCAAAAGATAGAATCACCCTTTTTCCATCAACAGAATAAGAGAAGCCATCATAGTCATAATGACGGGAGTTTCCGAGATCCGTGTCATAGTCCCTTTGCATCCAATAAGCGACGCCAGCATTATCAGATGTAAAATAAAGCGTGTTGGTCTCAAAATCGACCCAGGCATGGTCATTGCTTCCAACACCTGAAGATACGTCACGACAGATCCATTTACTTTGTTTGAGCTTTTCAACAATCTCAGAGTTACTGCCTCCGATGTCATCAAAACTACTGCAAGATGGCATCACATAGGCTGCAATCATTACAAATAACATTGAAAATGATTGGAATAAAAGTTTTTGAAGTTTCATAGGTTATGATTTGTTACAGAATTTACTTAGTAATGTTAAAAAAATAATTTGTGCATTTTTTGCGTTGCAGTTTAATTCAAACTTAATACTCCAAGCATCCATATAAGAGCCATATGGAGGTGTTATTTTTGTACTCATATATAATGCAAATTTAATTATGTAGCTTATTGAATATTAACTATTTATAGTTTTAAAATCTGAAAGAAAATTCGCAACTTTATAACTGATTATCAGTCCGTTATGAAAGCCACGAAGATTCCAACAGATTATATTTTAAGCGACAAAGAGAAGAAGTATCTGAAAACATACAACGAGCGTCAGCTTTGTCAGTTCCTTTGCATGCAAGGCTGATTTCTTCGAATGTCACGGAGTACGCTATATTTGTTCTGCCGTTAGCATATGCTGCAATATGCGCCTTGTCAAACATAAGGCACTACAAATACGAGAATATCACTCACTCAACTTAAAGCGCCAAATTTGATAGTTACCTTCTTCATTACCACGATCGGATACGAAGAATACGTTGCCATCTTTGGTCCAATAAGGCATACCATCGTGCGACTTGTTGTTTGTTAGTTGCGTCAGATTGTTGCCGTCAATATCGATTGTATAGATGTCGGCATCGCCCTTGTCCTTCTTTGTTAATTGGAACACTAACTTCTTGCCTGAAGGGCTCCAATGCGGATAGAAGGCAAAGCCCTTCTTTGCATCAGTTATTTGAACTATATTGCTGCCGTCTATGTCCATGATAAAGATGTTACAACTCTTTGCATCGCCCGAGTACTTAACGAAAGCGATTTTCCTGCCGTTAGGTGACACTGAAGGTTGATAACCATTACCAAGGAGTGTGTTCTCGTTGCTAACAAGGTCTTTTACCCAAATTTCGCTTTTCTCTAATAGCGTTGAACTTGACCAACGAATACCTAACAACCAATGAAGAGACGAAAAGTTGCTCACCCACTTGTACATCTGCCTGTCGTAAACGAGTAGCTTCCCATTTGGAGAAAAGCTGGGATTGCCTTCAAAGGCATTGCTCGTCTCGGTAACTTGCGTTAGTGCCTTGCTATTGGTGTTGGGCGTCATAAATATCTCTGACGTACTCATGCCTTCATTCATACAGCGGAATGCGATACGATCGGTCTGTGCATTATAAACAGGCGAAATGTTATAGTTTCGGCCGCTCGTTTTTTGACTGGTAGCCGCTGCATAGGCATTGTCTTTTTTGTAAATGTTGTAGTAACGGCCGTCTTCGTTGACCGCATAGTAAAGGTTGCGACCATTTTCGCCGCCTGTTGGACTAATGCAGGGGTACTTATTGTCAGCCACTTGGGTCAGTGCTACTAAGTTTTCACCCGTGGTGGTAACGACCAATTTCTTTTTGCGAGCAAATGCTGGCATGGCCATCAAAACGGCCATACTGCAAATCAATGTTTTTCTAATCATAATATGATGTTTTAGTTAGGCTTTACGCCTTTATGTTATTTCTTTTTCTTTCTAAACAATTTGAATGAGCCTTTTTCTTGCTTTATCAGTATTTCTACCGACTTATCACGGCAACGGACTTGCAAGATGCCTGCACGTTCTGCCCTTTCTGGATTAGCCTCAGCCGTGATTACAATCTTGGCCAACTGATGTGCCTCCGTGTACGTCAGCCAATCAGGTGCACACGTCACCTTCCAACCACTGTAATTACAATTTACCAAGACTTCGACATTAATGCCTCCTTTACCCTCTAACGTCAATTCTGACTGAGAGAGAGACAATTCTGTTGGTGGCAATGGTTTGGGTTTTTCGACCATAGCCTCTGCTATACTATCAACTTTTAGAGGTCCTTTTACGCTCTTTCGACTTTTACCTTTTACATTATTAGGCAAGTTTGCCTTTGATAGTCGTTTGATAGTGCTACGACATATAGCTATATGCTTGTTACACGCAGCCTTTTTACTTTGAGAGTCATAAGCCACACGTGCTTTAGCGAAGTAGCTTATTGCTTTGTTTTGGCTAACAACTGTTTGCGTTTTCATACAACTTACACCTTGTGCAAATAGTCGGTCGGCCGACTTCTGTGCCTTAACACTAAAAAAGCAGAAAATCAAAAGTAGCGTACACAATAAGTACTTTAAATTCATCATATTGTTATTTATGCGGTTATTTTATTGTTCTATCAAATACAGGCCGTACACAACGCCCCATTGACTTGAAATAATGATACGTATTCTTTTGTTCTTTATTGAAGCCGAAGGACCAAGCCCAACCTTTACTGTCATTATAATTGCTGCCACTCCAATAATCGCCCCAAGTATCTTTGTCTACTACCGTATCGTATTCTCTATGTCCACCTGCAGGCAAGAATATCGTATTCCCATTTTTTCCTTTTACGGTATATCCTGTCTGACCATTACGCTCTTCCCACGTCCACGTACACGCATACATGAGTTCTTCGTACTCTTCAATCCGCGGCAATCGCCAATGTCCTCCCCAAGTGACATGAGCTATATCATACGATGAACCGCAAATATCCTTAATACCTGAAACATAATCTTTCGTATCAAACGATTGCATAGTTCCTTTTGCATCTCCCCAAGCATAAAGTCCCCCTACTTGCCAAGGAGACTCAGCCCCCACGTTGCATTCCGCCCACAATACAGATAAGCCCAAGTCGATAGCTTGTTTTGCATTGACGTGTGTACTTTTTTTAGCGCTTTGCATAGGAAGCTTTTTGTTTGCTCTCGTTTTACCTTCCGCTGTTTGTAGCTTTTTGATTATACTATTGCAAATATTAATTTGTTGAGAGCACAGACGCTTTTTTGACGAAGAATCATAAGCCACACGAGCCTTAGTGAAATAACTGATAGCTTTGTGCTGACTCACGACATCTAATGTCTTCATATACTCCACACCTTGTGCATACAGTCGGTCGGCACTTGACTGGCCTTGCATTGACATAGGAAGCATACTAAACACAAGTGTCAGCATTATCAGAAAATACTTTATCTTCATGAATTCATTATTTAAGAGATGCTTTGATGCGATTCACTCTGTTGACAAATTCTTTTTGTATCTCTGGTTCGTCTTTAAAATATTCAGCCTTTGCTGCCATTACTTCGCAGGCTTGTTTTAAAAGACTATCTACCATAATCATCTGCTTGTTCAACATTTCGGTTTGAGGAATGGCTTGACGAGCATTTACTTTTTTCAAAAGTGCTAATGCTGCTTTGTATTCAGAATGAGCCTGCACCAACTTTTCGTCATAGTTTTCTTCATGCTTTTGAGCTTGCGTTAAGAGTTGTTGCGCTGTCTGCACGTGCTCGTCAATCGACCTTAAAGTTGCAATAGAGGCTTGCTGTTGTTTCATACGGAGCTGCTTTGCTCGCAATTGTTCCGTCTGTACTTTTTGCTGCTTTGTTTGATAGACTTGATAACCCACAAAACCACCTACCACCAAACAAACTGCAAGCACAAAAGGGGCAAAACGATGTATCAGTGACTTTTCGCCCTTTACGATGAAGTATTCTCCTTTCAGTCCATGTGCAGCATAGTCTACTAATTCTGATGCTGTGGGGCGTTTCCATGGTTCGGCTTGGAGGCAGAGGTTTATTACTTTACGCAAACCAGCTGAATAGGTGTTCTTTAATTGAGGTATGTCGGCTCCTTTTTTCTGACGCAAGCCACCGTCTGAACCGAATGGTACATCTCCCGTTAACAATTCGAACGCCGTTACGCCAAGCGAATAAATGTCGCTGGCCATGATAGCCGTATTGGCATCTTTACCAAACCGCTCTGGCCCCATATAAGCCGTTGTGCCCGCTGAAGAGAAAGCCTCGCTCACACTCTTTCGCAACACACTCCGACAGTGTGAACTCACGCCAAAGTCTGTCAACATATACGTGCCATTATCGCTTACCATTACATTATCGGGCTTAATGTCTTGATGTATGATAGGTGGCTTCATGCCGTGAAGGAAAACCAAGCCTGCAGCCACATCGTGCAGAAACTTCCATATTTCCTTTTCCTTAAACATGCCCAACCTACGTTGAGTGCTACCATTACTACAATAGGGCAATACGAGATATGGCTTGCGGTCGCATACATCGTAGTGCATGGGACGCAGAATGTTCTCATGATTGGCATTGATTACAATGGCAAACTCACGAGCAAATACGTCAAGTCCCGTATCGTCCAGCCCCGTTGCTGGAGCATAGACTTTCAAGGCTACGTTAGTCTTTGTTTTTATATCCTCTGCTAACCATACTTCTGAGAAGTTTCCTCGCCCCAATAGGCGTTTCAGTTGATAGCGTTCATGAAAAATGTGTTGCTCTTCCATATTCGTTTCAGTTCGTAAGATTTTACACTAAAACACGATATCTGCGCGTTCATCTATTACAAAGCATAAAGCCTTCCTTGGTTATAGAAGGGCATTTCTATACCAAAGAAGGATTTTAAAAGTTTTATTCTATTTTACTTATCAGATTACCTGGCTTGTTTGCGAAGTTTTGCGATAGCATCAACTTTTTTGGGAAACGAAGAGAACATGTTCATTTGAGGAGCAGACGCTGATGACTTGCCAAAAGTAGCTCTATCAAAGACTGTAATAATTCTATTATCTTCATTAAATACAATCATCAATTGAGATTCTTCCAAAGTATTGCCTTCACAGTAAGTATGTGAATTGTCTACGTTTCGGTAATTGTTATATTTCATCGACAACATCGTATGTAGAACTTCTGTATTTATGTCACTTTTCAACATCAAAGAATAAGCCGTTGTCTTTTGTGTCTCCTTGTCAATATTGAAATAAACGATATCGAAGAAGTCATTATCTATAAAGAACATCGGTTCTCCGCTCAATAGGTCGCCAAAGACGCCTGAGAGTTGTTCTGTTGTATAGCCAAACATGTCGGTATAATCGGGCAATGGATCGGGATATATATTATTCTGGGTGAGGAAACGAATACACTTATTCGTTTTGTCATAGCGAACGACACATGCGCTCTGCTCAACAGTGGGGCCTGTTGTATAATAGTCTGCGCCTAATTCTGAGCAGGGATAATAATGCGATGCAAGATAACTCTCTATCTCTGATACGGCAGCACCTGAACGTAAGGCCAAAGCCATTTCGTCAACAAGGCCAGTCTTTTGGTTTAGGAATAGGTCTATCTCACTGGCCAAGTCATGATAGTTCAATCGATAGCCATAGCTATAACCATCATCGCCCTTGACATCATAATTGCCCAAGACTTCTTTTACCTGAGCAAGATCCATTCCCATTAGCGTAGGATAGTCATACCAAAGGTCGGCCACTTCGTTGCCTACTACTACCTTTGCCCAAACATTGCCCGTAGAGGTAGTAATCTTGATGTAAGCCGTACCCTTCTCGCCTTCGGCCTTTACTTGACCGTCTTCTGTTACACTGGCGATGCGAGGACTCTTGCTCGTATATGAAATGACGCGCTTGTCAGCATAGTCGGTAGCGAACTTGAGTTGTGCCGTTTCACCGACAGCTAAGGCATGGCTTTCCGTAATTTTCTCTAACGTTTGGTCACCGACTGTTTTGTTATAGATTACCAACTTAAAATCAGTCAGATTCCTTACCGTCCAATCTGAGAATTGAGTCTGTCCCATATACTGGTAAGTGGTCGTTAGGCGTTTATTCGCCTCGTCCCATTCCCAACGTCCTTCGGTCTCGCCATGCGATGTAGTATTGCAATACTTGTCGTAGAACGTGCCCGATGCATTATAGCGCATTTCTTCGTTCGTTGACTCTTGATACCAATTACCGACAACGGTTACTTTATTTTCATCTCCCTTATTGTCGGGAGTTATGCCTTTGTGGTTACAGTCTTCTTCACCACACGAAGCGAATAGTGCAGTCATTAATAAGGCTGCGAAAAATTTTGTTTTCATTTTAATTGCTATTTGTGCTTGTTAGGCTACCACTTGGTCGTTCCCCTGTAGGCGTAATACTACCTCCATTATCACATCCTTTTGTTTCAGCGTCTTTTTTTTCAGGTTTTGAGGGAGGTTTTCTTAATTCTTTTTCAAAATCTTTTAATCTTCTAATTCTTTGTGCATTCTCACTATTCTCCTTTTTAAAAGTATCTAGTCTTTGGTAACCTCTCGTAGAATCCTCTCCATGGCTAGGATTTGTAGTTTGTGGCCTTCGAGGTGATTGTCCCTTTACTACCTTTTCACCCTCATTACCGAACAAGTGCCAGCCTGCATAGCCCAATGCACTCAATATAAGGAATGCAAAAACACAGAACAACACGTTGATTAGCCCCACACGCTGATGATGCTTCTTCGTTTTTTCTGACACATTCAGCGGCTTGTACGCTACAGCACTCTGCACATCTGAAGTAGCCTGTCCGTCATCAAAGTACTGAGCCAATGCAATTGTGATGTTGTCACTTCCGCCTGCACGCAAAGCGGCATTGGTAAGTTGCTCCTTACATTGTTGTAGGTCAGCCACATAGTCTTCTACTATTCCACCAATCACGGCATCAGAACAGACACCACACAGACCGTCCGAACAAAGGAGTATGACTTCACCATTGTGCAGAGAGTAGGACACCACGTCGCCCCTCGCACGTTGGGTCATATCGCCTAAACTTCGGGTAATGATGTTGCTATTAGGGTGTGTCATGGCCTCTTCTTCTGTAATTTGGCCTTTGTCTACCAATCCTTGTACAAAGGAATGATCCTTTGTCAATCGTGCAATGCCCTTAGAAGGCATTACCGCATAGGCACGACTATCTCCAATCCAAGCCACATGAGCCACACCTTTCAGTATCCAAGCCATTACCAACGTAGACCCCATGCCCGACGTTTCGGCATGATCGTGCGCATGAGCTTTGATGCGAGCATCTGCCTTTTCGATACCATTTAACAGATACTGCCTAACTTGATTGTCATCATCCAAACATATCGAAGACAATGCTTCAAGGCTAAAAAGGGTCTCCACTGTCTGCACGGCTATGGCACTGGCCACTTCACCTGCATTCTGTCCGCCCATTCCGTCAGCCACCAAAAGCAAGCAACCCATATTCCCTAACGAAAGAACTTGCTGATGATCTGTAGGAACAGTCCAACTGCCAGACTGTAAATCAGAACAAACCGTAAAGTTGTCCTCATTATTGTCACGCAGACCTACATTGGTTCCCGCAAATATTTTTATTCCTTGCATATTACCTATGTTTTACACTACGGCTCAAGTTATTTGATGAGAGTAGGTTCATTGCCCTCTGGGAAGTCTTTGCTTTTCTCTTCTTCAGCATCAACGCGATTTGATGTGTCTTTCGTGTCTGTTGCACTGACATCGTCAAAATGTGAAGCCAACAACTGCAAGTTCCAATCCCCATTAGCAGTGCGCACGGCAATTCCTGCCAAACGAATTTGTATGCGTCCACCTCTTTCGTAAGAAGGCACTACAAATACGCCGCCCAAGAGTCGATCGGCATTACTTACTGTCTGTGGAATGAGTATTGAATCTGATTTCGCTTCTAACGATAGCATTTCTTGCTGGAATGATACAGTCATCGCGCTATCCTTCAGCGTACTATTAGAATAGACCCATACCATAAATCCCCTTTTCACTCCTCCAGCCTCATCTATGCTAAGGCCGAAATCACTCACCAAGTCTTCTTGTCGGTAGAGCGTTTGGTCGGAATTAATAGCTTGAAGATAGGAACGACCGAATTCAATTTCTATAGGACTATAAGCGACTTTGGTTTCAACCAAACTGCGTTGAAAGCTCTTAAAGTAAACTGACTCATACTTACCGTCAGCATTCACACGATCATAGTTTTTATCGCCTTCCCAAGGCTTAAGCACACCGCGTTGCATATAGAGGTAACCTGGCACTTTCACCCCCAGCGTATAGGTTTCGCCATAATATGACTTACCGTCCGACCCATACATGTCTTCGCCTCTTTTCAGCTGATACTGCTGACGAATGATGCATAACTCTGGCTTAAGCGCATCGATAATGAAAGCGTTCTCCTTTCGAGATTTAATCAGTGATTTGATAGCCTCATCAAAACTGCTTTGTTTATTTTGTTGGGCGAAAGTCACAAAGTTTCCACCCAACAAAACGATTAGTATCATCAGAATGATTCTGTTCATAATCGTTTTTTATTAAAATGTTGTTTTCTAAAGTTTATTTGAAAGCAGCAATTGGGACTACAAAGCCCGTGCTACGCCCTGCTCCACCTGACACAAGACCTACTACTGTTTTTTTGCCATCTCGCTCTACAAGGACAGGACCTCCTGAATTGCCATGTTCAAAACCACTGGCTGTAGTCAGAATATAGTTGCCCTCGGCCAATCCGTCGCGTGCTACTTCGGCACTTGAATACGACATTTTTGCATTACTACCACCAAGTCCTAAGGGGAAGCCATAGATAAAAAGTTTTTCACCTGCCTTCAGATTGCGACTTATGTCTGAACTAAAGTGCAGTTGGCCTTTCCTGCCAATCTGTCCGCAGGCATAATCTGTTGCATTCAACTGAGCTATACACAATTTTAAACCTTCACCGACTGGCTCTCTTACATCTGTAGAACGATTGCAATGGAACTGTGTTGTGCTGAATTCTAACTGCATAGTCGAAGATACAGCATAAAAGTGTGCTACAGCCTTGCCACCACTTGAAGCACAAGCATTGATATAGAGCAATGCTCCATCAGGACTAAACACCCAAGGCTCAACTACATGACGTGCTGTTACAAACGTACCATCGTCTAACAGAAAGCCCGAGCCACTCATGCCTTGCACCTTTTCGCCATAAATTTCGTCACCAACATTGAGTTGCACTTCTCTTCCATCGAGCATTGTTAGCGTGTAACCTTTCAACTCAATATAGAACACTGAAGAAGAATACTCTGAATTTACACTCTGTGGCCGTGGAGGAGCGGTTCTTCTTCCACCACTCCTTCTCTTTATGTTTTTGAGTTGGCTGAACAAGTCTTTCACTTGTTTTGTATTCTCAGCTATCCGTTTAGTAGCAGTTTCGTTCTTCTTTCTCAACGAATCTTGCTCTGCCACCAACTTCTTTTGGGCGATCTCAAGCGCATGGTTCTGCTTATGCAAATCGTACATTTTATACCCACCTCCAGCACTTAATAGTAGGAGCACTACTGCCATACAAGCAATGGCTGTTTTGTATGGGCGAAGTGCCTGCTTGCGGAATAGGTCAAGGCGCTGCGTAAGTTTGATGCTCGACACCAATCCCTGTTTGCCCGCCGGTACGATAAAGCCCATTCGCGGACCACCTACTGAAAGTTGTATTTCATCACCATTCTCCAAATACCATTCATTCGTAACGGGATGGCCATTAAGGAACGTAGAATTGGTGGTAGAGAGTTGCACCAACTTCCAGCGCTCGCCGTCCTTTACGATCGCGGCATGTCGACGACTAACGGTGGGAAATGTTTCGTCATCAAAACGAACTTGACATGAACTATCGCGTCCGAGTTCTATCTGATCAATGATAATTCGCTGTGACTCGCCTGCCTGATGATACTTCGAAGCATCACGGTGCTCCAAAATAAAGAAACGACGCCCATCGCCATTAAAGAGGGCTCCTACACCTGCGCCGACTGAGCCACGCAGTGTACGTTTATATTGGATTGTTTTATTTTCCATAACGTGGTTTAAAATTTAATCTTGTTTATTATTTTACTATAGCTATTCAAGCTTCAACTTGAACTCACCTGCTGTGATAATATCTCCGGTAAAGAGTTTAAGCCCTGTTGACGGAACGGGTGTTGCATTAAGGTACGTTCCATTTGTTGATCGCCCCCAATGCCGCTCGTTACGTAACCACTGCCCGTCTCGCAACGTCCAAAATTGACCGTCGGCCGAACGTTCCAACGTAAAGTGGTAACGCGACACATACATAGCGTCTATGTCGCTGAGCACAATGTTGTTGTCTTGCTCTCTGCCCACACGTATCATGCGAGCCTGTGGGGGGAGCAAACGATTCAAATCGAACACTTGTCCTACATTACGACCTTGCGTAATGATTATGCGACTGATGTTGCGAGAGCGTGTCTGCCTTTCATTAACGGGAGGCATGGAGTAATAGGCTCTGCCTAATAGAGGCTTGATGTCTTGCAATACTTCTGGAGCACTTTGATAGCGCTTTCGATAGTCTGGCTCTAAGCATTGTTCGATTACGTCTACCCACAATGGGTCCGTCACCGAACGGCGAAGCAAGGCCACGTCCCACATACCCTTGCGCATACGCTTTTGATACATAGGGAGGTCTTCTATCTGACTTATATTTCCGAAAGGAAAAGAGCCACCTGTCAAGACCTCATACATCATCACACCAAACGACCAGATATCAACCGTAGGAAGGTAGGTCACTCCTCCACCCTCACGACTGGCCATCTCGGGCGACATATAGAGCGGTGTTCCCATCGCTTGTTTAGGACGATGCTTTAACCAACCGACTTCCGACATGCGCTTCGACTTATCCATCTCACCGACTATGCCGAAATCCGTCAAGGCAGCGTGGCCGTTAGGACGAAAGAGTACATTCTCGGGCTTCATATCGCGGTGTACCTTACCCTCGGAGTGCAACACATAAAGTCCTTTAAGTATGTCATGCGCATATCGGGGTAATTGAGAGGTGTCTTTGCCTATCATCTTTGACAGATCGCCAGCTGGACAAAATTCCATTACAATGTAAGGATTGCCTCTCACCACTCCTGAGTCAAGACTATGCACTAAGTATTCGCTCTGTATGCGAGCCGTCTTGTATTCCTGTTCGAACTTTTCTATCAAACCGTCATGCAAGTCACTCCCCACCTCCCATAGCCGCAGCAACTTCAACGCATACGCAACGCCCAAAGCATCAATTACTTTATACACATCGCCATAAGAACCTGAACCTATGTGCTTTTGTATGCGGTATTTTCCGTCTATGAGTTGTCCCTCATTGACGTCTAAGCGGTATGCAATCATATAATTTTTCTTATTTGAACATTCTGCATTTGTCAGAAAATTCTACACACTGCCAACTTTATTCTTCAGACTGCTTTCCTACTTCAAAACGATAAAGTTGGTTGCCGATGAGAATGATGCTTCCGTCATGCAGTGCTATGCGTTCATCTGCTTGTACGAAAGAGGTCTTCATCTCGCTCTTATCCGAGATACCCCACGCTCCATTTTCGTAACTTACCAAGGCTTGTTCATGTGAAGTAATCGTAGCATTCTTAGGGTCTGTATTATGGCGGTTTAATACCACTGCGTTCCCTTCATAGCTAATGCTTTCACCTTCAGGCAGTCCCGTAGTTTCAGACAAGGGAGTTAGAACAAAATTTCCTTCCTTAGGACCTTTTCTCACCGGGCGAATGGTTTTGCGCGCCTCGGCTATGGCCATTGCATCAGCTGCCTCATGTTGGCCAAAAGTAGCTTCATCCGAAGCTGTTTCATTTTTAGTAGAATAACCACACGAGGGACATACGCCCCTCTCCATGGGGTATCCACATTTCGGACACGTATCTTCCGCTGCATTTACATTCTCATTCAGCGTATGACCGATTGCACCTGGTTCAAGCACCGTGGCTTTAGGATTAAAGTTATCTCTTGACGGCTGTCCCATATATTGAGTTGGGCGGCCACTCTTCCCTCCCCTTGCTGATACTGGCATATTGATAGAAGGTTCTGCTGCATTATGATTGGAACCATTTGAGAGGGGCTTATTGCATTTTTCACATTTGGTGCGGCCTTCGGGATTATCCCAGCCACAGAATTGGCATCTCATATTTCAATTTTGATTTAAGTTATTATCTTGAAATGTCACGGAGCATGAAATAGAGTCCATGCTCCACAACTATCCCTATAGTCTTGATTACTTTTTCTTCTTCAGATATCTGAGCGTATAAGCAAGCTTCAGTTCAAGAGAATTAATACGTTGCTTATACCCCTTCATCGTCACATCACTATGATTGAGCACGGTGAAGCGTTCGTTCTCCCAATAGTTCTTATTAGCCATATTGGTCAACATTTGGGTATACGAAAGTCCAACAGAAAGGCCTGCCCACTCGTATGCTACACCAATACGAAGTCCGCAATTAAACTTCTTGAGTGGTGCTGACTGGAATACATCATGGTGCGGAACTGCAGCATCATTGCCAGTGGTATACTTCTCTTCCCAATACACACAAGGCTGATACAAGTTAAATGCTGCATTAACCGCTGTATGGCGCAAGTAGTTGGCCATATCATCAGCATCGGGCAGATTGGTATTTTTGTTATACTTACGCATGGTCTCGCAGTCCGTATTTCCAGAAAGGTTCATATTGGCTGAAAGGCCGAAGTTGAGCACAGGACCAAGATTGAGTTGCACATGACTCACATCATTTACCTTAAAGCGGTAAGACGCAAGAATGGGCACTTCTAACATGTGGTAAGCGTACTCCTCCGTATAAGCATTCTGCACATTGCCCTTCATATATACATAATTACTGAAAGGTATGGTCAAATCCGTATTTTTATTAAAGGTATTCTTATACTTCACCTGCATATAGTTCACACCTGCCGTAAGGAAAATGTTTTTGTAAAGGCGCACATCAGCAAAGGCACCTACCGTAAAGGCCGTAGCCGACTTGTACGATGCATTCTCATCCTTTGTACCTAATCCATAGTCCATTATAGAACCCGTAAAGTCACCACCGCTTGAAGCACTGATGATGGGTACGCTGTAACCTGCCGTTACACCAAAAGAAATATTACGGCCGCTCACCAAGTTCTTCTCACTAAAGATGAGGTCTTGCACCTTGCGTGGCTCTTGTGTAATCATTACGCCTTGTGTCTGACGGTCGGTACGTATCTTCACACTGCCCTCACGGCTCATGCCGTTCGCCACATTCTTAGCGCATTCAATACGAATTTCATCATCACCGACACGCTGTACGTTCATCCAAGTAGGAAAATCGCCTACAAACCAATTTTTGGCATCGGTATAGACCTTCAACGTACGCACATCTCCTTCGCCAGCGACCACCAAATTATTCTGTGAAAGTGTCAAATGTTCATCACCAGCCGACTGATAGATGCGAATGGTTACGTCTTTGTTCGGTGTACGAATGACAATATTGTCAGTACGCTCTAACACTCTCTCGTTTGGACTAACCACGATGTGTATGCCATCGTCCTTCTTCTCTACCTTACACCACGAAGGCACAGACGACACGTCCCATTTGGCATTTGATTCTACCACGATACTATCCTCCGTTCCCTTGGCGGGGAACGACAAACTCTTTGCTCCAACCGTCAGATACTCAGGACGTCCTTCTTGCACAACGCGAATGGTTTTATAGATGTCGCCCACCTTAACCATAAGATTTTGTATCTTACTACGAATGCTATCATTGGCCGTTCGGCATTGTACAATCAATTGTTTGTGGTTATCACTTTTCAAAGGTTTGCACCAGATAGTCTCTCCCTCCACATTCCAATTGCGATTGGCCGTAATGCCGACAGAAGCATCACCACCTTGATAAGGAATGATAACGACTTGTTTTGACACTTCAATCTTTGGCAACTGATGACGACACCAAGCGATCCATTTGTTACAGTCGTTGGTCAAATAGTTATCACACGACTTAGCTCGTTGGTAATAACTAATGGCTTGCTCGTAATTTTTAGACTTTCTTAGCGCATTGGCCTGTTTGTATAGGTCGGAGCAGTTTTGTGCTTCGGCATGTTGCACAAAGGCAAGCATACCAACTGCTGCAATAAGGGTTGTTTTTAGTATACTCATGATTCAGCGTTTTATTATATTTTTATTCTTAACGTGTTCTTGTAGGAGAATCTTGATGGATTATACGTGTAGGAGTATCTTGAAGGGGTATACGTGGAGCCATAGAAGCTTGCGGTTCTTTCTCCTTTTCTAACTCTTTGAGTGATTCTTTTGATTTTTGGCGAATACCTCGTACAGAGTGAGCCTTACTCTTTGTTTGAGTTGTCTTATCTAATTCTTTCGACACATAAGCTTTCAGCCTCTCTGCCCTTACGCCAAATTCTTTGGCTGCACCACTTGCTCCCATATCCTGATAGTAAGCCTTTCTCCCTGACAGATATTGGTAAGTTTTATCAATTATGGTCTGAGAAGCAGCCCACTCTTTCTTTACTTGCTCGACAGTTGCTGGTGTAGCCTCCATTTGCATAGCTTCTTTATAGAGGCTCGCAGCCTGTACAAGCGTCCGCTCGTTGATATGATCCAATTTAGCGTGCTTTGCTTTCTCGCTTGATACCAGTTTCTTGGCTTGATTTACTTTCAAAAGCATCAAACTATCATTACGAACGTCCCGACTGGGTTGAATAACAGTATCTTGAGCTATCTGTTTAACCTTATTTTCTGAAGAAAAATGGGCTGGAAGATAATGCCATGCTACCCCACCTCCCGCTATCAACAGTACGACAGCCAAAGCCCCAACAAGCAAACGTTTTCTATTGCTATGCAAGGCATTTTTCGAAGTGCTTTGCACTATTTTTGATTCATTTACTTGATCCGTTGTATCTGGAAATGCTATCGGTTTTCCCGCCTTATGGTTTGCTACCAATTGTAATATTTCACTCGCGCTGGGGCGCTCCCAAGTGTTGAAAGCCAAACAACGCACTATCAGTGCTCGCATGTCGTCACTCACTTTACGCGTGAAGCGGAGCGGCTCTTCAAGCATTGACTTTTGGGTGATACCTCCATATTCTCCATACGGCACTTCTTCCTCAATCAATTCAAACATCGAAGCCCCTAATGCCCAGATATCACGTGCCATGACATTCTTTGGGTGCGAAGCCAAACACTCATACGACATATAAGCCGTTGTACCACTTCCTGCCTTATAACTATCCGTTGTACGTCGCATGGTACGGCGCAACCCAGTGCTGATGCCAAAGTCCGTAATCAGATACTGACCATCAGCATTAATCAACACGTTAGCGGGTTTGATATCTTGATGAATGATACTATGCGCGTGTAAGTAATCCAATCCCTCAGCCACCTGTTCACAGAAAGTCCACAATTCGTCCTCCGACATCTTGCCTATATACTTCGAAGCCGAACCTCGTTCGCAATACGGCATCACAATGTAAGGAACTCCGTCATGAATGTCGAATGTAAAAGGCTTGAGTATGTTGGTTTGATTTAAATTACACACCAACGAAAACTCTCGCCTAAACATTTCAATGCCTTCCTTGTCAAGTCCCTGTGCCGAAGTATACACCTTGAGCACCACTTTCACCTGTGAACGTACATCAAAGGCCAACCATACTTCCGAAAAGCCTCCCGTACCAATACACTTCTCTAAAGTGTAACGACCATCAAATAGTTGATCTGATTTGCTTATTTCTTGAAGGTTTATCATCAATAACCTATTGTCTTTTTGTGAAATGCCCTATATCGTAAAGGGCTGAATTTATCATCTGATTATACAATATTAAAAAACATCATTTTCTCTCCAAAAACGCACTTGGCACATAAGCTGTGCAAGCGGTGACGAGGCCATCGATAATGACGGCCACACGTTGCTGACCTTTGTATTTGGCTACCCGACCTGTGATGCCAGCAAAGGGGCCATCGATGATGCGAACCAATTCTCCACCATCAAACTTCTGAATGCTGCCTGATTGGATAATAGTGTTAGCTGATTCGACATTACACACACGCATCAAATCATTCATTTGCTCTTCGGGTACAACAATAGGAGTGCGCTCTAAGCGATGACCATTGCGGCGATGACTGTAATAAAAACGAAGATAAGGGAGATTAATATTGTCGTAGACGAAGGATTTCACTTCGTCAAAAGTTCCGTGTACAAAAAATATATTGGGAATGCGTGATTCTTCAATTTCATAGCGTTTGCCCCCGATAATTTTCATTCTCTTAATGGTGGGGCAAAAGGCCGTAAGGCCTTGCGATATAAGGTAATGATAAGCTTTAAGCTCACGTCCGTAAGTAGTACGGAGCGCAAACCACTGAAGTGGGGGTGAACCCCTTCGTGAAAGGACACATTTCGTGGACACCCCTATTGGTGAACTCCTTGCTTGAGCTATGCGCAGAGCATCGGGGGGGACGTCGGAGGTAAGTCCGGCGCATGATGAAGAAACTATAGAGTTTCCTCCTTTGACCTTTTCATCTGATGTGGGTTTCGTAGCGTCCATATCACGATGTGTACCAAAGGCCAAAGACTCAGCCCGATACGCAAAGAATACCTTAGGACACAAAAAAGCGTGAACCGTCCCGTTGTCCGATTCACACTCTGAGGCCGTGAGAAGTGCCCTATACTGCTGAACGAACAACAGTATGAGCCCACGCCGATATGAATATGATGCAAAATCCATGCAATTCGATGGATGTTCGTCATTACAAGAACTTATATTACCTTGCTCTCTTGAAAGTATTGATGCGGGTGCTTTAACTGATGTTAGGGGAATAGAATCAAATTCCCCCAATTTCATAGTAAAGGAAGGATGCCTTTATAGCCAAGATTTAAAGACTCTTATCCATTTTTTTAATAACGGAAGAACTTTTTTTAATATTCCTAATGGAACAACTCGTATTGAGAGTTACGCATTTGAAAATGCTACCATAAGGAGTATATTAATTCCTAATTCCGTATCTTCGATTGGCGATTGCGCCTTTGCTGGTTGTGCAAAACTCGAGGAGATAGAATTGCCATCGTCAATTACAGAAATCGGGGGTGCAGCTTTTGATAATTGTGCGAGTTTATACAACATAATACTACCAAGATATTTGAAGCGTATAGATGTCCAAACATTTGAACATTGCAAGAGTCTTACACGTATTCAAATACCTGATTCTGTTGAAGAAATCGGAAATTCTGCATTTGCACTAACAAGTTTGAAATCTATCTGTTTGCCCCAAAACTTGAAGAAATTAGGCGGGATGTGCTTTGCCTTAGCTCCATTAGAAAGAATTATGTCAAATTCTGAGTCAATGTTAGTTGATGATATGACAGTTTACAGTGCAGATAGAAAAACATTGATTCAATACTATGGACACGATCAAAGGCTTGTTATCCCGAATAGTGTTGTTAAGATTGGAGATTTTGCATTTGCTTGTGCTTATTCTATTAATGAACTTATCATCCCTGATTCTGTTGAAGAAATCGGCAAATCCTTTTTAGAGGAAGTTTTGCCAGATAAAATAATAGTGCCTGCCAATTTGGTTGAAATAGTTAAAGATAGAACAGAAAGCTATTATCATAATCATATTATTGTAAGTGAGTGATGATATATATCGAATCAAAAAGAAGAAAAATAAATAGGCTAATAAAAAAGTACCCTAATGCAATAATTGCTGATGTAACGAGCAAATCGGACACAGCATTAATAAAATTGAGTCCATTTTATCCATGGGGGGATATTCCTGTTCCATATACTCCAAACATGGTGGCGTCTTGTGTTGAAGCAGTTTGGCAAGGCTTGAAAGTATTTGAAAAATCGGATGTTGATATTGAGACATTTAAGAATGATACAATGCGAGGGCTAAAACGAACATCCAAGAAATTTGGAAAGATTCTAGGACATCGTCGAGGTGTTTATGGTGATGTGTTATTTGATTATTTAGAAGCAAGAAAAAGAATATACATCCGATCATATAGATGGATGCTAGAAAACAAAGCATTATATATAATAGAAAGAATGAGGGAGGCAAATAAGAATCAAGACATAGTTCTTCTTGACTATGAGACTAATTGTGATATTACCAATGTTACTAAGCCTCTTTCACATGCCTATTTAGTTAAAGCCTATGTTGAGGGGATAGCACCATATGAAGATGTAAAAGAAAAGATAGTGCATCATCATTACTATACAGGAAAGAGAACCATAAGTTGGACAACAGAAGAAGAAGTGTTTAAAAAAGTGCAGTCACAAGAACAGAAGGATACTCAACTATCTATAGAATTTGATTTTTAGATGAAAAGAAGAAAAGACTATTCTAAATTCAAGGAAATCCTTGATAAGTATCATATTAATAAGTTCTATCATTTTACTGATAGATCTAATATTGAATCAATACTAAAAAATGGGGGATTGTATTCTTGGGAGGATTGTTTAAAGAAAAATATTTATATCCCACACCCAGGAGGATCTGAATTGTCACGAAACCTTGACAGAAAGGAGAATCTTCAAGAATATGTGCGTATAAGTATCTGCAAAAGGCATCCGATGATGTATTATGCGATGACTGATGGGAGAATTAAAAAACCAGTGATTCTTGAAATTGACACGGACATATTGTATCAAGACGGCAATATCTTCTCTAACATGAACGCTGTAAAGTCTAATGCGATAAAGGGTAGTGAGTTAGTGCATTTTCAAAAGATTCATTTTACAACAGCTTTGAAAGATTCTCAGTTTGACATTGAAGATGCAGAGAAAGATTACTATCAAGCTGAGATTTTGGTCAAAAATCACATCCCAATTCATTATATACTTAACATTTCTGATTTCACGGTATTGGAAGATCCGTTTAATAAGAGTAAAATTAGGCCTTCATATATAGCTCAGATTACAGACGAAAATCCGACGGCTATTGTTTTTATACAAAATCAGTCTTATCCAACCAATGAAAAAATAATGTATAAAGGAGAACAGAAAACTATCTCTTCGGCAATATGTGACATTATTAATAAACAGCTTTACGCTTTAATTTCTTTGAATTCAGGTGGTTCCACAGTTCATAATAGATACCAAATTTCTGTTATGGGTTATGGAGACTATTGCTATAATTGTTTTGAAGGAGATCTACGCTATAAGGATTTTGTGGAATTGCAAGAATTAAAGAACAATCCTATCTCCCTAAACAAGACTGTTATTGAAAAGAAAACAAGAAAGGGAATAGTTCAACTGCAAAGTGAAATGCCTATATGGATAAAACCGAAAAGCGATGGCAATGCCTATTTACATAGCGCATTAAAGCGGACTAAATACATATTAGAAAGATGGACATCTTTACATCCGAACTCATTTCCGCCTATAGTGATACATATCTCGTGTTTTGGCTATAATGGGGCAGAGGATAGCGACGTAATTCAATTAGCCAACGAAATAAAGTCCTTATATACCAAAGATGGAAACGTCATCTTTGCGAATCTCATCTTTTCAAAAAACAACGACAATAGGTCTGTTTGCTTTCCTAATACACTGTTGGAAATGGGGAAAAGTGTTTTTGGCGAAATGTATTTTCTGATGTCAAGTCAGTTACCCTTATCTTTTAACCAAATGGTTGAGGAATATAGGCTTAATGTTGATAGAGAAACATTTCCTACTGCTGTCGCGTTTAATACATCAATTGAAGATATCCCTAAAATGATACAGGGACTTATTTATAGATGAATCCACTTGTAAAAGTGGTCTAATTTGATTAAACATAGACCTCTGTCTGGTATTGTAATCCAGTATTGGTCGTTAACTATCGAATCAGTCATGTGGCAGAAATAGATTTTAATGGTCGATATGAACGCACACGGACTGATATATATCCCATTTTATGGGGTAAATGTGGTCTTTGATACATTTTATACTCTCAGGAGAGCCATTTCGAGTTCAAACAGCAGAAGTCGGCACAAATTAATCCATGCACAACGTGCAAGTGCCTGCATCTTGTGCTTAATAAGTCCGCGATATCTTGTCTTGTTGTTCCTCGTGTGGAAGCAGTATTGGAAGATAGTTGCCTCGACGTTGTTTCGTCTCTTGCGCTTCTCAAATGGAACTGACTCCACTTCCTTTTGGGGCTGAGCCGAGAAAAATGATTAAATTTGCATCGCCATTAGGGTAAAGAGATTGACCAGATAAAGAAGAAAGTAGTTGTCCGCATCTATGGCAATGAAATCAACAAGCGATATACTGACTTGCTAAAGACAAACAACGCTCTTTCTCTATGGGACTGCATCTCGCTTGACGCTATACAGAAAGGCAGAACCATTCATGAAGACGTTGCCCAAGACTTGCTTAAACGTGGACTGATAGAAGGTGAGGCTCCCCATTACAGCATTTCTCTTAGCATTGCAAAGAATACTAATCAACTGCCTTCTTATACAAAAACGAAAGGATTGGATAAGGAGAGATTGCGTCAAATGGTTCTACAATATCTCAGCAATGCAGGCAACGAAGGTGCCAAGCGAGATAGTATATACGAATATCTCAAAGATGTGCTTCCAGCCAATAAGACGGAAGAGCAACAACTTCGCTATGTTGGCAGACTATTAGTAGAATTAAATGAAGAAAAACAGATAGACAGAATAGGGTTGAGGTGGATATTGAAAGACTACAATCGGTCGGTTTAATCATAATCCGACCGAAAAGTCCACAATCCGACCGAAAATCCGACCGTTTGACGATGTTCCGACCGAAAACAGCCCAATAGAACGGTATGTCTGACACAGATATCTAATCCAAACCAAAAGAAAAGGAAATATGTTATTAGGAAACAAGATAAGATCTTTTAGAGACGAACAAGGAATATTGCAGCGTCAAGTAGCTGCATACTTAGAAATAGACACTCCAATGTTCAGCAAGATTGAACGTGGGGATAGGCGAGCAAAGAGAAGTCAAGTAATTCAAATGGCAACATACTTCAAAGTGGATGAAAAGGAAATGCTCGCCCTTTGGCTTGCTGATAAGATATTGGATGCTTTGGAGGATGAAGATGAATTAAATTTAAATGCGATAAAGATTGCAGAAATGGAAATAAACAATGAGCGAAATGAGCAACATTGATAATGCTACAAAATCAGAACTATTGCAGGTAGTAGAAGATGAACAAATAAAAATCAATCAAAACATAGTTAAATTATTTGGAATGGAATTGTATGTGGAAAAGAAAGGATTTACACAACATCAAATATACGAATTGGCAGGAGCCAAAGATTATGTTTCAACTATAACATTTGCCCCAGATTCAGATTCGGCACAAAAATATGGACAATCATTAACCGTCAATTTTATATATACATTGAAAGAGCGTAAACTCTTGGAAAATGACATCTACGCTTTAGATAATGATTTTCATGTAAAAGTAGTAGAATTACTGAATAAACTTAATGATAAATTATCTAAAGAAGTAAAAGAAACAGGTGTAAATATTAAAGATATTATAGAGCTTTTAGTGCTACCTTTAAATAAAGAATGTAATACATATCAGAGTAAAGAACTTAGAGAACCTTATATTATGAATATTCCTATATCGTCTTCTTCAAACGGAGGAGATATTGGATGGATATTTGGTTTTCTACAGAAAATGAAAAACGAAGATATTGCTATCACACCAGATGAGGAATTCGAATATCTTGCATATAAGATAATTCTTGACTTTGATAACGTTACCAAAGAAGAACATAATGCTATTTTTGATGAAACCAATGCTATAAAATCTCCTATGGTTGCATACTATTATTTAATGTGGAGAAAACAAACCAAAGGATTAAATAATAAAGAAAAAAACATTTTAGGGGAAATAATATCCAATCAGCTTATAAAACGTTTAAATCAAACAGAAGAAGAATTAAAGAGAATGGGGCTAAGTCTTCGAAAATTAGGAGAAAAATATCCACAAAAATTTTCTTTACTATTTAATAAAATTGCACACTTTCACGAAATAAGATATAATGTATCAGGAAAGCATTTGCTTTATTGTAATTTCGATACATTCTTGCATGTTTATTTAAGACATGTCAAAGAATTAAAAGTAGACAACCAATTTGGAGATAGGGACAAGTTTCAGCTAAAAGAAGAAAATGTTATGGACGTAATGGGGCATGTTATGCGTTCTTTAAATGATGAGTATCAATTGTATAAAGAACAGAATCCTAATGGAAGATTTTTTCGTAAAGGAGCAATGGCTTACTATTATAATGGGGATTATTATAATGTTGTTGTAAATGCAGATGGCAGTATCTCTACTTTTTACAAAGGAAGTGGGGATAAGCAGCAAAATTCAAATTAACAAATGTTGATTACTGATTTGTATATAACTCTTCACGTTTCTATAAAAACAATACAAAATTGAAATCTCGCAGACAATGGGAACTTTATGGTATCATTTACTCTTGATACTGTGAAGTTCCTTTTGATTTACAGACACTTACAAAATGCTTACTGGTTCAAGCGTGGAATCGTCCTGTTGTCCATTCCACGAGTTGAGGTTCTTGCATTGCCTATTATAGTAGTTCCTTACAACAATGTCAACAAAAGCCTTGTTCATTTCTTTGCATAACACAATACCAATAGAAGGATTTTCGTGTGGCTTTTTTATAGGAATTCGCATTTGCCCCCCCCCTAAACTGAAGATTTAGGGGTTTTCAATTGCGAGTTCCTATAAATTGCAATTTGTCGTCCACTTGGGGCGTGGGCTATAGGTTCACGCCCCCATTTAGGCTAACATCTTCACGTCTTCTATCTTGAAGAGTTCGTCGAAGTGAGAGGCCCAACGATTTTCGGCTATGCCTAATTGAAGGCCGTAGAAGCGCGTTCCGTCTTGCTGCAGGCGCTCCATTTCGATGAAATATTCTCGTTCAGGCAATGGAATGCGAAAATCCGTCACCCATAGCACGTCTGCACCAGCGTATTGGGCGTTCGACTTTAAGAGCTGAAACATCGTGTTCATCATGTGGTGCGCATCTGTGCTGCCACTCGCCTTGCGATTAAAGAACTGCAATAATTGTGTGCGATCTGTCAACACGTCGATAGGCTGCGCAGCTACTGAAAAGGCGATTAAGAAACAACGTCTGTGCTTTTGCATACACAATTCGCACAGTTGCATCATCAACGAAAGCGCCACTTGACAAGGTTCGCCCATCATACTGCCCGAAAGGTCGACACATACGATCATAGGACCTTGAGGACGGGCGGGCTTCTTATGCAGATTGCACGCGGCATTCATCGCGTGACTTTCGTAGCCAAACGTTTGGAGACGATTGGTAACGTATCGTTGTAAGAAGAGATCCTCCATATTGGGGTCGGAATAGATAGCCCATTCGTGAGGCAAGAGGGCGTTTAAGTCACGCCCCATGCTAATACCTGTAATGTCACTGTGAGAGGCGTGTTCCATTCGCTCAGCTGCGCCTGTCGTGTGTCCGATATTCTTCTTGCCTAAGGCATCGGCCGTGCGCCCCATTCGGTTGACAATCTTGAGTAGGACTGGATAGCGACGCTGAAAGTTGACGACTTGCTGCAAACGTTCGTACTCAAGCGCATTCCACCGCCCTCCCATTAAAGCCCATGACTGGAAGAAGCGATCGTGACTCACTTGATGTTCTCGCACATAGTGTGTAGCCGAGGTAAGGTTGTTGTGCAAGAGCTTGTCTTGCAGTTGGCGCCGACTTTCTATGAACTCTTGTTGACGCTGTTTAAGTTGTGCTTCGACACAAGCCTCCCAATCGTTGAGCATACTTTGCCACAACGCATCGTTGGCGTATCCTTCACTTTGGGCGAACTGTTGCGTATAAAAATGTTGGTCGAAACCCAATGCGTGATATTTCGTGGCAATCTGTTGGACCAACACTTGCCAGTTGTCGCGTCGTTTGATTACGCTCCACTCCGTAGCCTCAGCTAACTGTCGGCGCTCAAAACAGCTACGGCTCTGCTGATAGGCTGCCTTCTGCTGATGAAGGGTGATGAACTGACACATGGTGTCAATAAAGATACGCGCCGCCACCTCATCGTTCATCACCCAAGCCTTGAGTTCTGCATTGCGCATGGTATCTGCCAAGTAAGCCGTCAGTGCATCCGTCTGAGCTAAGAGAACGTCAGGTTCCTCACCCGTCTCGACATATTGTTGTAATAGTTGGAGATAGAGGGTTGGCTCTAACTCTAATTCCTGATTTTTATTCGTCATAAAGTAATTTTCGGATATCAACGCGACAAAGGGCGATTGCTTTGTAGAGGCGTTGCAAGTACGACTCTGTCAGCTGCTTGTCTTCATTATTAACAAAGAGATGAAAGTCTATATCGTGCTTTGCTTGTTCTAATGCTTGACAGATATTCTCTATTTCCTCCTCGTAATGTGTATGGCCAATAATTGCACTCGTCGTATTACTATTCGTAGCCCCTTCAAACAATCCACCCACTTGTCCTGTCGCAGGGTTGAGTACGGCTGAACCTTTATGGCGCATCTTAAACGCAATGCCATTGATGTAGATATGATCATTGTCACGACAGAGCGTCACCTGCTCACGCTCGTTGGCAGGGAGACCTCTTAGCGCATCAGCATCGTAGAGGCGGACGATGCTTCTCACCTTGTTGGCAGGGTCTTTATAGATTACGCCTTGAGCGGGAGCATTATCTTTGCTGCGCAAGGGCATACTCTTATAGTCGGTAATGAATACATAGGTATGGCCCGTACCATGATTTTCAATTTGATAGAAGAAGTTGTTGACGATGAGCAAATCGTCATCACGGTGGTCGTGTTCGCACACGGCCTTAGCCAATGCGGCTTTCGCTCTGAAAGCTCGCAAGTCAGCTTTGGCCTTAGCAGTGAGTTCGTCAATGGCCTTCTTATAAGGAGCGAAAAGGGCTTCAATCGTAATTTGTCGAACAGCAGCCAATTCTTCGGGTTCGTTCCATAGGCAATGATACATAGGCAGAAGGTCGGCAACCGTGGCTTCTGTGCGTCCTTGAACGTAAGCCGAGATGCGCAGTAAGCGTGCGATGTGTTTCCAACGGCGATCGCTGATATAAATGCTACGGGGGAGTTCGGTGCCTTCTACTTCAACGCGTTGTAAGTGTTGTCGAATGTAAGTAATGGCCTCTAATAAGTCTTGACTGAGTACGACCTTTTGTGCCTCCTTCTGCCAAGTAGCGTATTCGCGATTGGTGATAGGGTGAACAACGGCCGATGAGGCGTTCTTCTCCACCTCATCGTTCGCACAAAGCATGTGGCGAAAGGTCGTTTCGTCTTGAATACAGCGACACACGAGGCGAATGACAAATCTATCCCACAGTGCTTCTAATCCTTCTCCCTTGGCCGGCAATTCGTTAGAGGCGGCAATGAGCAACTTTAAGGGAAGGTGTAGCTCTTTATCGCCATTGCGGAACAACTTCTCGTTCATCACCGTAAGCAAGGTGTTTTGAATGGCGGGACCTGCTTTCCATATTTCGTCTAAGAATACGACGTCGGCCGTAGGAAGATAGCCCGTAATGGCACGTTCGTACTTATCGCTCTCCTTTAATCGAGCTATGCTAATAGGGCCGAATATCTCATCGGGCGTTGAAAATCGCGACATGAGGTATTCAAAGGATGCTGCTCCCTTAAAGGCTTTTTTCAATCGTCGTGCCACCATTGACTTTGCTACTCCCGGAGGGCCTAACAACAATATGCTTTCACCCGCCAGAGCTGCTAAAAGCGCCAGAGCTGTTTCGGTATTCTTTTCGTATATGCCTTGCTGAAGGTAGTGTATCAGTTCTTCTATGCGTTGCCGTATGTTTGTCATGCTTTCGTGATTACGTTAAATATATAAGTAGGTGTTCAAAATTAGTTTACTCAAGTTTCGGATCTAGCAAGGGCGGGCTGAAAGCCCAATGGAACACTTAGCCCAGGGCAAGCGAAGCGGCACCCTGGGTATCGCGTGTTGGAGCAGTCGCGC
>ERZ1034976.478-NODE-478-length-37561-cov-6.794913_pt1 | contig 37561 bp, 31 predicted proteins | sample MGYA00520623_ERZ1034976 | MGnify/ENA primary metagenome ERZ1034976 (study PRJEB33766, sample SAMN09781774) | gut metagenome | biome: gut microbiome | host: Homo sapiens | place: Madagascar | study: EMG produced TPA metagenomics assembly of the PRJNA485056 data set... | reverse complement strand
TCTCCATATCTTGAAATTCTGCATATTTTCTAAGCTTGTCCTTCTGTGCATCAAGACTATAGCCGTCAACCTGAATAGCCGTAGATACACGAGTATATATGTAACATCTTGTTTTTTTCATCTTTATCCCCCAAACTTGTCTTAAAATATGAATCTATCGTAATCTTGGAAGCTTATCAGTACTAATTGATTCTAGTGTACGAATCTGTTGCAAAGCCAATTGTCGAAGCAATTCCATTCTTTCTTTTTGGTTTTTCCCTTGATGAATCAACACTGCATTATAGCTTTCTAAATTAGCCAAGATTAATAATTGATTCAGGGTTGCACCATCTCTCATATTACCTTTTATATCCGGATTTTCATCTTTCCATTGTTTTGCCGTTCTGCCAAATAGAACCACATTTAACATATCAGCTTCATTTGCATATGTAAAACTGATTTGTGCCGGTGTCAATTCCGGTGGTATCAATTTTTCTTTGATTGCATCTGTATGTATTCTATAATTCAGTTTTGATATTTCTCTGTTTAGATTCCAATTCAATGAAAAACGGCTATTTTCATCTGCTTTCAGCCTTTTATAATCCTTGATTATATAAAGTTTAAATTCTGCTGAAATCCATGATGCAAATTCAAACGCAATATCTGAATGTGCAAAAGTGCCACCATATCGTCCAGATTTACTTACGATTCCTATTGCTCCAGTTGTCTCTATCCATTTTGTAGGTGACATTGTAAATGCATTAGACCCTGCCTGATTTCTAAAGGAGTCGAATTCGACCCCTTTAAAATTACTATTATGTAGTTTTTCCCATAAACCAAGAAATTCTATTGTATCCTTGCTTCTCATCCAATTTTTGATTACATCCTTTGGTTCATCACTTTTATAACGCGCAATATCAGTCAGTGATATAAATTCATTTTCAAAGTCCTGTGTATATATTCCAATATCAATTCCATTAGCATGAATTGTGTCTTTGACAAGATTTTTCACTTCATCATCCTCCACTTCAATTGTCTATTTACTTTCCATCTCATTTTTGTCCTTTAATTCGTCATAATACGCTTTATACCTGTAAATCGTTCTCTCACTGACATTATTCCTTCTTGCAATCTCTACCATAGTCATTCCACTTTCATAACCGGCAACAAAATCATTGTAAATTGCCATCCATTTTGCATTATGCTTCTGCCTTCCGCTTAATTTACGATTTTTATAATATTCCAATTCTTCACGTAACTCGGCGTTTTCATTTTCTAATTCTTCAATTCTTTTTAATGCTTCCTCAAGTGTTATAACCTTCTCCACTTCATTGTTTCTCCGTTCATGTCATTTTCGTTTTGTCTGTATTATATATTGATAATCAGTATTAGTCAATTTGATTTTGTCATGCATGAACACTTTTCATATTCATCATGTGAATAAAATACCGCTGATACCTTTTGCAAGCTATGTCTTTCCATAGGTATTAAATAAATTCAATGGCTGAAATATATGCTGAATATATCGTCTGATTAGATAAGATAGATATTATTCATATAAGTCTTAATATTTTCAGTTTCATTACCTTGTCCTTTGGACACTCCAAGACAATCAAAAAAGACATCCCTTGCCCCGTAATAATTACGGTTCAGGAATGTCCTTTTTTCGCTACTTAGCAGTAAAATAGACTCACGATACAACTTATCCACAATCTATACAATTCCAAAATGCTTAAACGCCTGCATAATCGCTTCTTCCTTCTCCGGTGTACATTGTGGCTGTCTCGCATTCTCTGACTTAGGCAGATTAAAATTCTCTCCCACATCCAGTCCACATTTCTTCTTAATCTGTGCAATATACAACGAAGAAACCTTAAGTCCAGTCTGTTCCAGTACATAAGTCTTTATCTGTTCATAGGTTGCTTTTCCCTTGAACTCTGATAAATCCATATCCTCCAACGAGAAGTCAACCTTCACTTTCCTACTGTCGACCAGTCTCCGTTCCACTTCGGTCCGCGCTGAGCAAAGCCACAGTCTCCACATGTGTCGTATGTCCAAACTGATCCACCGGCCGCACCTTCCGCAGCTCATAGCCACCCCCGCACAGAATCTTCAGATCCCTCGCGAGCGTTGCCGGGTCGCAACTGACATACACAATCCGTTCCGGCTTCATGCGAAGCATCGTCTCCAGACACTTCTCATCGCATCCCTTCCGGGGCGGATCGACAACGATCACATCCGGATGAAGCATGTCCGCATCTGGCTTCCGGCTCTCCTTTTCATAGAACTCAGGAAGAACCGCCTCCGCTTTTCCCACGAAAAAGGAGGCGTTGGTAATACCGTTTAATGCCGCATTGCTCTTAGCGTCTTCGATTGCCTGCGGCACGATCTCCACGCCGTAGACCTTCCCCGCCTTCTGTGCCAGAAACAGGGAAATGGTTCCAATGCCACAGTAGAGATCCCAGACGGTCTCCCTGCCAGTCAGACCCGCGTAGGAAAGTGCCAGACTGTACAGCTTCTCCGTCTGCACCGGGTTTACCTGGTAAAAAGACTGCGGGGAAATGTGATAGGCGATTGCCGTATCTGTCAGTGCAAAATCATGGTCACAGTCGCGCAGATGAATCTGATCCGTGATATAATCCGATCCCCAGACGGTCCGGGTCTCTTCCCCCAGAATCACATTCGTATTCTTCCGGTTGATGTTCACGGAAATGCTGGTCATGCCATCCAGTTTACATAAAGCATTCACCAGCTTCTCTTTCTGTGGAAGTGTCTCTCCATTGATGACCAGACAGACCATCAGCTCTTTTGAGGTGAAGCCATAGCGGATCAGCACATGGCGCACCAGCCCCCGCCCTGTCGTCTCATCATACGGACGGACCTCATTCTCACGCATATAGGAAAGCACCACTCCAAGAATCTGCTCATTCTGCGTAACGCCCAGCTTACAATCCTCCACCGGGATAATGTTGTGCGTGCGCGCCGCGTAAAATCCCGCTACGGGCTGACCGTCTTTGTTCGCGCCAATCGGAAACTGTGCCTTATTGCGATAGCGGTATGGCTGCTCCATCCCCACAATCTCCTCCATCACAGAATCAATGAGTTCCGGCGCAAAGCCGCCAATGCGGATCAGATTGTTCCTTACCTTTTTCTGCTTATAGCAAAGCTGCTGCCCATAGTCCATCGCCTGGATCTGGCAGCCACCACAGCGCGCATATAGCGGACACTCCGGCTGCACACGGTACGGCGACGGTTCTAAAATCTCCTGCACCCTGGCATAGCCGTAGTTCTTCTTGAGCTTCGTGATGCCGGCACGGATCGTATCCCCGATCACAGCATCTTTCACGAAAAAGGTCATCCCCTCGTATTTTCCGATGCCCTCTCCGTCAACGCCCATATCTTCGATCTTTAACTCAATACTGTCGTTTTTCTTCATATCCTGTGATATACCTATGACTCTCTTCCTGATCTGCGGATATTGCTCTCCAGCAGGCGGTTATATCCCTGCCACTCCAGATTGTTCTCCGGAACACTTGCAAAAATCTCCCGTATTGTCTCCATCTTGGCGTCAATATTGTCCGCAAAACTGAGTGCCAGTGCTTCCGCAAGTGCCGGTTTCTTCGGCGAACCGTATTCCAGTTCTCCATGATGAGCTAAAATGCAGTGCTTCAACTCATTGGCGGTTCCCTTCGGGAATCCCGGAATCGTGCGGATCCGCTCTCCGACCATCTCGGCGCCGATCATGATATGCCCTAAAAGCTGTCCCTCATCCGTGTAATCGTTCTCCGGGAACGTCGAGAGTTCCTCCAGCTTTCCGATATCATGGAAAATTGCCGCAGACACGATCAGATCGCGGTTTAAGATCGGATAAGTTTCCGCAAAATAATCACAGTTCTTCGTCACAGAAAGCGTATGCTCCAGCAGTCCGCCCACAAATCCGTGATGCACGCTCTTTGCTGCGGAATGGAACTTGAACCGTTTTTCAAAATCCTTATCTTCGACAAAAAAGCTCTCCAGAAGCTTTTTTAAATACGGATGCTTCACGGAAGCAATCAGTCCCAGAAGCTCTGTATACATCCCGTCGACGTCCTTTTTGGATACCGGCAGATAATCCTTCGGATCGTATTCCCCTTCCTGCACCTTGCGCACACGCTTTACGTTGAGCTGGAGATTTCCCTGAAAACTTGTGATGTCTCCCATGACTGCAATATAGTCTAACGAATCAAACTCATCGATTCCAACCGAGCCCGGCTCCCAGATCTTGGCGTCCAGCGTACCGGTCTTATCCTGCAGGATCAGATTATCATAAGGCTTTCCCGCCTTTGTCAGTGCTGACTGCTTTACCTTGCATAAATAGATTTCGTTGATTCTCTCGCCCTCACGCAGGCTCTCAATATACTTCATTTCTGACCTCATTTCCATAATATGGCGGTGCCGTAAGGCACCGCCTTCTGTTACTATCCTCTACTTTAACACTCCGACCTGTACCGTGCAGGTGATCTCCTCATACTTTTCAGCGCCCTGCCGCTGTACAACGATCTCCACCTCGTCGCCCGGTTCCAATGCCAGAAGCTTGCTCTCATAACTGTCCACCGTGTAGACAGCCTCTCCGCCCATCTCTGTAATGACATCACCGCTCTGCAGTCCTGCCGCCAGCGCTGGTGAATCCATCTTGACTTCCTTGATGTATGCACCCTTCGGAATGTCGTATTCCTTGGCGGTTGCCGCAGAAACCGTCGTCAGTCCCAGACCGATATACGGAATGTCCTGATTGTTGGACAGCTTCTCGATCAGCTGCTTTAACTCGGAGATCGAGAGGGCTGTGAGCGTCGTCTGATCCTCCTCATTGCCGTAATCCTGCATGACCAGACCGATCACCTCACCGTTCACATTGATGATGACGCCGCTGCCGCTGCTGCTACCCACAATATCCGTCGTAAAGACGGTATAATTATTGTCGATCGTGGAAATCACATTGTTGGTAGATGTAATATTCCCCGTAAGGATCGAATAGTTCGTTCCGAGCGGACTTCCCACCGCAATAACCATGGTTCCCTGCATTGTAGTCAGTGAATTCCCGAGCTTCGCCACCGAGATTGCATTCATGGTATCCTCATCCACCTGACTGCGCGGCACCGAGAGCACTGCAATTCCCGTATTGCCGTCGTAGTGCTTCATGGACGCTTCCACCGTCACATCATTGATGAAAGTAACATAGACCTCCTGTGCATCTGAGATGACCTTGCGCTCAGTTAAAATCAGAAGTTCCTGACCGCTGTCTGCAATGATAATGCCGGATGCCTGTCCTCTGCTCTCGTAAGAATTGTTGAACCAGTCCGTGTCGCTCTTGACCCCCGTCACGGTCACGACAAAGCGGTTTGCTTCTCTTCCCACCGCATACAGCTTGTTCTGCACGTTCTGTACATCCGCAATCTCAAGCTCCTGGGGCTGCTGTAGCGGCGGTTCCTCGGAAGGTGCCTGTGGTTCCTCGGATGCCTCCGTCTCCTCGGATGTCTCTGTCTCCTCAGTCAGCTCCGTCACCGCAACCGAATCCTGCGGAATGGTGACCACCGGTTCCTCCTCGGGGTAAAACAGTGATTCAAACTTAGGCTGAAAATACGCAAAAACCAGACTTGCTATGATTCCAAAAACGACTGCCATCAGGGCGATAAAACCTGCCTGCATCAGCAATCGCTTCTTATTGACCGGCTTTTCTTTGATTTTTTCGTTAATAAAAGAAAACTGATCGTTATCCTTTTGCTGCATGATTTCCTCTTTTCTGCATGTATTTACACACGAATTTCTGAAAACCGTACCAGTAATCATTATAAAATGAATCACATACGCTTGCAATAGGATTCTACAATTCTTTTCAGGTTCCGCTTTCCAAGACTCCCGGAATCATATATAATAAGAAGGACATAACCATGTGACAATCAAATCAAAGGAACTGCTATGAACGAAAAAGTATTACACACCTTAGAATATAACAAGATTCTCGATCAACTGACCGAATATGCTTTCAGCGCTGACGCCAAGTCGCGCTGTCAGAAGCTGCGCCCGATCACCGACCGCGCGCAGATCGAACAGCTGCAGCAGCAGACATCGGATGCCTTAAGCCGGCTGTTCAAATACGGCTCCCTGTCCTTTTCTGGAGTTACGGACATCCGCGATTCGCTAAAGCGCTTAGAGATCGGCGGCGCCTTAAGCGCCATCGAACTGCTGCGCGTCTGCTCCCTCTTAGAGTCCGCGAAACGCGCGAAGGCTTTTGCCAGATCACAGGACGACAACGATCAGCCGGACGATTCCCTGACCAGTCTTTTTGCCGGCATCGAGCCTCTCACGCCGCTGTATGACGAGATCCGGCGCTGTATTCTCTCCGAGGACGAGATTGCCGACGACGCCAGCAGCACGCTGCACTCGATCCGGCGCTCCATGCGCGGAATGAACGATAAGATCCGCGCACAGATGAACTCCATGATCAACAACACCACGACCAGAAGCTATCTGCAGGACACCGTCATTACCATGCGCGACGGGCGCTACTGTCTCCCGGTCAAAGCGGAGGCAAAGTCTCTCGTTCCCGGCATGATCCATGACCAGTCCTCCACCGGCTCCACACTTTTCATCGAGCCGATGGCTGTCGTCAATCTGAACAACGAATACAAAGAGCTGCAGCTCCGTGAGCAGGAGGAGATCGAGGTTATCCTTGCCGGCTTAAGCAATCTGACCGCCTCCTACGCCACACAGCTGCTCGCCGACTATGAACTTCTGACCGAGCTGGACTTTATCTTTGCCAGAGCGGCTTTCGCTCAGACATACAACGGGGTTGCCCCGCTGTTCAATGATGACGGGCGGATTCACATCCGCAAGGGACGCCACCCACTACTCGATCCGAAAAAGGTTGTTCCGATCGACGTACGGCTCGGCGAGGATTTCCGCCTGCTGATCGTGACCGGTCCAAACACCGGCGGTAAGACGGTATCCTTAAAAACCGTCGGACTGCTGACGCTGATGGGACAGTCCGGCCTGCATATTCCGGCGTCCGAGCGCTCGGAACTCGGTATTTTCGACGAAGTGTTCGCCGACATCGGGGACGAGCAGAGTATCGAGCAGTCGCTCAGTACGTTCTCCTCCCACATGGTCAACATCATCCGTATCTTAGAGCAGGTCAATGACCGTTCTCTGGTACTTTTCGATGAGCTCTGTGCCGGAACCGATCCGACCGAGGGCGCTGCGCTTGCGATCTCCATTCTCTCGAAGCTCCACCTTTACGGAGCACGCATTATGGCTACGACGCATTACAGCGAGCTCAAGGTCTATGCCCTCTCCACACCAGGCGTGGAAAATGCCTGCTGTGAGTTCGACGTGGCGACGTTAAGTCCGACCTACCGCCTCTTAATCGGTATTCCGGGCAAGAGCAACGCGTTTGCCATCTCTGAAAAGCTCGGTCTTCCGTTGGATCTCATTACCGACGCCAAGGGGCGCATCAGCAAGAGTGAGGGCGATTTTGAAGACCTGATCGCAGATCTCGAGAAGAGCCGCAGCACGATCGAGCGGGAGCAGTTAGAGATCAACCAGTACAAAGCCGAGATCGAGTCCTTAAAGGAAAAGCTGGAGCAGAAGCAGGAGCGCCTGGATTCCAGCCGCGACAAGATTCTGCGCGAGGCAAACGAGCAGGCATACAGCATCTTAAAAGAAGCCAAGGATGTCGCCGATGAAACGATCCGCAATTTCAACAAATACGGCAAGGCGGGCGCACCGGTCAGCGAGATGGAAAAAGAACGTACCAAGCTGCGCGGCAAGATGGACAAAGCCGCACAGAAGATGTCCGAGCAGAAAAAAGCTTCCGTACCGAACCACAACGTTCCGAAGAAGCTGCGCATCGGCGACAGCGTCAAAGTCATCAGCATGAACTTAAAAGGCACCGTTCATTCCCTTCCGAATGCCAGGGGCGACCTGTATGTGCAGATGGGAATTCTGCGCTCTCTGGTCAACATCAACGACCTGATCCTTCTGGAAGAGGATGCCGCACCGGGCACCAAGAAGTTCCAGAAGACCAGTGCCGGCAAGATCAAGATGAGCAAATCCGCCTCCGTCTCCACAGAGATCAACCTCATCGGCAAGACGACCGACGAGGCCATTCCGCTTCTTGACAAGTATCTGGACGACGCTTATCTGGCGCATCTGCCGTCCGTGCGCATCGTTCACGGAAAAGGTACGGGCGCACTCCGCAACGCGGTGCAGGCTCATTTAAAGCGCTTAAAATATGTCAAATCATTCCACCTCGGCGAGTTCGGCGAGGGCGATGCCGGTGTCACGATTGCCGAGTTTAAGGACTGATATTTAAAATAAAAATGAGGAGATGATGATATGGCAGCAAAACAGAAAATTCTCATCGTAGATGATGACAATAATATCGCAGAACTGATTTCCCTGTATCTCACAAAGGAATGTTTCGATACCCGGATCGTCAATGACGGCGAGGAAGCCATGATCGCTTTTGATCAGTACAATCCGAATCTGATCCTGCTCGATCTGATGCTTCCCGGCATGGACGGCTATCAGGTCTGCCGCGAGATCCGTGCGAAGGCAAATGTTCCGATCATTATGCTGTCAGCCAAAGGCGAGATTTTTGACAAGGTACTCGGTCTGGAGCTCGGCGCGGACGATTACATGATGAAGCCGTTCGACTCCAAGGAGCTTGTCGCGCGCGTCAAGGCAGTGCTGCGCCGCTATCAGCCGGCAAAGCCGGAGGAACCTGCCGCAGAGTTAAAATGCGTCAAGTACACGGATCTGGTGGTCAATCTCTCGAACTACTCCGTCATCTACATGGGGCAGGCCGTCGATATGCCGCCAAAGGAACTGGAGCTTTTATATTTTCTTGCGGCTTCGCCGAATCAGGTTTTTACAAGAGAGCAGCTATTAGACCACATCTGGGGTTATGAATACATCGGCGACACGCGTACTGTGGATGTTCACGTGAAGCGTCTCCGCGAGAAGATCAAGGATCATGCCAACTGGAGCCTCGCAACGGTCTGGGGCATCGGCTACAAATTCGAGGTTCGTGACCTATGAAACGTACCCTTTACCCCAAACTGCTCGCCGGCTATCTGATGTACGGTCTGATCGGTTTTCTCATCATCACAACCTTTACCTACCACATTACGTTTGCCTTTGTGGAAAAAAAGGAGGCTGCCAGCCTCTACCGGGAATCCGCCCTGATCTCCTCCAACTATGCCGGGAATTATTTTTCCAAGACCATGACGCTGGACGAGATACAGACACAGCTTTCCACCTTAAGCACCTATCTCTCCAGCGAAATCTGGATCGTGGACACGCGCGGCAGCATCATTCTGAACACGGCGGCGCCGGGATGTGATCCCACACCGGTTCCCGGCTTCAACATTACCGACTTCGGAAGCCGCTATTATCAGACCGGCACGTTTTATAACCAGTTTACGTCAGAGATGTTAAGTGTTTTCTCGCCGATCACCGTCAACTACAAAGTGCGCGGCTATGTGGTCATCCACAAGCCGGTCAGCAGTCTCGTGTCCTACGCGAACGGACTTGTCGCCATCGCTTATGAGACGCTTGGTCTTCTGTTTCTGGCAGCCTTTGTGGTACTGATTCTGTTTACCTATGTGGTGTACATACCGATCCGCAAGATTACGAAAGCGGCGGACGAATATGCCGCCGGCAACTTTGAAAAAAAGATTGATGTTCACTCCAATGATGAGATCGGCTATCTCGCCGCCTCGCTCAACTACATGGCGAACGAACTGAATACCCTGGAGGACGACCAGAAAAAGTTCGTCTCTAACGTCTCGCATGATTTCCGTTCGCCCCTCACTTCCATCAAAGGTTATGTGGAAGCGATGCTCGACGGCACCATTCCCGTAGAGATGCAGGACAAATATTTAAACATCATCCTCTTTGAGACCGAGCGGCTGAACAAGCTGACCAAGAGCCTTCTTGAGTTAAACAAATTCGGCTCACACGGCACGATGCTGGACATCACGGATTTCGACATCAATCACACGATCCGCATGACAGTCCAGACGTTCGAGGGGCGCTGCATGGAAAAGCGCATTACTTTCAACCTGATCTTAACCGGCGAGAAGCTTTTTGTCTCCGCCGATATGAGTAAGATCGAGCAGGTACTCTACAACCTGATCGACAATGCAATCAAATTCAGCCACACGGACTCCGCAATCACAATCGAGACCACAGAGAAGAACGACAAGATCTTCGTCTCCGTCAAGGACACTGGCATCGGCATCCCGGGCGACAGCATCAAAAAGATCTGGGAGCGCTTCTACAAGACGGATCTCTCCCGCGGCAAGGACAAAAAAGGAACCGGGCTTGGTCTCTCCATCGTAAAGGAGATTGTCCAGGCACACGGCGAAAACATCAACTGTATCAGCACGGAAGGCGTTGGAACGGAATTTATCTTCACCCTGCCGTTAGCAAAGAAGCTGTCCCATCAGGCGGGCAGTTGACTTTGGGGCGATAAGTTATATTACAGGAAGCACTTGATACAGATTTCGGCTGGAACTGCATATGAAACATTCGTTGGAGAAAAATGTGTGTATTTCTTCCAGCCGGATGACTGCATCTGATTCCGTGTCTCTTCCACGTTTGGACTCTCCCGGAGTGTGTCCGACAAGCCACAGACAATGAGCGGACTTTCTAGTGTCCCTAATGGCACCGCTTCACAGACAATATAAAACCGCGCGAACCGAAACTCGTTGGCATCTGCTATTGAAAATAGGGCAGATGCCAATTCAGACATCGGCTTCGCGCGGTTATGTTTTGTTCATTGGTGCCATAAGGGACACACAAAAGTCCTAAAATTGTCTGCTGGCTTGCGGACACACTCCGTAGAGTGTTCCAAACTTGGAAAGACACGGATCATCGCAGATGCAGTCACCGGCTGGTTAGAAATGCCGCATTTTTTGAACAGAATGTTCCATAGGCATTCCACCCGAAATCGCAGGGGCATGCTTCTCATAATATTACTTATCACTCCAAAGAGGACTCTGCTTATTGCGGCAATTCCTTTACATCCGCAATCTTCTTCGTTTTATTTTACATAGGCATGGTCAACCTTAATCTTCGGGTAGTAATTATCCCCCAGGCATTCCTGGACTCTTCCGCAGATCGCCGCAACCAGTTCCTCATCGCTCATCTTGAACTGGAACGGCACCAGCACATCGAAGATCAGATTGGAATGGGTCGGACCGCTGACTACCCTGAAATCATGGATCGTAATCACATCATCTATTCCCTTTGTGATCGATACGACAGCGGCTTTCAGTTCACTGACGTGCTCATCGGAGGTCACAATCGGGTCCATATGTATCGTCGCCTCACACCCCAGCTTCTCCCGCAGTTCATTCTCCACATTGTCAATCACATCATGTACTTCCAGAATATCGCCGTCTGCCGGCACTTCCGCATGCAGCGTCACCATCTTGCGCCCCGGACCGTAATCGTGCACGATCAGATCATGGATCCCGCAGATCTCCGGATGCGACATGACAATCCGGTCGATCTGCATGACAAAATCCTCTGCCGGCGGCTGTCCCAACAGCGGATTGAGTGTCTCCTTCGCCGCGCTGATCCCCGCATACAGGATGAATACACCAACCAGCACACCGCACCATCCGTCGATGTGAAGTCCTGTAAAATGTCCGATCAGTGTTGCCGCAAGAACTGCCGTTGTCGCACATGTGTCACTCAGGCTGTCGATGGCTGTTGCCTGCATTGCCGCAGAATCAAGCTTTTTCCCGATCGTGTGATTGTAAAAATACATATACAGCTTCACCAGAATCGACAACACCAGAATCACAACAATCAGCCCGGAGAACTCTGTCTCCTCCGGATGTACGATTTTGCCCACCGAATCCCGGATCAATTCATATGCCATCAGAAGAATCGCTGCTGCCACCACCAGCCCCGAGATATACTCAATCCTGCCATGCCCAAACGGATGCTCCGGGTCCGGCTTTGTGCCTGCCAGCTTGAAGCCCGCCAGCGTCACGATCGAAGATCCCGCATCCGACAGGTTGTTGACCGCATCTGCCGTGATGGCAATGGAATGGCTGATGGTACCCGCAAGAAATTTTCCCGCAAAGAGCAGTACATTGAACAGAATACCTACCACACCGCACAGCACACCATATTCTTCACGAATCTTCGCCTGATCGTTCTTCTCCTGAATGAATATCTTCGCCAATAATGTAACCATAAAACTACCCCCTCGATCGCTTCTCCCCTACTCAAGCTTTCCAATATCATGCACCGGCCAGTAGATCACTGCCGCCTTGCCCAGAATCTTATCCTCCCTCACATACGGATTCGTCCAGTATCGTGCGTCCCACGAATCGTTCCGATTATCCCCCAGCATCAGATAAGAGTCTTCCGGCACCTCAAAATGATAATTCCCCGTCGCCACCGTCCAGTCCTCTTTGAGATAATCCTCGTCCAGCGGCGTATCCGCTCCGTCAATATAAATGTATCCGTCCCGGATATCCACGGTCTCGCCCGGAAGCCCGATCACACGCTTCACATACAGTTCTTCCTCGTTGTCCGGATAACGGAAAATGACAATATCACCGCGCTCCGGCGACTTGCTCCGGTATGCCAGACGGTTTCCGATCAGACGATCCCCCGGCATGATGGTGTTCTCCATCGACCCGGTCGGCACATCGGCATTGATGATAATATAATTTTTCAAAAACATCGCAACGGCAAGCGCGATTACAAACGGTATCACCCAGCTTAAAATCTCACGGATGACCGCTTGTGCTGTCCCCTTTTCTCTTTTCTCTTCCTTTGGTTGATTCTGTTTTGGCATCTTTTTCCCTCTGTCTGCTTTCTATGTCTGCTTGTTATTGTAACACACCTGACGGAAAATGAAAACGCATGATGGCATCTAATTCTAAAATGTGCTATGATGTCGGTATGCGCTGCGGGCATCCGTCCGCACACACATACGGATTACTTTTGGAAAAGGAGTTCTTCATGGAAACTTATAACGATCAATTATTTCCCCCCGCATTTCTTGTAAACTACACGAAGGAGCCTGCCGGCAGACAGCGTGTTCTCACCTATTCGCTCTTTCGTTTTCTATCCTGCGTGTCAGAAGAGCATCCGGATCTCGCACAATTCCTCGCAGATCAGGTTTCCTGCCCGTCGGCCGAGGACAGCTTTGAGATACTGGAGGATTATCTCTCTGCAGACGACTATTTCTCGCCTTCCATCGCAGCGGACGGCTTTGAACCGTTTTATCTGTATGCCGCCATTGTGCTGACTGCAGGGGTTCCTTTCGGCACCACCACACCGGTTATCGACTCTCTGATAGAAGATCATGCGCCAGAGGCTGCCAGCCTGCCTTACGCAGACGGAAATCTGCCGCTGGATGCCCTGCTCGTGGACTGCCGGAACTTCTACGCAGCACTCTGCCTGTGCCTGATGCATCACACGGACGCACTGGCTGCTTTGCTGCCGCAGTTTTTAAATGCATACCGTCCGGAATATCACTTCAGCTGCGAGTCTTTTGTCCTCTATGACTTTATGGACGAGTATTTTGAGCAGCATGACTGTCTGCACCATCCGTCCTTTGTCCAGTTGACGGATACCCTGGTCGCTGCCACCTTAAACTACTACAACACCGATTTTGGCACACTTCTCGAGACCGAGATCGCCCAGAACCTTTCCGGAACCGGCTCCCGGTTTGCAGGGCTTAAGCGATATGGCAGCGTGCGTCTGCCTGCCATCGCTGACGCAGATAAGGCATGCCATATGCTCGCCAACCTGTTCCGCTATGCCGCCCTTTACGAGCTGCGCAGCCATCTGTTTGATTTTCATCTGGATGAAGACCGCCTGATCACACTCGACAACTGGCAGACGGAACTTCACTGGCACTATGTACAGTATGCGAATGTCTATCAGCTTGCGCTTGACTCCTTTCAGTCTGCAGCACTCTCCAGAGAATTGCTGCACCGGCAGTTTCTGCTTAATCTTTCCTGCCTGAACCGCTGATTGCGCGTTCTGACGCAATGTAACCCCTGCGAAGTGCGTTTGCTTCATAAAATGCATTTTGCGGTCAGAAAGCGGCAGCCAGCCGATCTCATGATCGACTGGCTGCCGCTTTTTTATCTTCTATTATATTCTCTAAATGTTCTTCGCCTATTCTGTCTTAAATACGGCGATCTCGGTCTTAAGACCTGTCATATTATCTCCCAGGCTCTCCGCCGTGCCGTTTAAGTTCTCTACATTCTGCTCCAGACTTGCGGCAACCTTCTTCACCACTTCGGCGCTTGCTGCCGTCTCCTCAATGATAGAAGAAATATTATGTACTGCCTCAAGCGTATCCTCGCGCTCCTTATCGGCACGCTCCGTTCCGGCAAGAATCTCCTTTAATCCGTCAAACAGCTTATCCATGGCGTCGCTCATATCCTGGAATACACCGATCACCTCACGCACTGCTTCGGTCTGCTGTGCAACCATCTCGCCCGCCTGCTTTGCGCTCTCGACGCTCACGCCGGTCTGCGCACTGATATTCTCCACATTATTGCGGATCTCTCCGGCAGCCTCCGCCGAATTGTCTGCAAGCTTACGGATCTCCTCGGCTACAACCGCAAATCCGCGTCCTGCCTCTCCGGCTCTTGCCGCCTCAATCGATGCATTGAGCGATAACAGGTTCGTCTGCTCCGAAATATCTGTAATGACAGAAACAAACTGATTGATCGTCTCCGATTCGCGCTTCAAGTCTTCGATGCTTTCTTCCACCTTCGCGGTCACAGCTGTCGTCTCATTCGCGCGCTGTCCCAGCTGTTCGATCCGGTCCATACCTTTGCGGATCATCTCCTCCGCCTCAGACACAAGCGTCTCTACCTCGCGCGCCACACGGTTGACTTCCTGAATCTCCTCGGAAAGCGTTCCCGTCTTGCTCACGCACTCCTGCGCATGTGTGGACTGCCGCTCCATGCCCTCGTTGATCTCACCGATCGCGTTTGCTATATCCTGCGAATATTCCTGGATAATACCGGATGCATTCGTCACTTCCCCCGCAGATGCCGCCAGCTTATCCGTCGCCTGACTGACCTTCTGCACCAGCTGCTTGTTGTGTGCGATCATGTCATTTGCCGCAGCAGCAAGTCCGCGGAACTCGTCGCGTCCCTTCACGGACACGGTCGTTGCCAGATTACCTTCCGCCACAACCTCAAGGCTTCCGGAAATACGCTTCATATTCTTGCGGATTCCGCTTGTCACTGCAGTTCCGATCAAAAGTGCAATGATACTGGAGATCAGAACTCCCGCTATCGTGATCTGCTTAATGGACTCTGCCTGTCCGGTAATGACCTTCAACGGCACCAGCGCACACATCGTTGCCCCGGTATCCTCACTCTTGCTGTGGAAAAACAGATAATCTGTTCCGTTGTACTGCACCTGTCTTACGCCGTCCGTCTCACTCGCCTGCAGATAAAAATCCTTGTCTGCAAAAATCGTCTCTCCCTCGACCGGCGTTCCCTGTTCGTCTCCCGCATTGCGCTTCACTGCAAGCTCTCTGCCGCCTGCCGTCACGAATCCCACAATGCTTCCGTCTCCCAGATTCAGTCCCTGCATGAACTCTGTGACTGCCTCCGCCTTGATGTCGATTACGATAACCGCCTTACCGTTCTGCGCGGTTGCCTGATATACCATAATGTATCTGGACGAGTCGATGCTCAGATACTCATCCAGCGCATTGTGATGGTCATCCCACTGTTCCAGCTTGCCATCAACCGCCATCTCATCCATGTACTCCTGGTAAATGCCCTTCTGCGCCTTGTTCTTCGTCGAGATCATCTGCAGATCGCCGGAAGGAATAATATAGATGTTGCTGATATAGGAGTTGCCAACCTGGGAAGCAAGAATTCTTGTCTTCACCTGGTCAATCAACGTCCGCTTGGACGTCGGATCATTGTCGTAAATCCCCACAAAATACTTTCCAAGATCCGAATCCACCACGTATTTTAATGCCTCTGCACTGATGAACGAGTTGCTCGTATCGATATTCTGCAACGCCATCTCGATCGTCTGCTGCGTGGAATCGCGATAGGAACTGCTCATTCCGTCCGCCGCCTTGCGGTAGGAAATAATTCCAAGCACAATCATAAACAGAACCGGCACAAGAAAACACAGCACGATCTTCTCCCGGATTCCAAATGCCATCGTAACATTCGCGTTTTTTCGCTTTGCCTGCTTCTTCCCCTTTTTCATATTGATAACCTTCTCCCTGTTTCTTAACATATTACCCTTATTATAGCAAAAAACACAAATATTGCCATATATTTCTACGAAAAAGTGCTTTATTTAACAAAATATAGCCATTTTGTTCAAAAAACATACAATATTGCCTCTGCCCGGCTCCCGCTGCTAAAAAAGTGTTAAGTCTCTTCCTGGTACACTATGAAAAAATTAAAAAAAAGCGGCAAAATCCCCCTCCGTTTTCCTGGCTGTTATACTTGATGACAACTGAAACCAAAGGGGGATTTTATATGACAATCTTTGAACACATTTTTTCTGTGATCGGTATTCTTATCATTATCGGAGGTTTTATCTACGGAATCTATGATTCCTATTTTGAAGGCAAAGGCACTTCATCATCCAAAGCTTCCGCTTCAACCTCAGCTCAGACAACCGATGCCGTCTGACTCTCAAGCATGCGGTAGCCCACACGCGGGATCGTGGTAATGTACGTCGGATCCATCGGGATCTTCTCTATCTTCTTGCGGATATTTGTCATATTGACCCGCAGAATACGGCTGCCGCTGCTTGCATACGGTCCCCATATCTTCTCTAACAACATCTGATACGTCACCACAGTTCCCGAATTGAGGGCAAGACACTCCAGAATCCGGTATTCCACTGGCGAAAAATGAATCTCCTCCCCGGCAAGGCTTACCTGTCGTCTTGAAAAATCAATCTTCAGATCTCCTGCCTGATAAAAGCTTCCCTGTCCTCCCGGAATCCTTCTGCGCAGCGCAGTGTAAATTCTCGCCGCAAGCTCCTGCTCATGAAACGGCTTGACAATGTAGTCGTCCGCTCCTGCATACAGGGCATTGACCTTATCCATATATCCTGTCTGTCCGGATACAACGAGAATCGGACAATCCGTCCACTCTCTGAACCACTGGATCAGACCGATCCCGTCCATATCGGAAAGCTGGGTATCCATCAGAATCAGATCCGGGCAGATACTGGTGCTCATCTCCATGCCGGAGCGTCCGCTGGTGGAAGTATAAAGCCTATAATTCTCCCGCTGCAGCACCCTGCGGATCAGATAAAAAATACTTTCATCCTCATCAATCAGCAAAATCTTTACTCTGTCGCTTATTTGGTTTTTATAGTTCACTGAAACTGCCTCCTGTCATTACGTTTTTCTATATATGTAAGTAATTCAGAAGGCAATCTCCTTTCTTTCCATCTGTCTGGTGTATATAGTAGATATTCTCCCAATGGTAAATCATGCGGCATCCGTAACGGCGGCTTAGAATCCGGCAGACAACGCATACCAGAAGCATCACCCACACAACCACCGCCAGCAGTTTGGACAGCAGGCTGCGCATGCCCGCCTGCTCCCGCATGACAACTTCATCCAGCACGGAATGAATCATCGTGAACGTATCTGTGCAGGCATCCGGCTTTGCGTCCCTTGTCTCCAGCAGCGTCTGCGCAGACATCATATTCTGCCAGGAACCTTCGTACTGCATCTCTCCCGTCAGAGCAGCCTGCCCGTCTGCCGCGCAGGCTGTTGCATCACCACGCTCCGCCCTGCCCGCCGGATCCGGTACCACATAAAAAAAAGACAGCAGGAGAGCCATCGCCATCAGACAGCATACCAACTTATGTCTTTTGCTGTTCGCCATTTCTCCCACCATCCTTTCCGCATTTGCTAATTATTGTAACATATATTCTTTTTATATCAAACTTGTATTTGTAAAATCATCTTTTTCTTAATTTCTTAGCGGTTTCTTAGCGGCTTTTTCGTATATGACGCGTTTACACCGGCAACCCTAAACAGGTAACCATCATTCACCTCCCCCGGGAGGTTCACAGAAAGGATGCCCTATGAAAGCAAATGTGATCGAAGGCTGTATCAGCTGCGGGCTGTGTGCCAGTGTATGTCCGGAGGTCTTCCGGATGAACGATGAAAATGTATCGGAGGTCTATCATCAGCCGACGCCGGAACAGGAAGATGCCACGCAGGAAGCCGCTGACGGCTGCCCGGTGAGCGTCATCGAAATCGAGTAACCCCCGGCAGAGAAAAAACATCTGCCCGCCGCACCAGTCAGTGCTCAGCGGGCAGATGTTTTTTCTTGAGTTCCTCCACGTTTTTCTCCACGCGCCGCTTATCCAGCGGGTACACAAACCACAGAATCGCTGCCACAATAAAAAATCCGATCGCAGGCACCAGCGTTGCTGTGGTGTACAATCCACGCCGCACCACATCCGTCTGCGCCGCCGCAGCCGGCTCATACCCGATCACCTGCAGCGCCCATCCTCCGATGCCGCCTGCCAGCGCCTGTCCGACCTTTCTGGCAAACGAATATACCGCATAGACGGTTCCGTCATCCCGGTGCCCGGTCTGCACTTCCTGATCATCGATGACATCCGTGATATTCGCCCAGATCACTGTATTAAAAAAGCCAAGCCCGAGATATCCGATTGCCCCGAGCCACAGAAACAGCCACATATTCTGTAATTTCAGCACATACATGACTGCAAATACAACACCAGAGAACAGCATCCCCGCCACGGACGCCTCCTTTTTCCCAAATCGTCTGGAAACAGGCACACCGAGCGGTGCTGCCACCAGCAGAATCACCAGTGTGGACAGCAGCGTGAACAGTGAAATGCCACGGGCGTCCCCAAAGTAATCCGGATAGATATAGTTGTTCATCGTGCTGATTAAAAGCTGGGAGAGCAGCAGAAATACCGCAGCTCCGATCATCCCGAGAAGCGCACGGCTCCTCGCAATCGCACCGAGCGTTGCCGCAAAACTCACCGATTCCGCGTCCACGTCACGCTCCACCGCCACCCGCTCCGTAGTCATGCGGTAACAGACCAGATAGCAGAGCAATGCGAGAATTGAGAAAATGCCCGCAACCACCGTAAATGTTCCGCCGCCGCGCACGACCTGATTGCCATCTGCATCGGTCGTGTAGAGAAAAAGCGGCGTCACGATGCCGATCACCAGTCCCGCCAGTGTCGCCCCAATCGACCGGGAGGTAGATAATGCCGTCCGCTCCGATGCCTCCGTCGTGATCGCAGATGCCATCGAGCCATACGGGATGTTAATCGATGTATAAAAAATACTTCCCCACAAAAGATAAGTAACATACATGTAGATAATCTTCCACGACATAGATGCCTGCGCCATGGCAGTCTGGTACATCAAAAAACTCGACAGCGCCACCGGTCCGCACATCCTGCGGATCCAGCAGCGGAACTTTCCATCCCGCGCCGGCGGCGCCGCGTCGACGATGCGTCCCATCGTAACATCCGTAAACGCATCCACAAATCGTGCGACCAGAAACAATGTTCCCACCATTCCGCCGCTGATACCGAGTACCTTGGTATAGAATACCATCAGAAACGAGCTGGCAAAAATAAAGGTAAAATCGTTGCCAAAATCTCCGAACATGTAGCCGATCTTATCCCGCCTGCCAAAGTCTCTCACTTCTCCATCCTTCATTGCACTAACCCTCCGTCTTCCGCTCCCATCGGAACGTATGAAGAGAGTATGCCCGGATTATCTGTCCTGTATACCTTTTTTCTGGCGGTACATGCGCTCATCCGCAAGAGCCAGCAGTTCATGGCTCTTTTGTTTTCCCTGCTCGCCCCGCATCGCACAGCCGATGCTGATCGACAGCTGCCACGGGGTATCCACTCCCCAGGCGATTCCATTTACATTCTCCTGTGTCTGACGAATAATCGCATCCATCTCGTCCTGCGTCTTGCCTTTTACAATCACAACGAATTCATCTCCGCCGTAGCGTGCCAGAAACGCCTGCATATTGCCAAAGGTGCGCTTTAACTGCTCCGCCACCAGCCTGAGCACCTCGTCGCCGGTCACGTGACCGTAGGTATCGTTTACTTTCTTGAACTTGTTCACATCCATCAGCAGATAGCAGCAGGTCTCCCGCTCTCCGCTGCGCTCGTCAAGTTCCCACATATACTGATCCAGTCTGCGTCTGTTGTTAAGACCGGTCAGTCCGTCCTGCGTTACCTGACCTTTCTGAATACCAAGATACACCCACAGCAATGCTGCAACCGTGAACGCCCATGCGGCATCCATGGAAGTTATTTTTTCTACCAGAACGCCCACAGCCGGAAACAAAAACGCGGCGGCAAGCTTGCCCATTTCACCCCTGCGCTGCGCACTTCCGGCACGGAGCGCACCAAACGCGGCAAGAAGAAATGCCACCACAAGGTATAACATGCTCACAGCCGGTATCAGATATGCCGCCGGTCCCTTTTTATAGTAGTTCACCATATTCATAAAATAGACCGCCTTCGTCCACGGGTTTGAGAGCAGCACAGCACTGCCGATCAGTGCCGGTATCGCCAGAATCCAGCATTTTATCCCTCTCTGTCCGTTTCCGTCCTGCGCCACATCCAGCACATACAAAAAGCACAGGTAGGCGCATGCCAGAAGGCCGAACGCATACCACACCCCCAGCCCCTTTAACAAAATCCTTGGACCAAATCCGCCTTTTCCGAGATTGCACAAAATCGCTGTGCGGCACAGTAAAAGCAGTACAAACAGCAGCATCTCCGTGCGCAGCACGCGTGTCCTCCACGAAAAAGACAGCGTCCGCCTGGTATTATGGCGCATCATGAGCAGCGCAATCGCCGGTATGAAATTGATCTGTAAAAATGCTGCCGTACTCACGCAGTCCGCCTCCCCATGCACCGCGCTCTATGCGCGCATACGTTTCTTTTTCTGTTTCTCCTCATACATCCGCTCATCCGCCTGCTGTATCAGGTTCTCCCCGCGCCTTCCGGCTTCATGCCAGAACGCGTAGCCGATACTCATGGACAGCTGCAGCGGAAGCTGTCCCTCTTTGTTAAACCGGTCGATACCTTCCTGGATCCGCGCGATCGCTTCCTCAATCTGTTCCTGCCCAAACCAGTCTCCGAGCACCGCAAACTCATCCCCTCCATAGCGTGCGAGAAATACCGGATCTTTGCCGAACACCCCCCGCAGAATATCCGCTGTATGCCAGAGCGCCTCATCGCCCACCGCATGTCCCAGTTCATCGTTGATCCGCTTGAAATCATCCACATCAATCATCAGAAGTCCCCACTCGTGCTCCGGGCACAGTTCGATCTTCCGCTGCAGATGTGCATCAAACTCCCTGCGGTTATTCAGTCCGGTCAGCCCGTCTGTCGTGATCTGCCGGTTCTGCGCATTCAGATAAATAAACAGCACTGCCAGTGCCACAAAAGGTCCTCCCGTGCGCCAGCTCTCCGCAAAGCTCTGCACGATTCCGCCCACAAGGCTGAACACGCCTGCCTCAAGCAGATAGCGCGTCTCTTTCTGCCCTTCCTTGGTAACCTCCTTCGGATACGCCGTCGCTGTCAGAATAAGTCCCATCAGATACATCGCAATACTTACCAGCTTTGCCGGCAGACTGCCGTGATTTAAGCTGTAGGACACCGCATGCACGCCCCATCCTTCCGTGCTCAGGCTCCAGGGAATGATCACCGTAAGCAGCACCACAGCAATAGCGGTTCCTGTCATAACATGGCATACCGCAGCCGTCCACCGCCGGTTATGCCGCACAGAAAGCTTTCCGTTCACATACAAAAGCCAGGCATACGGTACTGCTGTCAGGAAGAAGCAGTACACCAGATACCCGGCATACAGCACCGTAAACCGATGTACATAAAGCTGCAGTGCATGGTACGTCACATCGCTGCCCATCATGCAGATAATCAGAAACGGAAGAAACCCGAAAATCCGGTCTCCCTGCGTCCGTTCCTCCCGCTTCCAGTTATTCATTCCGATGGCAAGGAGCATCACTATAGGAAACAGGTAGATTTCAAGCTGTTTAAACTCTTCCATCATGCATCCCCCTTACCTAAGATTCTCCTATTATACCATTATTGTTTCTGTCTGTCAGTAAAAAACAGGGAAAAAGTACCACAATACTTTTCCCCTGTTCCCAGTTGTCATTCTATTTTTTGAGAATTACTGATATTTTCTGCGAAACTGCACCGGCGTCATCTCATACGCTTTTTTGAACAGCCGGTTAAAATGCTCCACATTCTCGTAACCCACGTAGGCGGCAATCGACTCTACCGTCTGGTTCGTCTCCTTTAACATAGTGCGTGCTTTTTTCATGCGTGCTTTCTTCACCGCATCCTGGAAGGTCATCCCGGACTTTTCCTTAATGTATTTGGAAAGGTACGGTTTGGAGAGGTTAAACTGATCTGCCAGCACATCCAGCGTCACATCCGCATAATGATTCTGTATGTAATTCATGATGTCGACGATCCGCTCCTCGCGTCCCTCCACAATGTTCTCACTCTTTAACATCTTGTTGGCAGCGGATACCAATGCCGCGATCGAGCTGGTGATGATATCTTCGTCAATTCCGACGCCCCAGTAATTCTTGCCCTTGCAGATGATCTCCACATACGCCGCCGCCTTGGATGATGATCCTTCTGAAATGGCGTGCTCCTCGTATACGGCAAGCTCGTAACTGATGCCGAAATACATCTTGATTGCGTTGCTTACCGCGTCCAGACGGCCGTTTCCTGTCGTCTCAATCGTGCGGCGCTCCTTGTTGTGCTCGATCACCAGGCGTGATGTGATGCCGTCCTTCTGCTCGAAATGACACTCTGAAATCTGAAAAACATCGCACAGGTTGACATAATGTTCTTCAAAAATCCGGTAAATTGCTTCCGGCGAGAGTTCCTGATGTCTGCGATCCGATACACCCTTGACCAGATAACCGACTTCTTCCTTCATCTTATCCGGCAGATCCATACCGAAGTTCTGCTTTAATACGAATGCGACTCCGCCCTTGCCGGACTGGCTGTTGATGCGGATGACATCCGACTCGTATTCCCTTCCGACATCCTTCGGATCCAGCGGCAGGTACGGCACATCCCAGCGGTCGCCGCTCTTGCCCGCTTCTCTCCACGCCATACCCTTGGAGATGGCATCCTGATGGGAACCGGAAAATGCGGTAAATACCAGATCTCCGGCATACGGTGTACGCTCGTAAACCCGCATACCGGTAAAGCGCTCGTATTTCTCGCGGATCTCGCTGATCTTGGAAAAATCAAGCTTCGGATCGACACCGTGGCACACCATATTCATCGCCAGCGTCACAATATCAACGTTTCCGGTGCGCTCTCCGTTTCCGAACAGCGTGCCCTCCACGCGGTCCGCACCGGCAAGGATACCGAACTCCGCATCACTGATGCCGCATCCTCTGTCATTGTGCGGGTGAACGCTCAACACCACATTATCCCTGTATTTCAAATGCTTGTGAATATACTCGATCTGGCAGGCAAATACATGCGGCATCGCAATCTGTACCGTGGTCGGAATGTTGATGATCGCCTTGTGCTCTGCATCCGGCTTCCAGACATCGAGCACTGCATTGCAGACCTCCACCGCATAGTCCACCTCTGTGCCCGGGAAGCTTTCCGGACTGTACTCAAACGTAAAATTGCCGTCCGTCTCCGCCGCGAGTGTCTTTAACAATTCAGCCCCGTCCACTGCCAGCTGCCTGACTTCTTCCTTGCTCTTCTTAAACACCTGTTCCCGCTGTGCCACCGAAGTGGAATTGTACAGATGGATAACGGCATGAGGCGCTCCCTTGACCGCCTCAAATGTCTTCCTTATAATATGTTCTCTTGCCTGGGTTAAAACCTGCACCGTCACATCCTTCGGGATCATGTCGCGCTCGATTAACGCACGCATGAAATTGTATTCCGTGTCCGAAGCTGCCGGGAAACCGACCTCGATCTCCTTAAATCCGATGTCGACCAGCATCCGGAAAAATTCAAGCTTTTCCTCCAGTCCCATCGGCTCAATCAGCGCCTGATTACCATCCCGCAGATCCACGCTGCACCAGATGGGCGGCTTCTCAATGCTGTCCTTCTTCACCCAGTCATATGTCACCTCCGGCGGCATAAAGTATGATTTTCCGTATTTTGCTGCAATATTCATATCTTTCCTCCATACAAAATAATTCAAGAAAGTTGATTTCTATTATTCATTTCGTATATACTATCATACCCCTTATGCTTCCGCAAGGTGCGTTTTTAATCAAATATATTGATTTATTTTATCTTTTTCTAAATTCCGGCCTTTTTGCAGATGTCATTGAGACAGCAGCGGTCGCAGTACGGTGCTGTCCGCGCGGTACAGACTGCACGCCCGTGATCCACAAGCCTGTGGCAGAAATCATTGCTCTCCTCCGGCGGAATCAGCTTCCAGAGTGCCATCTCCACTTTCTTTGGTTCCCTGATCCCGTCCACAAGCCCGATGCGGTTCGCCAGGCGGATACAGTGCGTATCAGTGACGATTGCCGGCTGTCCAAAGACGTCCCCCATCACCAGATTGGCGCTTTTTCTGCCAACTCCCGGAAGTTCTAACAGCGCATCGAAATCTTCCGGTACTTTTCCCTGGTACTTTTCCTTCAGCATCTTCATGCAGGCGGAGATGTCGCGTGCCTTGCTATGTCCCAGCCCGCACGGTTTTACAATACGCTCAATCTCCTCCACATCTGCATCCGCAAGTGCATCCACATCCGGGAATTCCCGGTACAGATCCTGCACGACCACATTGACTCTCGCATCCGTACACTGTGCCGCCAGTCTCACACTGACCAGAAGCTTCCATGCATCGTCATAATCCAGCGAGCATCCCGTGTCCGGATACTCCTTTTTCAAGCGCTCTATCACCTGAAGTGCCAGTTTCTTTTTTTGCATATTTCTCCTCCGTCTCTCTTAAATCCGGAACTTCTTCCACTGATACAGTTCCATATCCACATAGCCGTCAGTTACTTCGACGCCCTCTGCCTCCAGCAGCAGCTTCTGCTCATTCACACCGCCGAATGCAAAGGCATCCGAAAGTCTGCCTTCCCGGTTCACCACACGGTAACAGGGAATATGCGCGGGATCCGGGTTCACGTGAAGCGCGTAGCCAACCACTCTTGCCCATCTGGGATTCCCTGCAAGCGCCGCCACCTGTCCGTAAGATGCCACACATCCCTTTGGAATCTGCTTTACGATTTCATAGATCTTCTGATAAGAATTGCCCGACTCCGCCATGATTGCCGCCTTTCTCCCTATATCATTTATTATCATCTATCTTAGCATACAATCCGGCTTTTCACATCTTCTTTTTCCTGTAAAATGTCTTCCATTTTTCCCAGTTTTGCTCACCTTTCCATGTGCTTGTATTTTTTCCTGTGCGTTCTTGCGTTCGCGTTTGTAAAGTGCTAAAATTCTGACTTGTGTTTATAAAAATTTAATAATTACAGAAAAGAACAGGCCATGCGCGACGTGATCTCCGGTATCATCGTTGCCATCATTGCCCTGCCACTGTCGATCGCGCTTGCCATCGCATCCGGCGTCGGGCCGGAGCAGGGTCTCTACACTGCCATCATCGCCGGATTTTTTATCTCTTTTTTCGGTGGCAGCCGTGTGCAGATCGGTGGTCCTACCGCTGCCTTTGTTGTCATCATCTATGGCATTGTCGCGGATTACGGCACGGCAGGTCTTACTGTCGCAACCATTCTTGCCGGCATTTTTCTGATCATAATGGGAATCTGCCGCTTTGGTTCTCTCATTAAATATATTCCTTATACCATCACAACCGGTTTTACCTGCGGTATCGCTGTGACCCTGTTTGTCGGCCAGCTCAAGGATTTCTTCGGACTCTCCATCGCATCCGTGCCGTCCGGGTTCGTGGATAAGGTCATTGCCTACGCCACAAATATTTCCACCATCAACTGGACTGCCACCGCTGTGGGCGCTGCAGCTATTGTCATCATGCTGCTCTGGCCGAAAGTCACCGACAAGATTCCGGGATCTCTGATTGCGATTATTGTCACGACCGCCGTTGTCTACTTCGCGGATCTCCCGGTCAACACAATCGGCAGTGTCTACGGAGAGCTTTCTTCCTCCTTCCCGACACCGCATGTTCCGGCACTGTCCATGAAACTGGTGCAGGAAATGCTCTCACCGGCATTTACCATCGCGCTGCTGGCAGGCATCGAATCCCTGCTGTCCGCTGTCGTCTCGGACGGAATGATCGGTGATACTCACAAATCCAACGCCGAGCTGATCGGTCAGGGACTCGGAAATATTTTTTCCGGCATCTTCGGCGGTATCCCGGCAACCGGTGCGATCGCCCGTACCGCAGCCAACGTCCGCAACGGCGGCCGCACCCCGATCGCTGGTATCGTGCACTGTATCACCCTAACCATTATCCTTCTGGTGCTTATGCCGCTTGCCGCTTTGATCCCAATGACAACGCTTGCCGCTGTTCTTCTGATTGTGGCTGCCAACATGGCAGACTGGACTTCCTTTTTCCGTCTCTGCAAAACAGCGCCAAAAAGCGATGTCATTGTGCTGGTGGCAACTTTCCTGCTCACCGTATTTTTCGATCTCGTGATCGCGATTGAAGTCGGCGTTGTGCTCGCTGCCATGCTTTTCATGAAGCGTATGGCAGAAACCGCCGATGTGACCGCATGGAAATATCTGGATGAGCCGGACGTTACCCCGGGCGAAGCGGAAAAACTGCGCGATATTCCGCACACGATCCGTGTCTTCGAGATCAGCGGTCCGCTGTTTTTCGCCGCCGCAGACCAGATCTTACAGATCAACAGTGACAAGGCTACCCGCGTGATTGTCATCCGCATGCGCAGCGTCCCTGCCATCGACGCCAGTGCCATGAAATCACTGCGTGAACTGGCCGACCGTGCAAAAAAGAAAAAGATTACACTGATTTTCTCCCACGTCAACGAACAGCCGATGTCCGTAATGGTCAAAGATGGCTTTACCGAGTACGTCGGAGCCCAAAATTTCCATGCAAATATCGTAGAAGCTCTGGATTATGCAGAAAATCTGGTAAAATAGTCCTGTTCCTCTTACATCTGCTTGATGAACATCCGCCAAACTGTTACAATAATAGCAGGAAAAAGGCATCGGTGCACAAGATGCACCGGTGCCTTTTTTACATTTAGAGTAATACGGTATTCACAAAGGAGGATTCTTTCTATGGATAATCGTTTGACCGATCTTTCCCATCCGGCAGTTGCAGCACAAAGCCGCAATAAGACAGCCATTGCCGGCACCTGCACAATGAATACGGTACTTGCGGCGGCCTACATCGCAGAAGTCTTAAAAGGCGTGCGCAGTCTTCCGTCGTATCTGATTTTTCTTCTGCTCTGTCTGCTGCCCTGTGTCACATCCATTCTTGCCTACACAAAGCAGAAGGATACCTCTAGTGTGCGCTATCTCTGCGGCGGCGGCTTTGCCCTTCTGTATGCCTATGTGATGTTTACCTCATCAACAGATCTGACGTTCTGCTATGTAATCGTAATGCTGTTGATTCTTCTGGTGTATGCAGATAAAAAGCTCGTTTCCCTGCTGTGTACTTATGCACTGGTGATCAATATCCTTGTTCTGGTCTTTCGTGCCGTTACACAGGGTTTCACCGCTGCCCAGATTACCAATGCCGAGATTATAATCGCCTGCATTATCCTTTCCTATATTTTTGTATTGATGTCTGTCACAAAGATTGCGCAGATCAACGATGCCAACATCAAAAAGGCGGACTCCGACCGCACCCAGTCCGATGATCTTCTCAAGCTGACCTTAAAGGTAGCCGGAGATATGGCAGGAAATATCGATCAGGTTTCACACAGCACCTCACAGCTTCGTGATTCCATCGCCGGCACACAGACCGCAATGGAGGATCTTACCAGCGGCACTTCCGAGACCGCCGCTGCTATCCAGGTGCAGCAACAGCAGACAGAAAACATTGACCAGCAGGTACAGAATGTATCATCCGTCACTGCCGAACTTCTCTCCTCCACCGCAGAGACCTCTGCCAATCTGACGGCAAGCAAAGATGTTATGAAGAATCTTGTGCAGCAGGTACAGGTCTCAGAGTCTTCCAGTACACGCGTCGCGGATTCTATGGAAGAGCTGAAGGAATATGCTGACAAAATGCAGAGCATCGTTGCCTTAATCAGCAGTGTTGCTTCCCAGACAAGCCTTTTAGCGCTCAATGCCAGCATTGAGGCAGCACGCGCCGGTGAAGCCGGACGCGGTTTTGCCGTTGTCGCCGAGGAGATTTCCAGCCTTGCCGGTCAGACCAATGGTGCTACGGGAGACATCAATCAGTTGATTGAGCACATCTCGCAGTCCATTTCCTCCGTTACCGACTCCGTCACTGAACTGTTCGACAGCAACAGGCACCAGAGTGAATACATTACTTCCGCTGCCGGATATTTTGATCTCATTGAGAAAAATACTGCAAGCATTACCTCCGGCATGTCCGAGTTAAAGCAGGGTGTGGATGCGGTATCTGATTCCAACAGCCAGATCATCCAGAGCATCGAAAATGTATCCGCCCTGACACAGGAAGTTACCGCAAGCGCTGGTGCGACCCTTGCCGGTTGCCGCACCAATCTGCAAAGCGTGGACGACATTGCCCTGATCATGCAGCAGCTTCAGGAAAATGCGAATGAGCTGCAGAAAAATACGCAGTAATCTTTTCTCTTCCATACAAAACGGGACTGTCGCATCAAACAGCCAGTCCTGTTTGATGTGGTAAGTAGTATGAAGAATGACCATGTCCTTCGATTTCAGATGGAATGCATCTGGAAATTCGGATCAAAAATGTGGCATTTCTAACCAGCCGGTTTTTGCATCTCCGATGATCCGTGTTTTTCCAAGTTTTGAACACTCCACGGGCGTGTCCGCAACCCGCAGACAATTTTAGGATTCTCGTGTGTCCCTTGTGGCACTGCTGAATAAAACATAACCGCGCAAAGCCGCTGTTTGAGCCGTCATCTGCCTTAACTTCAATAGCAGATGACGGCGAGTTCGGTTCGCGCGGTTTTATATTGTCTGTGAAGCAGTGCCGCTAGGGACACTAGGGAATCCGCTCATTGTCTGCGGTTTGTCGGACACATTCCGTGGATTGTCAAAACGTGGAAGAGACACGGAATTCGATGCAAAAATCCGGCAGGAAGAAATGCGCGCATTTTTTTCAACGAATGTTCCATCTACATTTCCATCTGAAATCGATAGGATGATCTTCCTCCTTATATTACTTATCACGTCAAACGGGACTGTCCGCTTTATGCGGCAGTCCCGTTTTTATAGATGTTCTTAGCGTCCGAGCTCCTGGCGGAGCTTTACCGTACGGCAGATTTTCTCATATCCGGTATTTGTTCTTAAGAGCCGGATTGTTGCCCATTTTTTCCGGGTGCCATCCCAGTAGCGCAACATACTTCCGTCGATGCCTTCGGAACGGATAGAGGGCGTCTGAAGATGCTCGATCACGCACCCCATCGTATCCGTCCGCACTCCCTCGAGGTACTGCTGCGCCATGCTGCGGAACTCCTCGCTGCCCAGATACTCCCGGCGCCATTTCCGTCCTTTTTTCTCCTCGGAGAGCACCTTGTAATTATGTACGATCTCCCCGGCTTTTGTCACCGGTGCAGGTCCGTAGTCGCGGGCTGCAAAATGAACATAATACAACTGCCAGTCACTGGTGAGAAGAAACGCTCTGGTGGGCGTATTTAAAATCTCCCCCACGCAGCAGATTGCCCCGATAAACCCGACCCAGAAAACTAATGTGAGAACACACGCCGCAAGCCCGAGTGCTCTACGGTCAAGGTTTGCTGCAAGCAGCGGGATCACCGCTATCGATCCTGCCGCCATCACGATAAAAACTGCCGCCGTAACAGACTGTCCCGTTCCCGCTCTGCGGTTGACGCCAACTTCCACCGTCATCACTCAGTCGTTGCCCCGTCCTGCGCATCCGGCTGTTCTGCGCCTTTCTTTTCATCTTTTACCACAAGATTGACAGAATCCAGTCCCGACACATTGATGTTGCGGTTCACCTGTGCATCGTAGGACTCTGCGTTGATGATGTCTGCCAGATCAATACCGGTAGCCTCTTTCATGCTCTCAAATACTTTTGCCATGACAACCGGCACATTGCCGGCAACCTGATCCACACCGTTTCCGCCTTCTCCGCCGCCGATAATCGTGATCTTGTCGATCTGACCAAGCGGCTCTGCCACTTTGGCTGCGATGTCCGGAAGTACCTTGATCATCATCTCTGCCACTGCCGCTTTATTGTACTTTGCGTACGCCTCCGCTTTCTTCTCCATCGCTTCCGCCTCTGCAATACCTTTGGCCTGGATCGCAGACGCCTCTGCCTCACCGACCGCACGGATACCGGCAGCCTCCTGTTCCTTGGCGTAACGCTCTGCCTCTGCCTGCGCTTTTCTCGCCTCCGCCTCGCGCTGTGCCTCGAACTGTCTCGCCTCCGCGTCCTTCTGGCGCTGGTAGAGTTCTGCCTCCGCGCGCTGCTGTGCCGCATACTTATCCGCTTCCGCCTGTTTCTTGATCTCCGCCTCCAGGGACTGCTCCTTGACTGCAACCTCTTTCTGCTTCAGCTCAATCTCACGCTCCTGCTTTGCAATATCCGCGTTGGCGGTTGTCACCTCGATCGTCTTACGCTGCTCCTCTTTCTGGATCTCGTAAGCCGCATCCGCCATAGCCTTCTTCGTGTCCGCCTCCATCTGAAGTTCCGACTTCTTGATGGCAAGCTCATTCTGCTTCTTCGCGATCTCCGTCTGCGCCGCAACCGCTGCATCATTGGACTCTTTGTCCGCCGCTGCCTGTGCGACTTTGATGTCTCGCTCACTCTCGGCACGGGCAATCGCCGCACTCTTCTTGATCTTTACAATGTTGTCAATACCCAGATTTTCAATGACCTCATTGCCGTCCACGAAATTCTGGACATTAAAGCTGATGATGTCGAGTCCCATCGCCGCAAGATCCGGCTCCGCATTTTCCTTGACCAGGTTGGCAAACTTCTGGCGGTCGGATACCATCTCCTCGAGCTTCATCTTACCGACGATCTCACGCACATTACCCTCGAGAACCTCTCTTGCCACCCCGGCAATATACTCGGTGTTTTTATTTAAGAAGTTCTCTGCCGCAAGCCGCAGCTTCTCCGGATCGTTGCTGATCTTGATGTTGACGGTCGCATCGACATTGATATTGATGTAATCCGCTGTCGGCACGGCATTGCTCGTCTTGACGTCGATCGGAATCAGCCGCAGGTTCAGCTTATCCAGACGCTCAAAAAACGGAATGCGGATGCTCGCTTTTCCGATGACCACCTTGGACTTCTTCTTGACACCGGAAATAATGTACGCCATATCCGGTGGTGCTTTCACGTATCCGACGCACAGCAGTACGATGAGCAGCACGATCACAATCAGTGGAATCAATACTGTCGCTGATAAAATTGAATTCATTTGTAAATTCCCCTTTCTTTTGTATAAATGTTATGCCTTGTCTCTCCTTCATATTATAGCGGATTACCATTCTGTTTTGTGAAAAAAATAACGAATTTAAGAAATTCTTTCGTTCTGTCCATCACTATGCCTGATCCATGCCCCGCGCACCGTTCTCCTGCGCGGCGGCTTTTTTTCCAAGGTATGCCAGAATATCTTTTCTCGTCACAATACCGATAAACACACGCTTGTCGTCCACGACGGGAACGAAGTTCTGGTTCATCACCTTGCCGAAGAGATCCTCCATCGACTCGTCAATCTTGACTGCCTCATTGTCCCTGCGGCGCTGGATGGAGGTGATCGGCATATCCTCAAGCAACTTCAAATCCGGAAAATTGCGGTCCTTTAAAAACCAGAGCAGATCGCCCTCCGTGATCGTTCCGATATATTTTCCCTCGCGGCTAAGCAGCGGGATTGCCGTATAGCCGTGATGCTCCATCTTCTCCAGAACCTGACGCATGGTATCGTCCTCATCCACATGCGCCACGTCTTCCTTCGGGGTCAGAAAAAATAATATATTCATGATCTGTATAATCTCCTGTTGTTCTTTTTTTCTCATCTATTTTACCAAAAATTGCGGCACAGTGCCACCGTTTCACAAAAGATTCCCCAATCCTTGCACCATGCCTTGTAATCGCTACCGCAAAATGGTAGTATAGAAAGGTCGTTTTAACGTTATACCATTCAACAAAGGAGGTTTCCCATGCAGGAAAATAAAATGGGCACAATGCCTATCGATAAATTGATCATATCCATGTCTCTGCCAATCATGATCTCCATGCTGGTACAGGCTCTCTATAACATCGTGGACAGTATTTTCGTGGCTCAGATCAGTGAAAACGCACTCACTGCCGTATCCATGGCTTTCCCGATCCAGAATCTGATGATTGCCGTAGGTGTAGGTACTGCGGTCGGCGTCAATGCGCTCCTCGCCCGCTCACTCGGAGAGCGGGATTTCGACAAAGTCAACAAGATTGCGGAAAACGCTGTTTTTCTGGTATTGCTCAGCTATCTGCTGTTCCTTATCATCGGTCTGTTTTTCGCGGAACCTTTTTTCCGCAGCCAGACGGATATTGAAGAAATTGTTCTCTACGGAAAGCAGTACCTCACCGTATGCTGCTGCCTGTCCTTTGGCTGCTTTACCCAGCTGATGTTCGAGCGAATGCTGCAGGCAACCGGAAAAACCGTCTACACCATGATTACCCAGACCACCGGAGCGGTCATCAACATCATCTTAGATCCGATCCTGATCTTTGGTCTGTTTGGTTTTCCGAAAATGGGCATCACCGGTGCTGCAGCCGCCACCGTCATCGGTCAGATGATTGCTGCGGTTCTCGCTGTCGTCATCAACCAGACCAGAAATAAGGAGATTCAGCTGAGTTTAAAAGGCTTTCGCCCGGACGGCACCATCATCGGTCAGATCTATGCCATCGGTGTGCCTTCCATTGTCATGCAGGCGATCGGTTCGGTTATGAATTACGGTATGAACCGTATTCTGATCAGTTTCTCCTCCACGGCAACGGCAGTGTTCGGCGTTTACTTTAAATTACAGAGCTTCGTGTTTATGCCTGCGTTCGGTCTCAACAGCGGTGTCATCCCGGTCATGGCATACAACTACGGCGCCGGCAGCCGCGAGCGCGTGGTCAAGACCTTACGCCACACGGTCACCTATGCCGTCTGCATCATGGCGGTCGGACTTCTGATCTTCCAGCTCTTCCCAACGCAGCTGCTTAAAATGTTCAGCGCTTCCGACACCATGCTTTCTCTCGGCGTCCCGGCGCTCCGGATTATCAGCTTAAGCTTTATCCTCGCAGGATTCGGCATCTCCTGCAGCAGCATTTTCCAGGCGCTCGGCAAAGCAGTCTACAGTATGTTTGTCTCGATCGCAAGACAGCTGGTTGCACTGCTGCCGGTTGCTTACTTTCTGGCGCAGTTCGGCAATGTCAACCTGATCTGGTGGGCGTTCCCGATCGCAGAGCTGATCTCCATTATCATGACGATCCTCTTCATGTTCCGGATTTTTAGGACGATCGTAAATAAGATCGGGGAAAAAGAGATGGCGTAGGATAGAATAGAAAAACCGAGTCGTGTCTGAAAGCAGCAGACATGACTCGGTTTTTCTATACAATAATATTTTATTCACCGGTTATCATAGCGTCCATCTTTGAACAGGCTGCAATCTCCAACCAGTTTTCTGTAAATCCCATATATTTATAAAGCTGCTGTTTCTGAATCATTCGAGTATCCCCAAAAAGTTTCTCTGTTATTTTTTGTAATTCCTGAACAAATCGAAAAAAATCCTCCTTACTCAACAGATATTTTAAAACAATAACAACAGCAAACAAATCTTTTTTGCCCTTTATATATTGTCCCTTTTTCTTTTCAATCGCCAGTGCATTATGAACATAAGTATCATCTATGGTGCCTTTTTGATACTTATAATCAAATAATCGTTCATTATGTGCACATACATTTCTCACTCTTGCAAGCAAATCGAGCATTTGAACCAGCATTCCCTCATGCACATATTCAAACTCTTTGCTCACATTATGTTGAATACTCTGTGGCAGAAAACTGTATAACTTCGATACGGTTCCAAGCGTCAGCGCTTTCATCATCACCCACAAAGGTATGTTTCCATGCTGCTGTTTCTGATGCCTTATGTACGGATAATTTTTGGGATCATTGGTAATCTTTGTTAATCGGGTAATCAGTTCATTCACATCATCCTGGTTCATCGGTGTGTAATTATATTTGGTCGCATTCAGATAATGCTGCTGTTCCTCCCCATATGCTTCACAAAATGAATATGAAATAAGGGATTTCATATGTTTTTCAATTTTTAAAATATATTGCAAAAACAACGCCCGCAGCGCATCATCAAATAAATATAGCGCATAAATATCCTGTATCGATACATGAATCTTGTATGTGCCATTCTTTTGTTTAAACGGTCCTTTATATCCCGAAATCAACGCAAAATAACTATGCTCCTTTAATAATTTTATTGCATAGTCATGATCACTGATCTCGAGCTTCTTTTCGTCTTCTAATTTATAAATCAGCTGTTCATATGTCATAAATGGTTTTGGTTGCTTTTGTTCTTCCATTGTAGTTTCTCCATGTATGAAAAGAGACTCCCGCAGGAGCCTCTTTAGGTTGCAGTCCTCTCAGGTGTCTGCAACACGATCACTGATACTATCATACTATCCATTCCTACAAAAGTCAACTAAAAAATGACAGTTCAGACGTGGAATCAAGATCAGTTTTATATATTGTATTCTGTTTCCATATACAGTATGCATGCTTTTAGCCTGACTACCTGATAAATCTCCATATCCATTATAATTTCTTAAATCTGATACAAAAAATTATATTCCGTATAACATCCTTCCTCTTATCTTACATTGCTGTTTCAGCAAGTTTCTGGGTAACTCGTCCTGTCACTTCCAGATAATACTGCAACTCCGCATCAGATAGTTCTGCCTCATCAACTGCATCTATCTTTTTCATTGTTTCTGTATATTGTGACATATAGTCTGCATATTCAGCAAGCAATTCTACATCCGTTGGGGACTCGGCATATTTTTTCATAAAATCGCAATACTCATCTATAAAAGCCTCATAACTGTCCATCGCCTCTTTAAATTCAGGTCTCATACCATCAACCAGATTTGCATTATCCTCCGTTTCTGTCTTTTCGCTCTCCCCAAGGGTCACCCCATCACTTTCTGCCGTCACACCGTTCTCTGTTTCTATTTCTTCCGTTTCAATATCATCGGGCGCATGCATGGAAATATACATTGTATTGAACCCCTGATATTCCAAGCGGAGAGACACACCATCTTTATTATCCGCTGAAAAAACTTTCTCACTGTTACTATAATCCACATCAAATCCATTCTCAACACACTTATTTACATATGCTTTATAATCCTCGAGAGAGGTCTCTCCAATCCAGGCATTAAATTGAATTGATGTATCTATACCTATTGTACCAACATTTGTATCCGGCACAGGAAGTAACGTTGCAAGTCCGATTGCAGGCCAATCGATCGTTCCGTTTACCTTTGGTGCACTAAGTCTAATTGATACAGATTCCAAACTACCATAAAAAGTTATGCTCACTTCATAACCATCTGCATTGTATGCTGTATACTCATCAGAACTGCTATCTGCATCAACAGTAAAACCTGCTTCTTCGCATTTTGCAACATAGGCTGTAAAATCTTGCTCGTTGGCCTTTTCAATATCTGCCGAAAAAGAATCTTCCAGATTATATCCTATGTCAATTTTCTTTGCATCCGGTTTTGGCAATATGGCTCCTAAGCCGCTGTCAGGCCATGTACTATTTTCTGCCGAACTTCCACACCCTGCAACGCCAAACACAAGCAGCATTGCTAACCCCAATATTACATAACACTTTTTCAATTTACTCATAACTATTCTCCTTTGCTTTAAATGTTTTCAGCTATTAAGCTGTGTTTATTATATCACATCTTTTTGTCTTGTCACTAATAATTGTATAGTTATAGATTATTATTCTAAAACTAAACAAATACTATAATTGCACCAATGAGCAAGAGAGGTGTATTGATTATGAGAGAACTGGATTTTTCCTTAATTGGCCAAAGAATTAAAGAAATCAGAACTGCAAAAAAGCTGACCCAGGAATATTTAGCCGAAAAGACCGGAGTAAACGTTTCTCATATTAGCAACATAGAAACCAACAAAGTAAAAGTTAGCCTTACTCTGCTTGTGGGTATTTGCAATGCTTTAGATGTAACCATGGATTATTTGTTAGAGAATGAATATCACAATCCTTCCTCCGTAACCGAGAAAGAATTATTTAATACCATCAAAGATATGGATCATACCAAATTGGAAACTCTTTTGAGGATAGCAAAAGTCCTTTAATCGCATGCACGCACTGTCATACGCTTTTCTTCAATTTAATCTTTAGTTCTGACGTACTATAATAAACATAAAGAGAAGCAACCGCCCACAAAGTGGTTAGCCTCACATGGTAATTAAATGCCTACCTTGCACCGGTAAAATACAAATGTGGGCATTTCTATTTTTGCTTGTTATTCCTATACATGTAGGCAAACAGTGTAATTAAAAAAGTAAGTCCCCGCATGTTTGCGCTTCCGCAACATGTGGGGGCTTATTTTTTTACATAATTATTATCAACTGCTAGTCGAAGTTTAGCACACACCCTGAGCTAACATAGCAGCTTCTAAGGTGTCCGCAGATTTACCGGAGTTTTGAAGTCGTTTGTATATCACGTGTATAGAGAATCGTCGGATAATTTCGATTGAATGTACATTTCACACTACACATAGCCGCATCTCTCATCTCAAACTCAATTATTTAATCAACACACAGACATGATACAAAATAGTCTCACAACCATTTCTATTATGAAGAGTTTTCATTACTCGAATATTTGAATAAGGAAATTTTTCAATCCTAAATTCATCATCAACTGATTGTAAAGGATAAATATACTGATATTCTTTTATGTGCTTGGAATATTTTTCACAAAACTTACTAAAATCGAATACACTAACATATGATAATATTATATTAAACATATTTCCAACCGTATCGTATCTATAGATTTTATCTATATGACTATCCAAGTAATTGGTATTGAGACTGTCCAGATTTAATGTTTCAATTATAGTTACAGGCAAACCATCTTCTTCAATTAAAATATCAACTTCGCCAGGGCATTTCCCAATAGACGATAATCCTCTTCTGCCTTGATCTATCACATCATACTTCGCCATTTTTAGCAAATCTCTTATAAAGTCATTTCTTTGATTCTCTGATCTTGCATAATATGTTGCATTTGACTGCAATTTAACACATGCTGATAATAAATCATTTAATATTGTTTCTTTACTATTCTTTCTTTTTTCTCTTCCCCCTTCCTTCAT
>ERZ1034976.477-NODE-477-length-37646-cov-19.376393_pt1 | contig 37646 bp, 66 predicted proteins | sample MGYA00520623_ERZ1034976 | MGnify/ENA primary metagenome ERZ1034976 (study PRJEB33766, sample SAMN09781774) | gut metagenome | biome: gut microbiome | host: Homo sapiens | place: Madagascar | study: EMG produced TPA metagenomics assembly of the PRJNA485056 data... | reverse complement strand
GACGGGCGTTTTGTGTAACGAGCTTCTGCGCGTCCAGGTCAAGCCCCTTGCGCTTGAGCCCGCCGATGATCTGCGCTGTCTGGCACTCGCTCACCAGCGCCGCCTCGATCAGATCATGCAGCTCCTGCGCATCCAGCGTCAGGGTGTATGTACGGGCATTTGCCATGGTTAATAGCCTCCTTCGTGTTCCAGCAGCCAGTTTTTCAGCTGCACCTGTGCGGTTGCGAAGCACAGCTCCGCGTCGCAGTCCTGGACGTTGACGAGTTCTTCGTCGTCCCCGTCGTAGGCGGTTCCCCTCCGCCACACCCGGACGCCCCAGTCCGTTACCTTGCTGTAGGTGATCTCAAGGTGCATCGGGTATATCTTCACCTTCTCGGCAAAAAACTTGAGGAAATCATCCATTCCCAAGCTCCTTTCTGAGTCGCCCCGCGATGGCTGCGCAGCGCTCTGCGTGCTCACATCTGATCTCTGTATCCGCGAAGCCCTCAGCGTGCCTCTCGCATGTGCTCCCGTATGCCGTCAGTTTTGTCACCGCCGCTTCAAACAGCGGGCAGTTTTGGCAATAATCCTCGACGATCAGCTTTATCACGTCTTCTTCTCCTCCTTCTGTTCCTGTTCCCGGCGGTATCGTTCCGCCGCCCAGCGGGCAAAGGCGTCGATCACGGGCTCGCCGTTTTCTTCGCCGGGATGCAATTCAAAAGTTTCGCCGGGGAGAAATCTCCCGTCCGGCCCCCGTTTCCCAAAAACGGCGATCATGATGTTACGCCTCCGATACCGTGAACACATGGCCCCGGATCGCAAACTCGTCCACGAGCTTATCGTATGCGTTCTTCGCTGCGTCCTCTGTGGGGTAGTACGCGATGACTACGTAGTTTTTAATCAGCGCCCAGCGATCTTCGCAGTCATAGCTGTGGCCGGGCGTAACGTTGCCGAGCTCGCAGACCTTTCCGCCCACAATGTCGACAAGAACGGTTCTGCGCTCTACATGGATGAAGTCTCCGTGATCGAAGGAGCAGCAGCACATAGTGTTCGGGTTGTTGATGTAATTCATAGTAAATTCTCCTTTTCGTTTTTATGTACGCGCCTCCCGGCGCGTTAGTTACTGACAGCTGGCAGGCGGCCTTCGGCGATGGCGGCTTCGATGATGCGCCATGCGACGCGGCGTGCGGCCTGCCGGTTGGCCTCCTTCTGCTCCGGCGTCAGCCGGCGCAGGTAGTTGTCGGCGATATACGCCGTGCAGTTTGGAAAATGATACTCGGCCACGATGTGCGGCTCTTCCTCCGCAATGGGATCATAGTGCTTCGGCATGATTTCAGCCTCCTTCCGGCTTTAGCTTTTCCTGAATTGGAAATATTACGCAGAATCAAGGTTCCGATTCCAGCAAGCTCACGATGCAGACCATCTGCTCCGTCAGCTTTGCGAGATCCTCGTTTGTGGTTTCCTGCTTCCGGCTTCGCTCGGCCAGCAGTTCCAGCTGCTCTTCGAGTTTCTGCCGCAGGTCGTCGTCGAGTACCATCAGACGGCCTCCTTCTTCGTCGTCTTCGGCGTGTCCAGCATGGCCGTCATGCCCTGCACGAAGATCAGCACCTTTTCGCGCGCCTCCGGCGTCAGCTTGTTCATTTCAGCGGAAATCTTCTCCGCCTGCCGCTTCTGTTCTTCCGGCATTTTGCTCACCTCGCTTTGATTTTTCTTCCCTCCCGCTCGCCGCCGTGATATAATCGGCAGAAAAGGAAGGTGTTTTGTTTGAATAAACGGTTTGTTCCGCCCGCTCCGCATATCGAAAACAAGGAAGCCCTCGTTTCCAGTCTTGATGGCTCCCGGCTATCTGGTTCGCGCAAGAACGAAAAAGTCCAGAAATACGTCGCCCGGTATCGCGAACACGAAAAGCTCTCCAAGCGAGAGGCCCGGCGGAAGTGGTTCGCAGACAACTGGATTGCCTTGCTCAGTCTGCTGTTTGCGTTTATCGCTGCGCTCCCGGTCATCATCCAAGGAATCTGGACACTACTAAAATGGCTAACGTTATTGAGTTCAGCAGCACAGCAGCTGCCAACATGACATATCCGGATTTCGTCGGCTTCATACCCCCACCCCCTTTCGACCCCCATTCGATTTGTTGAATTGACTTAATCATATTTATTTTTGACTTGGTTATAGCTTAGCACATCGTTCCCTTCTTGTCAAGCGTAAGATTAACTCAGTCACAATTTTCTTGACATTTTCTTTCTGCTGTGATATTCTCATTTGCGAAAGGGGTGATACACATGGAAACCATAAATGACCGGATTGCTTTCCTTATCAAAGATCTGGGCATCACAAAAACGAGTTTTGCAGAGCAACTTCACGTCTCTCCGTCCTTTATTTCCTTCGTCTGCTCCGGTGCTAAGACCCCCAGCGACCGCACCATTGCCGACATTGCTCGGATATTCGGCGTTTCTCTTGCATGGCTCCAGCACGGCGAAGGGGAAATGTACGTGCAGCGCAGCGCGAATGAGGAGCTTGGCCTGCTGGTCGCGAACATCATGTCTGACGCGGACGATTCCTTCCGCAAGCGGTTCGTCACGCTGCTCATGGCCCTTCCGCCGGAGGACTGGGGCAAGATTGAGCGGTTTATCGATGAGCTGCAAAAGAGCGATTCAGCAAAAAGCACCGAGGACGGATAACCGCCTCGGTGCTTTTTGTCGGTTTTTGGCGTTGAAATTTGTGGAATATTGCGGATTGAACCCGCTCCTGCTGCGTGGTAGAATTTTCATGTATTGATTTATGCGGTTTTGCACCGTTCTGCGAGGAGGCTATGACGCCGATGCAAAAACAAAATTACACTGTTATATGTCCCCGCTGCGGCGTGGAGTTTGACGAAAAGGAGAAATTCTGCCCGCATTGCGACACGCCGAACCGGAAAATGATCTGCCGCTCCTGCGGCGCTCAGATCAACGCCAGTGAGCGCGTTTGCAAGGTATGCGGCGCAAAAAACAGGAGAAAAACCGGCTCTTCGAGGAATTTTATTCTGATCGGAGCCACCGTATTGGCCGCTCTCGGCATCTTGCTCTTTCCAAAGCAGCCTAAGCAGGCGGATCAGCCGCCCGCACAGGCACAGGAGGCGGTTTCCCAGACGCCGGAAACGCCCGAACAGTCCATCGCGCAGGATGCACCTGAACAATCTTCGCAATCCTTCAACGTGGAAAAGCACTCCGGGACGTTGTTCAGCGGCGGGACAGTCGAAATCACAATTCCGTCCGACTACATAGGCGAAGACATCACGCAGGATGAGCTTGATGCAAAAGTCGAGCAAGCAGACGGCTTTAAATCCGCCACGCTGAATGCGGACGGCTCCGTCACATATATCATGACGGAGGCCTGCCATAAAAAACTAATGAAGGATATGGCGCAGCAGCTTGACAGCAGCCTTGCTGATATGGTAGGCTCTGAGGACTACCCGAACGTCACCGCGATTGACGCCTCCGACGACTACACAAAATTCACCGTCACACTGTCTTCCGACACTGTAAGCTTTCAGGAATCTATCATGGCGCTTGCATTTTATATGAGCGGCGGCCTGTACCACTATTTCAGCACGGGTGAGCCGGTTGATAATATCAATGTCCGCTTTATAGATCAGTCCGGCAATCTTTTGCAGGAAGCAAATTCAAGCGATATGCAATAATCCGCTCAATAAACACCGCCCCGGCCTAATTATCCGGAGCGGTATCTGTATAACCTTTTCATGCAAGGGTGAGAATCTGGTTATGAAATTTACATCAACATGGCGGATTTCAGATCCGCTCGCGCAGTATATTGTCTATCTGCGCAAATCCCGCAAGGATATGGAGGCAGAAGCACTTGGGCAGACCGACACGCTCAAGCGCCACCGGGCCACGCTCTTGTTTCTGGCCGAAAACAGCGGCCTGAACGTCGTGGAGATCTGCGAGGAAGTCGTGACGGGTGATTCTATCGCCGTCCGTCCGGAGGTGCAGAAGATCTTGCAGCTTGTCGAAACCGGCAGCTATGCGGGTGTCCTCGTTATGGAGGTCGAGCGTCTGGCGCGCGGCGACACCATCGACCAGGGCATTATTGCGCAGACTTTCAAGTATTCCAATACAAAGATCGTTACCCCGAACAAAGTCTATGACCCAAACAACGAAATGGACGAGGAATACTTCGAGTTCGGTTTGTTCATGTCCCGGCGGGAATACAATACCATCAAACGCCGCCTGTCGCGTGGGAAAGAGGCTTCTTTGCGCGAGGGTAAATGGATCTCCGGGAAAACGCCATTTGGCTGGCTTCGGGAGAAGCTGCCGAACGACAAGGGCTATAAACTCATCCCGCACCCGGAACAGGCCCCGATCCTCCGGCAGATTTATGATTGGTATACCGGCGAGGGCTGCGCGCGCATCGGTTCTTACGCCATTGCTTCGCGGCTGAATGCTCTCGGCATCAAGACGAATTCCGGCAACACATGGACAACCTCCGCTATTCTGGAATTGCTTCGTAACCCGGCAAATGCCGGATGGATCAAATCCGGCGGCAGGCCGGAGACGAAGCGTATCGTTGACGGCTCTGTCGTCGTCAGCCGCCCGCGCACCCGGCAGGAGGATTTGAAGCTCTATAAAGGCTTGCACGATGCGCTGATCTCACAGGCGCAGTACGATAAGGCCGTTTCGCTGAGTTATTCAGTTGTTGCTCCGCGCGGCAAGGGCGCATGGAAGACCGTTACCAGCCTTGCCGGGCTTGTTCGCTGCGACCAGTGCGGGCGCGTCATGGTTCGCAGAGCGTCTTCCGGCGATCGGCGTCCGTCATTCATGTGCCCAACGCAGGGCTGCCCCACTGTCAGTTCATGGTATAGCGAGGTTGAAGAGGCTTTGCTTGACGCTCTGCGTGATTGGCTGCGTGAGCTTGAGGTCGGCGAGGCTGACACCAACGACGACCATTCACTGCTAGACGCTCTCTCCGCTTCCATCAACGCTGACCAGAAGCAGCTTGCTAAGCTGGAGGCGCAGGAAGCCCGCGCATACGAGCTCGTCGAGACCGGCGTTTACACCCCAGAAGTCTTTCTTCAGCGATCTCAGGCGCTGGCCGCAGATAAACAGGTGATTGTTTCCCGCGTCGAAGAGAACCAGCGCGCGCAGGACGAAATCACGCGTGCCAAGCAAGCACGCGCCCGTCTCGCCCCCGCTGTTCGCCATGTGCTCGAAGCCTACCCCCTTGCAGCGACTCCGCAGGATAAAAACGATCTGCTCAAAACTGTCCTGCAGAAAGTCCTTTACCATAAGCGTTCAAAATCCTATTCCAAAGCAGGCAGCGATATGTGCCTAACCCTTTACCCCCTCACTGATTGATTTTCCGCCTTTCCTTTTCAGATCTACAATTACGTGGGCCGCATGAATGTGGCCCATGTAATTTTAGATACCAACAAGCGCCGAAGCGAGTTGTTCGCTTCGGCGCTTATTTTAAGATTCCCAGAATGATTTGCAGGATCACGCAGAGCTGTTCCAGTGTTGCTTCGTTTAGTAATAAGTCGATTCTTTCCCGTGTCTTTTCCATACGCGCCTCGATTCCTCACAAAATATCTTGCTGTTTTTCGTTGATTATTCCAATTGTTATTTCCTGTAGGTTGTACTAAGATATGTAATAGAGGCTATTGATTGCCGTTTCCTAGTATCTTACGGGCGTTTTTTCTTTCTTTTAATTTTCTTTTCCTGCTCGATCTCCAAGATATACTGTTGGAATCCCTCTTCCCCAAGCATTTCTTTTATTTCTTTTTCCGCCGCTTTCTCCTTTGCGCACAGTGTCAGAAGCAATAAGAGATCTGCGGCAAGTGCAGCAAGCAACGCAATTTCAGCAATTTTTAACCACATAGATATTCCATCCTTTCTTAATTCAGCACACGCGGCCCCCGGCGTTCGTCCCGTTCCTCGCCTACGTCGGCGACGCAGGCGAAGAGTAGCGGCACGCCCTTGATGTAATCCACGCTGACGCTGTGCACGTCCGTCAGCTTCGCGCCGTCGACCGTCACGTCTACCCGCCCATTGTTTACCCGGATGTTGATGCACTCCATGTTTTTCCTCCTTGTCAATAATTATAGAACGATTGTTCTAAAAATCAACTTGGCATTATAAACAAACTGTTTTTGTTTTTTTCGTCGCTCAGAAGGCCGTTGGTGTACCGTTTATGGGACTGATATTCTGATATAATATTTTGTTTGATCGGCCCCATCGTATCTTGCACATACGATGGGGCCTTGCAGCAGATACCGCGTTAGCCATCTATCTGCTACGTCTCCAGCGTAGCAGAACAGGGCGTTAAATGTCCATACGCAAAATGGAAAAGTGTATGTCTATTTTGGAAATTTTCGCTAAAACTTTTTTTCATTTTTGAGAATTCCCATGAAAATATATTTTCATTTTTGAAAAACCGTGGAAAACGGGCTTTATTTTAGAAAAACTTTTCTGCTGACGAAAAAATGATTGTTGGAGGCGCATTATTTTGACGATTGAAGATTCCGCTTTGTTTTCCGCGGCTTTCCGCGAACGAATACGGGAAGAAAAGAAAAAGTCCGGGTTGACCATCGATCAGGTCGTCGAAGATTCTGGCGTTTCAAAAACGGCTGTGATAAAACTGCTTTCAAGCGGCAAGGTCGAATTGAAACTGAACGATTGCATTGCTCTCTGCCGTTTCTTTGGCCTTTCCATCGATGAGATGTACGGTCTGCGTGCGCCCGCCCCCGCGGCGGAGATCCCGCGGAAACTTTTAGACCGTAATCGCGATTTGGAGATCGAGAACGCGAGGCTGCGTGACTCAAACGAAGTTCTGCGGGCACAGATACGCTCTGTTCACTCAATCGCCTACATTCTTCTGTTTATCTCGGCCCTGCTGGCTATGTCTCTGATCGCTTACCTTGTCATCGACGCACAGCTCAAAAACGCCGGACTCATTCAGGGCGGCTCGCTGTCCGCGCTCACGTGGGCCTTTATCGCCCTAATTGCAGCGGCAGTGATCTTTGGCGGCATCGCGATCTTCCGCATTATCCGGCGCGAAAACAAGGATTCTATTTCGTGCAACAACCTTTGAATTGCAAACGAGGAGGCCGCTGCCTCCTCGTTTTTGTTTTGTTCGCCCTCGGCGGATTAGCGGCTCTCGCCCCTTTTTATTTTTTGCATAACAGAATTGTACACTCTCGCGTTGACGACCGCAAGCGTATCCATCAGCTCGTCCATGATCGGCCAAACGGTGGACGGTTTCTTTCCCTCTATGGCGCGTAAAAAGTCGCTGTCGCCATAGCTGCCTACTGTTTGCGGGGCCAATGCCTGCGGGGCTTCCGTCTGCACTATGGGGTCAGAGTCGCCGGAATAGGCGTGCAGGCGCGTGCTCCTGCTTCCCTTCTCGTCTTCCTGCATCTGCTTGCGGATCACGTACAGATCCGCAAGCTTAGCGTAATTCTTATAGTCGGATTCCTCATATTCCAGGCGAGCAATCTCTTTCCGGATTTCGGCTGCATCCAACATATTGCGCTCTCCTTATGCCCGCTCGATCTGCTCCATGCAGCGGCGGATCGCGTCGCGGGTTTTATCGTCGTCCGCGTCGCGCATCATGTCGTCCAGCTGCGCGCGCATATGCTCGCGGGCATCAGCGCGGGTATAGCGGCCCATTGCGTCACGGCGGCGGCCACGGTAAGAGCTGCCCCGGCCATACGTGCCGCGCATATCCGCCTCCCACTCGCCGTCGCGGGAATAGCCGCCGTCTTCAGCCATCTCGATCTTGTAGGTATTCTTGATGGAGCTTGTCAGTTTCTGGATTGCATCCAAGTCACCGGCGGACATTTCGCGCTTGTCGGCGATTTCATCGAGCTCTTTGCAGAGCATTTCACGCAGGTTTCTCAAATCGTACATATTGCATCCTCCTCTCACGATACGCGCTCGACGATCATATTGCTATTTGCGAAACTGATCGCCTGCGCGCTGGTGTTCTTCGCCGCTACAGTCAGGCAGCAGCCGCGCGGGACTTCCACGAATGTGGAAACGAAGATGTTGAAATAGTTCTCAACAGCCGCAGGGGTTACGGCCGCTGTGGCGCTGCTCAGAGGTTCGCCGTTGATTGCGAGCGCAGCGGTAATGGCACCTGCTGTTCCGCCTGTAGGTACGGCGATATTCGCGCCAAAGGATACGCGGAACTTCGCCTTGCATTGCTGCGTAAGCCCGCGCAGCGTAACAAGCCCGCTTCCTTCTCGATGTACGATGCACGGCTTTCCGCAAGCCGCCGTGGAGATCAGAGGGACGTTCTGCCCAGCGGCGACAGTTTGAATCCCGGATGATGTAAATTCAGCCATAAAATCATTCCTTTCATAAAAATACAGCGGCGGGACGATTGCCCCGCCGCGTTGCTATCGAGTATCGGCAATGGGGCCGACCATTTTCGTGAGGCCACGAAAAAGCTCTACGATGTGGAGTTGTTACGCGCAGTTGCCGCAGCCGTAGTTGTAGCCGCTGTTGCAGCAGTACGGATTCGCGACAACATAGGCCGGGCTGGGACTCGGGCGAAGCGTGGAAACGAGGTAATTGTTCTGTGCCGCCTGCGATGCTGCCAGCTGGTAGCCGAAAAGCTGCTGGTTCTGCTCTGCGATCTTCGCGTCCTTCGCCGCAAGCTCCTGTGCGGTCAGACGCTGGTCGATGCTGCGGAAGCCGCAGTTCATGGCGTCGATGATGTCGCGGGTGGTGTTCTGCACGGTGTTGCGGGTGTCGCACGCCTGCGTCGCCATGTCATAGCGCACCTGGGCGATTGCAGCGCGGTTTTCGCAGCAGCACTCCTGTGCCTGCATCGCCATGTTGTTCAGCTGCTGCATAAGCGCGGCCTGCTGGTTGCAGCGGGAAAGCTCGGCCTGAGCAAAGCCGTTTGCCATCGCCATGTTGGTGCCGTTGACAAGCTGCGCCTGCTGGTAAAATCCGTCGCAAAGTCCCTGATTTACACTGTCGATCTTGCGTTCGATGTTAGAGAAGTCAGAGGCCAGCACATAGCCGTCTACAACGCCGCCGGAATTTCTGCCGTTGTTGCCGAATCCGTTTCCATTGCCGCCCCAGCCGCAGAAAATGGCAAGGAACAGGATGATGATCCACCAGCCATTATCACCGCCGAAGCCGCCCCAGCCGCCACCTGTCATGCCGGTAGGCGCGACGGGCATTGTCATGGTCGGGGAGCCGTCATTCAAACTCATATTTTTCATTCCTTTCGTAGATTCAAAAGATTTATCTCAATCGTGGCCACGATTTTGATTGTTCAACTGTTCGGAATTCCCGAACTATTGCAGCAGTTGCCGGAATTGCCCCGCCACCTGCTGCAGCTGATTCAACTGCTGCTGCGAGATTTTCCCGCTTCGTACCAGCTTTTCGACCTCTGCTTTTGGATCCCCCTGAAAGCTGTTCTGGAATTGCCGGAACTGCTGTATCATGTTCTGGAACTGCCCCATCGGGCCGGGCAGCTGTCCGCCTCCGAGGGCCTGAAACAAGGGGTTAGCCATCGCTTTCAGCCTCCTTTGTCTTTCTCGCCGGTCTGGCGCTGGGGGCCGTCAGCTTGGCTACCAGCTCTTCAAATTCGCGGCGGGTCACATATTCCTCGCTCATGTCCCTTCGCGGCGCTGCGGGCGCTGGTGCGGCCTGTGCGCGCTCTACGAGATCGTAGGTTGTCATGGCCGGTTTTCCGCTCGCGTCGGCCTTTTTCACGTACACGATAGGCGCATTCATATCCCACAGCGTAACGGCGTTGTTGGGCGCGACAATAAAGTCATTCGCCGCCTGCTCGTTTGGAACCCAGATGATCGACTGGTTCTGCGGCTGCTGGGGCTGCGGTTGGTAAGCCGGCATCTGCGGCGCGGGCTGATACTGCGGACACATCTGCATCTGCGGCTCCTGCATCTGCGGCACGGGCGGCTGATTGTAAATCGGCTGCTGGTACACGTATGGCTGTTGTCCGAACATCATTTATCCTCCTTTGCCCAGTAAAACAGCGGGATCTCGTTGCCGCTGTCCCACGTATCAAAATAGCTTCCGTCCTCCGCGCAGACCACATGACTTGATAACGCCAGCACATACACGCCGCGCGGATGATCTGCGCAGAAATCCGCGACGGTATAGCAGTCCGGGCACGTGTTCGGGATTACGTTCCTGGTAAAGCCCTGCTGCCGGAGGTAAGCGCTCCATACGCTGTTTGCACTCGGCAGATCTCCCATGATGAGTCCTTGCAGGCACAATCCGATATACACCTCATCCCAGCTCTTGCCGGTCGCCTTTGCAATGGCCCGGACGGTGCAGTCCCCGACTTTCAGCCCGGCGGGGTTTGGATTAAAATAAGAAAAGCCCATACCAAACACTCCTTTGATGTGTCCAGTATGGGCTTTTTTCTGTTTCGATGTGCCTCAGCTGTGTATCAGTTGTGCATCACTTCTGCTCAGTTGGGGAGACTGCCGGACGCAACTTTCATCCGCGCCATGATCCCCGGCAGGCGTCGCTGCACCGTAGAGCGGCCAAGATACAATTCCGTTGCCACGTCAACCTGCGGCAGTTTATCCACGAAATAGAGCTGTGCGATCTTTTCATTCTCCCGGCCAAGATTGGCCTGATAGATCACGGCCTCCATATCCTTTCTGGTCAGCCTGCCCAGCTCCGGCGGCAGCTTGGCCCGCGCCTGCGGCGACATACGCCCCGCCTCCTTACTTTCCCTTGTGATTCAGCACAGCGATATTGCCCTTGTTGCTCACTTCGAGATCCAGCGCGGCGGCGATATCGCGAACCTTTACGTAGTTCGTACCGTTCTTCAGGATGCGTTCAACGGCGACTTCCTTGCCGTCCACGATGATTTTGCTCTTTTCTACCATTTCGGTTTCCTCCTCTGCATTTTTTCCATCTTCGAGGGCCATCACGGTATGGCCCTCGCTTACCAGCACGTCCCCGCGCAGGAGATTGGCGTCCGTCGTCAGGTACTTGCTGCCGGTAAGCAGCTCAAAGTCGCCCGTTGCGGGCCAATCGTGCAGCATACAGTAGGTGGTGCAGCTGTTGCCCTGCTTTTTGTAGAGCGCGGCGACGGCCTCACAGCCTGCGGCCACAGCGCAGAGCGTCATAAGTCCGGAGCAGTCCGTCTCCACGGGCTTTGCGATCCTGCTCACGTCCCACCCGACGGCTCTGGCGGCCTCATACGCCGTGTTCCGGTCGCTCATGTCGTAGCCGATATTCCGGTTTTTAATCGCCGCCTCGCACGTCTGTGCGGCCCGCTCGGCCTTTTTGCGGCTCTTGTAGCGCAGGACGCCGAGCCAGCGCCCATTATACCAGTTGGAGATATTCAGCTCCCGCCCGGTCTGGTTGCCCGGCTGCTGGTTCCGGCCGCCGGTTTCTCCGAGGCTGGCCTGTCCGATTTTGATGCTCATTTCTGCGCATCCTCCTTCGTGGCGTTGTCAATCGCATCCTGCGCTTTCTGCGACTGCGTGCCGAAATAGAACGTGATGACCGTCAGGAAGATCGTGAGGAAGTCCTTGCCGGTGATGTCGCCGCGCAGGGCGAGGACGGCAAAGATGATCGTCAGGCCGAGTGTGACGATGGACTTGACGCTCAGAAGATTTCCGAGCCGCTTTTTGATGTTTTCCATGATCAGCCCTCCACCTTGATTGCGCGATTCTCAAATTTTTTGTACGCATCGAGATAGATTTCGTCTTTGTCTCCGTTGTATGTAACCTCATAATACATACCATCCGGCAATGTCGTGGACAGCAGCGCTTTGAAGTTTTGCAGCGTTTTGCAGTACCACACCACAAAAACCGTATAATCCGTCTGGTTGTTGGTTTTGTCGAGGTGCTCATCCGTGTAGTCCGCGACCATATCGATTGCTTTGCTCAAAAATTTGCTATCGGTGTTAATGCTCATTTTGTACTCCTTTCATTCTACTGGTTCATTTTTCCTTGCGAATACTCGTTTGAATGCCAGCAGGCCAAGCTCTGTGATGGTTGCCCAGCCGGTAAAGCCGAGTACGTCGGACAGGTCGACCGACGCGCCGAGCTCCGGGCTGCGGATGACTGCAATTAGGACGGCGACGGTTTTCAGAGCGCAGGCCCAGACAATTACCGTCGTGATGAGCTGGAGCAGATACACAACAATGGTTCGCGCCATTTCGCCCTTGCTCCACTTGCCTTTTACCCGCATATCTGCCTCCCAATTTATTGCGCACTGCTATGTCCGCACTGCGCCTCCAGCTGGTGCAGGAACTTTTTCACGTCGCCGTTCCCACCCATCTTTTTATACTTCTCTCCGGCGATCAGGCGCTCGGCCATTGGCATTTCCTCGCTCATGATCGTGAGGCGGAGGATCGCCAGATACTGCTCGTCCTGATGCTCCTGCATTTTCCCAAGCTTTTTGTCGATCTCGGCTAGGTGCGTATCCTGCGTTGTGGCCTTGCCGCGCTTTTTCTGTACCGCGCTGACGACGGCGTTGACTACCGCCGTCAGCGCGGACGAGCCGATCACGGCGCAGACGAGGGTAACGATGATGGTTTTGGTGTCCATTTTTCTGTACCTTTCTCTTTTATTTTCCGGGCTAATCGTCCGCCATTTTGATGTAGGTGGTGGTATCGCTGGAATAGCTGATGTTCGGCAGCGTCGTGCCGCCGAGGGCCGCGTAGAGGGCCGGGTATGCAGTCTGATCGAAGGTTGAGCCATCGCACGCGTGCCACGGGGCAGAGAGCACGCGGACGGTTGTGAGGGTATCGCCGACGCGGTAGTTCGGTTCCGACAGCTTCCCGAATGCCTCATTTACCATCGGGTTCGCCGGTGCGTCGCCCGCTCGCCAGATCTTTGCGGCGCTCTGTGCCGTCAGCAGGTTTCCTGCTGTGAGCGGCGTTCCGGCCTCAAGTGGCTCGTCCTCCGGGCGAAGCCATTCATACCGCAGAAGGCTTCCCGCCGCGTCATACACCCCATACCGGACAGCGCCGTTTGCGAGATCGTTTGTGCCGTTTCTATCCCGCATGGCTATTCCTCCAGCGCCTTGATGTAGGCATTGCTTCTTGTGTCTGTCCCGATGGTAGGGATTTCTTTTCCCGCCGCGCTATAATCGCAGTACGCCAGCCCATTCGATGATATGTATGCCGCCTCCCCGTCAGGCGATAGTGCAATACTGTCGACGCTGCTCCCCAGTACGTCTCCATATACCGGGCCGGATGCTGGAGCGCTGATCGCAATGATCTTTTCCGCTCGATCAGCACTTTCAGATTCGCTTGCGGTTTCTGAAAGCACCAAAAGCCCGTTTTCGTATTTGCCGTTCGTATAGTTGTCGAGCGAGTAGCTATCGGTTTTGTAGGAAACTACCTTCCCGTTTTCCCACGTTGCACCGTAGTCCGCAGAATACCTGTATACCATATATCCGCTATACATCGTGGTTCCCGCACCAGAGAAAGCAGCGTTCACCAGTGCAAAAAAAGCAATTATATTTGCCCCACAATGGTAAGCTGACATTAGGGCGTGATAGGTGTACGTCGACGGCTGGTTGAAGGACGGCGTTAATTCTTTGATGTTTACGCTGCTGACTGCCTCCCACGTCGGGTTGATCAGGGTTTTTGCCTTTGAAGTCTCCAGTATGTCGCTGGTGCTACAGTTCAGCTTGTAAAAGCAGTCCTTTTCTTCGGCGTAAAATACAATTCCGCTGATAAAATCTGGGATGCTTACTATTTCCTTTGTTGTTTGGTTTACGTAGCTGGCACTTACTTTTCTTCCCGTGTAATTGTTATAGGCTCCGTATTCGCCTCTTACTACGTAGATATACAGAACGTTTGGCGTAATAAACATCTTCAGTCCAGCGCTTCCAGGCAGGCCGCCGCTTGCATATAGCGCAAACGGCGTATCGAGGCTACGCGTTGTGTACACTCCGTTTAACTCTGTGGAGTCTCCGGAAAAAACAGCGTAATAAGTGCCGTTTGCATACTGCACATCCGATACCAACGAGAGTCCGGGCGGCATATCCGCCTGCTGCGTCCACGTCCCCAAATCGGGCGATGTCCAGAACTTTCTGTCGCACAGGCCGACCCATTCCCCATTCAGATACCACACAGCTACAGGCTGAATATTCGATGTCTTCAACGCCCACGGAAGCGGCGCGGCAGAGCTTCTGAGCACAGAAAACAGTTTTGGATACTTCTCCTGTGATACAGTGCGCCCGTCGCACGGCAGCCATGCGTCGGACAGGTCTGTGCGGGCGGTGATAGCGATGTCGCCGACTTTGGCCGTACCCTCCGAAAGCTTGCCGAGCGCGTCGTTGACGGTCGGATCTTCCGGTCTCGTGGTTGTGTTCGGCCAGAGCTTGGCGGCAGTGGTATCGGACAGCAGATTCGCCTTGTTGAGAGGCGTGCCCTCGACGGTAGGCGCATCCTCGCGCTTGAGGTATTCGTAGTGGTTGAGCGTGCCGTCGGCGTTATAGACGCCGTAGCGGATCGCGCCGTTGGCTAAAACCTGTGTTGGCTGCCTATCTTTCATGTGAGTAATCCTCCTGCGGCGCACTCCGCCGCGCCGGTGTGGCGAAAAGATTTTGCAACGTTGACGATTAAGTCTTCGCAGAGCGCAAGAATGCGCTCGATATCATTTGCGCCGATGTAGGTCAGGCGGCCCAGCTGCGGCGCGTCCGGCGTCCCGGCAGGATACGCAAGCGCGTCGCGGATGTCCTGTATCTGCCGTCGGTACGTCTCAGCCTGTGAGGCCGCTGGGATGTCCGTGACGGCCCAATCTGTTTTTGCCGTCCACGTAATGCTCTTCCCGCAGATTGAGGCGAGGCGTCCAGCCAGATAGTTCAGGGCTGTTCCCACGCGGTTCAGATCGGAAGCGTTGTACGCGCCCTTCATCCCGGCCAGCCATTCCGCCCGCTCGTCTGCCGTCATGGCCGCGAACCCCTTCGCCGCCAGCTCCCGCACCCGCTCCACGTCCGCCTGCGTACGGTCGGTGACGAGGGTGACGATGATGGTTTTGGTGTCCATGGTTTCTCCCTTCCGCGCGATCAGATCGGCACAAAGGCCGCGTCTGTCCAGTCGGCCTTTTTCCCGGCCGCGCCCATCCAGACCTTGATCTCGCCGTTGTGCGTGTAGTAGGCGTTCTGGATGAGGACCATGCCGGAGGACCACACGATGGGGTTGTCCGCCGTGCCTGCTTTTACGGCCTGCTCGACGTACTCCTGCCGCACCAAGATCTTGTTGACGTAGATATTCCGCCAGTCGTAGCCCAGCTTGTCCGACTGCGTCACGGCCTCCGTGATGCCGCCTGCGGCCTGCACCAGCTTGCCGTCCTTGATGGCGGTTTTGAGCTTTTCTAGTTTATCCTGCGTCATAGATAGCCTCCAGTTCTGCAAGCGCGGCTTCCGCCTCGGTCAGCGGGACGGCTGCGCCATGCTGCTCGTAGCTTCCGACCGGCTCCGTTCCTTTCATTGTGTGTCCCTCCGTCCGGTACACTGTATCGGTCAGTGTTCTGTATTCGTTTCCTTCCTCATCTGTCCGCGTGACGGCCTTTTGTGCGCAGAATCCCTCTGCTTCGTTCTCCCCGCACGGGACATAGCATCCGTTTAGATGCAGCTTGATTGGGATAACTCTGTCTGCGTATCCGGCAAACGCCCCTTCGCTTGTTATGATATACATGCTTCCCCTCCGATCTTTTCCGCGTATATTTGTTTCAGCCGACTTGTGCTTGCGGTTCGCAGCCGATTTTTCCAATACCCGTTTTCCTGCCCCGGCCATTTTTCATCCGTGAAGTCTTTACCGCAGCCGTTTTTTTCATACCAGCGATAGAGGCGTTCAAGCATTTCCTGCCGCATCGCGCCCTCAGGTGTATTCTGCCTGAAATGCTCCCATCCGTTTTCACTGGAAACAGCGCATATCCGCCTGCCGTCCGCTGCAAACAGGAATCCTTCGATCTCCGATACCGCAGTTCCGTACCGGAGATTAAATTCTCCATCGATGCCATGCCCACGGAACCGCTTATACACGATATACTCCATGCGCTTTTCCCTCATACGCAAAAGCCGGGCGCGAAGCCGAGGGAATAGTACGCGATGTTGATGTCGACTGTCCCGCCGGTGGTCACATCCACAAAAACGTTGGAGGTGGTCGTAGACGGAGAACGGAGCCACCAAATAGCGGCTGCCGCCGTTCCGTTGTGCTTGTACTTGATTTTGCTGTTCCCGGCGGAATAATAGGCGTACTGCGCTTGCTTGCTCGCCTCGTTCGGGTTTGCCCTCGAAATACTCCCGAAAACCTCAAGCTCGGAGAGGAGGAAAAAGTAATCCGTCGTCGCTGTTACGTTGTTCGCCGATGGATTTCCGCCGCCGGTGTTGTCCGTGTACTTCGTCACGGATTTCAGCACGGCTCTGAGCGCTGCCGGGATGGCCGCAATGATCGTACTAGAGTAGCTTGATAGGCTTGTACCGCAAGTTCCTGTTCGCATATTTGACGATGCCCAACCACCAAAGTTTGAGTTTCCGGTATTCATGACGAATCCGACACCGGTATTGTTGTAACTGCTGTAATAGCTGTCGCATAGCGCAACGTCCGTACCTCCGGATAGGGCGGTTTTTGCGAGTTGGAAATGGATGCGGTTTGCGCCCTCAACGCTCGCATTATGGTTGAATCCGATAATGAAAGCATACGTTGTGTAATTAGAGAGCGTCAGAGCCCCTACCGTTCCATCTAGTGTTACAGCTTTTCTGTCCCCGATGCTCCAATAGTTCGCGCCTTGTCCCGCGTCGGATATATTTTTTATTGTTTCCCAAGTATTGTTATTCAGTAACGGGTCTACAAAATTAAGCGACACCGCATAGCTGTCCGTGATAGATACGGATTTTGTGTCAGATGTTTTCCCGTCCAGCGTCGCGGATACGCTCCATGTGCCGATCTCCGGAACGATAAGCGTACAAACTCCGGTACTGTCAGATGTTCCGCTGATCGTTTTGGAGCCGTTTGTCGCCGTGACTGTCGCACCGGCAGATACCGTTACGATCAGCTGCGGGGCTATGCCGGTCTGGATTGCCTGAATGGCCGACACGAATCCTGCCGGGTACACCAGCTGCGCAGACGTGCCACCCTTCGCGCGGATCGCGTCGGCGACCGCCGTCAGGTCAGCCGTATTCGTCAGATATTCCGCCATCAGAAGCTACCTCCATTCGCATCAGAAATCGTCACAGCCGCCCACGCACCGCTTACGACCCGCAGAAATTTGCCGTTGTCAGAAGCCGTGACAGACGGCACTTCGCGAACCGTGACAGCTCCGGTCCTGCCGTTGATCGATGTTACAGGGGCGGTTTTGAGGTAGTCCGTGCCTGCGACGGCCACCGTCCACGCTGTCGGCTTCCCGCTGGCGTCCACCGCCTTGACCTTGATCAGGTCCCCGACGGAAGCACCGGAGGCGAGAAGGACGTCCTGCTTGCCGCTCCATGCGGCTTTGTTTCCGCGCACGTCGCCGATGGCCTCGTCGATCTGCGCGCCGGTAAACTGACTGTTGTAAGCCATACGATCACTCCTTCATACACAGAAAATCCTCGCCGTCTGCCGTTTTCAGCGGCTGCGACTGCCCCAGCGGGATGAATCCGTAGTTGTCGTTCCAGCTGCCGTCCGCGCCCTGCGCGAACAACGAAATGCGGTATTCCCCATCACCGGAAAGCAGAAAATCGTCGTAAACCTCAAAGGTGCGCTGCGTGCCCGCCGGGGTCTGGGAGAAGGACGCGATCAAAGCGCCCTTCCCGCGGCCCCAATCCTCGCCGGACTTCGTCGCGCGGCACTCAAAAGCCGTATAGGCGATGTCCGACGAGAAGGAAACGGTGATCGAGTTGAACCCCGAGACCGCCGATATCTTGTTGCCCGTGATGGAGAATGTCAGCTCCGGCGCGGCCATTAGGCTGCGCTCCACGTCCCGGCGGCGTTCTTGACGAAGACCTTCACGATCTTCACGCCGTCGCCGGAAGACGCCGATTCGAGGTCTACGCCCTTGACTGTGACGTTGATAGCGGTGTTCTTCTTGTAGCCGCCTGCCGTGCCGCTGACGTTGGTGGAGCCGCCCGTCGTCGGGATCTGCGTGCCCGCCGTGTGCAGGCTGCTCGTCGCCGGGACGACGCGGACGGTGTATTCCTCAAAGTCCACATCGCAGACGAAGGAGAACGCCGCTGCGTCGTAGCCCGTGACCTTGGAAATGCGGCTCTTGTCGGGGCCGGTGATGGTCACGGCGGGGATCGAGGTGTTGAGCGTGATGGAGTCGCTGGCCGCAGCCGATTCGTTGCCGACGTCGTCGCGCACCTTTACATAGATCGTCTTCAGGCCGTCGCCGTCCGGGAGCGTAATGGATTTTGTGGCCGCGTATGTCTCCCACGACGCAGCCGCCTCCGTTTTCGCCACCTTTGTGCCCCAGATCTTCATCTGGTAGCCGGTCGTCGCCGCGTCTGTGACGGAGATCTTCGCAGTGACGGTCGCGCTGGTCGCGTACTGTGCGCCGTCGTTCAGTGTGATCGATAGACCGGCAGGGGCCAGCGTATCCAGCGTTAAATTAAAAAAGCTTGCCATTCTGTTTTATCCCCTTTCTTCGCTTTTGAGTTCGATGTACAAAAAGCCGCCAGGCCTTTCGTAGATGGTTTCTGTGCCCAAGCGGGCGGATTTGATGCCCATGGAGCCGATGAACAGCTCCAGAATGCGTTTGATCCCAACTGCCAGCATGTCAGCCCTCCACCAGATACAGCGTCCGCGCGTCCTTTTCGTCCAGCGCGTCATAGTCCGATTTTGTCAGCACGCGGATCTCATCGATCTGCGCCGATGCAATGCCTCCGCCGCCGGAGCCGCCGCCAGCACGCACGGAAACGTTAAAGGAAACGTCGATCGGGTCGCTGTTCTTGAGTTCAAATTCAATGCCGCCCATCACAACACCGCCTTTGAAAGCGCGTGCGCAACGTCGATCTGCTTGATCTCCGAGCCAATCACGTCACCGCTCTTGAATTTCACGCGCACCTGCATCTGGCAGAGCTTCGGGAGCCGAAAGGTCTCCTGCTGGGTGAGGGGAAACAGAAACCTTCCGTCCTCGTATCCGATCTCTCCCGGATAGCTCTTTTGCAGATAAAGCAGAGAAATTTCCACCTTTTCAACGCTTGCAACGTCCAGAGGCTGCCCTTTATTCTTGATGGTAACACTAAGGTTATACGAATCTCCCTGTACCAAATGCCGCACCTCCGTTCTATGTGCCGATAATCTTGCATTCTGCCGCCGCGATTCCGCTGAGGCGAATGTCCATACTGGTGATCGTTCCGGTGATCTTCGTGCCCCACGGCGTTGTGGTCTGCACGTAATCGCCCGGGGCTTCCTTGTCCACGATAATTTTGACACTGTGCGTCTGACGGCGCATATAGTAGTCAAAGACGTGCTGCGCGACGGCGGCAACGTTGTCGCTGTTGACCAGCGTAGCGTCGCGCACCTCGATGACGTTCGGCTTGGTCTGCGTGGTGGCGTTCGGATTGGTCTTGGACGTGACCGACGTCGTGTGATAGTAGGTCGTACCGCCGACCTCCACGCTCTCTCCGCTTCCGGACGTCGAATAGTTGTGTGCCGTCACGCGGATCTCCGTGACCGCTGCCGCCGTTTCAACGCTGCCGCCCGTGTATGTCCGGTCAAGTGGGATCGTGGCAGAAGAGGCCGCTGTGAGCCTCCGGACGCGCACGCCGCGCGACGCGCTTGTGTCAATGGTCGCGCGAAGCGCAAAAACGATCTGTTGCAGCGCTTCTCGTTTCGTGCAGTCCGGGATATAGCCGGTTACGGTCTCGTCTTTCAGCGCAGTGTCGAAGTCCAGCGTGAAGTGCGCGCCGAGAATCGAGGCTATCAGCTCCTTCGCGTTTTTACTGCTGTAGACCGCCGCCGCGAAGGGCTCGTCGTCCAGAATGCCGAGCGCATCCTGGCAGGATACATCATAGAGCCGTTCGCTCGACCGGGACGAGCTCTTGATGTAAAAGACGCCGATCAGCTTTGCACTGTCGTAGGCGCTGACGGGCTGCTTCTCCTGAAAAATGAAGTTGATATCATCCGAGTTGTCGAGCGTGAAATCCAGCGTGTTGATCTCCACGTCGTCAGAAATCACGCTGACGCCCTCGGTGACGCTGACGCTGCGCAGGTCCTCCCGCTCGAATTCCCGGACGATGCCGAAGAAGATCTGTCTGAGTTTCGCGTACCGGTACGGCAGGCTCGTCTTTTTCAGCTCGATCACGAGTTTGTTGTATCCGGAGACAGGCTTTGCGCAGAAATACTTCTGGCCGTCCGGCGTGAAGTCCTGCGATGCGACGGTTGTCTCGCCGTTGTACCACGTCATGGTCAGGGCGCTGCAATAGTCGCCGGTGCCACCGTCAAAATAGAGGTAAATGCCAGAGCTTGCGAACGTGCCGTCCAGCGTGATGGTCAGCGTCGGGTTTGCGTCGAAGGTGCAGTCCGCGTTGCTCGGCTCGGCAGACCAGAAGGCCGCCCGCTCGGTCGTGAGGATCGGGCGGGAGCCGTCCAGCACCCACTGGTTCAGCTCGTTTGTTGCGACGATCACCGACTCTGTGCCATACGGCAGTTCCGGAAGGTCGGAGAAGGGCTGCGCAGCGGTGCTTGCAACGCTTGCCGCCGCTGCTGCGCCTACCGCTACGTCCTCATAGATCACGCGTACACTCATACCGGCGTCCTCTTGGGCTTCATGGCGACAAAATTGATCGTCAGATTGCCCCAATCATTGCGCCCGTCGTAGCTCCCGGCGAGCTCATCGTCGCCGTTTGCTACATAGGCGTCAAAGGTCATAGTCCCCTGCGCATATGGGACGGTCAGCACGTGGCTGTCGACCGGGGCAGAAATGCTCTCATAAAAATCATCGTATTCCTCCGGGTCTGACGATACAGGATCAATTTCAAGGCTGTAGTTGTAATACGTGCCGATAATATCACGGGTCATCGCGCCGGTCATGACGCGCCCGGCATTGTCGCCGTCTAGGACGGAGAACGACCGCTTGCAGCTTACGACGTGCAGATTGTAATACGCCTTGCCATCAAGGCTCAGTGCGCTTCTCATGTCTTCACCCCCGCAAGCTTCACGCCGACGCGCTGCGTCTCTTCGTTGTTCAGCTGATAGATCGTGCGACCAAGCTCACGCCGGTCAAGCTGGAAGATAACCGTCATTTGTCTGCTTCCCGCTGCGCCGGTCTCAGTCATGGCCTGTTTGAATGCCTGCACCATCGTAGCAAGCGGCGTTTCGATGTTCGTACCGCTCTTCTGGTCGCCGAGGACGGCCATGAATTCCCGGTTCGGCGGGATGACCGCGCCGGAGGCGAGACGAGGGAGCTGGACGCGCGACACTGGCGGAATGTTGATTCCAATGGTTTTCCCGCCAACCAGCGGTACACCATCCGGAATCTCGAAATGAATTTTATTCAGCGCCGAAAGCAGTAGGTTGATGCCGTCGATGATGAAGTTAATTCCGCCCTCTATTGTGCCGATTACGAGATTCCAGACGCCTTTCAGAATGTCAAGGACGCCGTTCCACGCTTTCTTCCAATCTCCGGTGAACACGCCGGTCAGGAAGGTGATCAGTCCTTTCAGGATTTTTTTCCACGCCTCGTACTGATCGGAAAACTTTTTCCCAATTGTCTCAAATATTGCGGCGAGGGCCGGATTTTTTTGCTTTAACCAATCGACAAACGCGCTCCATGCGTCCCTGATGGAATTTACGACGGCGTTCCACGTCTGCTTCAGCCCGCTCCATATCTGCTTTGCACCCTCTAACGCAAGTTTCATGTCGCCGGTAAAGATGCCCTTGAAAAACTTTCCGAATCCGGACACAACATCTTTCAGTCCGTTGATCAGCTCCTCGCCGTGCCCTGTAAAAGAGACAAGTGCAACAAGGATCGATGCAATTGCGGCGATCAGCAGCGGAATCCAGCTACCCGTCAGGATGCTGATCCCGATACCGGCGGCAAGCAGTCCAGCGATGATTGTCAGTGTGTTTTCCAGCGTAAAGCCGTTTTCGATCACATCTTTGATCCCGACGACTAACATCGCAAGGCCACCTACCACGAGAGCGATTGCCGCAGCGGTCGGCCCAAACGCAAGGGCGAGTCCACCCGCAAGCGCCGCAAGACCGCCGAGCATACCGAGGAAGTTTGTCATGTCGATTCCGTTGTTCCATGCGTCCAGCCAGAAATAGACGAGCGCGAACGCGCCAGCCGCAGCGAGCGCGATGCCGCCGATCTTGCCGAGGTCGTCGGTAAACATACTGGCGATCTTCCACGCAAGGAGACCTGCAGCGATTGCCCCGACAATGCCAAGAATGTCGTTCAGTTTGTCTTCGGCAAGATCCAGATTGGAGAAATCCGGCGTGATCCCGCTAGAAGCGCCTGCTCCGCTCGCCCCGCCGCCTCCGGAGGCCTGATTGCTGGTGATCTGGTTGATCTCGTCAAAGCTTGCCATGCTCTTGCTCGCGTCTTCTGCGGCAGAACCTACGCCCTCCAGCGCCTCTTTCTCGGCGTTCAGTCCCTTCGCGGCAGATACCTGCGCGCTCCAGCTTTTCCCGGACAGCATACCGAAAAACTTTGCGATTGCCGTCACGACTTGTGCCAGAATGTTGACCAGCTTCACAAAAACCGGGATCACAACTTCTAGGATCGGCTGCGCAAGTGTCAAAAGGGCGGCCTTCAGTCGCGCAATAGATGCGCGGGCGGCTTCGTTCTGCATGATTGTCTCGCCGAGCCAGCTACGCAGCTGCGAAAGGCCGCGGGACAGGACGGTAAAGATCAGCGCGCTCCTTAGTACCCCGCTTAATCTTCTTCCGAATTTGTTCATGCTCTTTTCGACGCTCGCCGATACCTCCGCCATTTTAGCCGAGGCTCCGCTGGCGTTCGTGATCTGCTGCACCAGCTCTCCGGCTTTAGCCTTTGCAGCGTCAAGCGCAGCAGTCTGGTTTATCACCTTGTCGGTGATCTTTGCATATTGACTCCCAAGCTTTTCCGCCGTTTTGTTTTGCTGCACCAGCAGCTGTTCCTGCTCTTTGATCTGCGCAGCAACCTCCGCCTGTCGAGAATAAGCGTCTATGTACTCCGCTGGATTAGCCGAAGCGCTTCCGGACGTGATGCCCTTTAGGCGGTCAGCCTCCGAGCGGAGCGATTTCAGCGCGTCTTCCGTCTGCTTTGCGGACTGAAGCGCAGCGTCCAGCTCCTTTTTAAGCCCGCTCTGCGTTCTGGTATCCTCGTTTAGCTTGGCTTCCATCTTGTCGATTTTCGCGGACAGCGTATCAAGCTCCTTCTGCGCCTTTTTCGCGTCCGCGTCGACGGCGATCACAATTTTTCCATCTGCCATATTTTCACCACCTTTTCGGTTGATTTTTGTCATTATTTGTGTTATCTTCCAAGTAAGGAGGGAAGAAATATGAGTGATTGCATTATCCAAATCAGCCGGGACAATTCTTTTTACGGTTCTGGCCTGACCGTCGGCGTTGCATTGGATGGCTGTGATGTCGGCACGCTGAAAAACGGCGAAGAACTTCGAGCCGTGGCCGCTCCGGGCCAGCACGAACTTTCTTTTTACCGGTATCGCCGTCTGGATAAAACCATATCCTTTACCATTGCCGAAGGGCAGCATAATGCTTTTTTTACCATCAAAATCAACGCCTCGAACCGCGTTGACGTTGTTGGCGGGCTAAAAACCAAGAAGCAGGCGAAACGTCCCAGCGGTTGCCTGACGGCTTTAATCGTATTCCTCTGTCTTTTCGTCTTTATTGGCGCGGCCTTTGCTTCCTGCGGATCGTCCTCCAAGCCGGAAAAGGTCGGAACCTCAGTTTCTTCTTCGCAGCAGCCGCCGCAGCAATCCGATTCCGGGCCTGAAACATTTGGCGTTGGGGACCAGGTCGTTCTAGACGGCGTGGCGGTCACGTTGCTCAGTGTTACCGAGAATTCCGGCCAAAATTACGTCTCGCCGGATGATGGAAAGGTCTTTGTTCTGTGCGAATTCGAGATCGAAAACAATTCATCCCGCGATATCGCGTCCAGCACCATGCTTTCATTCGAAAGCTACATTGATGGCTATACAACCAGCCTCAGCCTCACCGCCATGATGAGTTCCGACGAGCCGCAGCTTGACGGCACGATTGCCGCCGGGAAGAAAATGAAAGGTGTCGTCGGATATGAAGCGCCGCAGGATTGGAGTGAGATCGAGATTCGATTCTCTCCAAGCTTCTGGGGTAGCGAAATCGTTTTCGAGTATAAAAAATAAGTTTTTCCTGCTGCCGCCCCTTAACCGGGGCGGCTGTTTTTTGTCCCGACTCCCCATACGGCAAGCAGGTCGGCTTCGGCCTCCGAGTATGTTGTCTTCAGATCGACGATATCCCGGTTGCGCCGGTAGAAATCCCTCTCCTGTTTGTCGAGGCTCTTCCCTCTGGCCTTTTTATCGCGGATAGAAACCACCTGTGCATACAAGCAATCTCCGATTTCTTGATAGTACGATAGAAACGAATACCAATGCAGGTATTCCAGCGCCCTGACCTCGCAGCCCGCGATTCGGTTGATAGGCGCAATATAGAGATCAAAGTCCTGCGCCCATGACATGATCTCTGGCTGCTTTCTCTTCTCTCGATTCTCCTGCCCGTGGTCGATGAAGCGGAAGCACTGGTTCAGGGCTTCCTGATAGTCGCTGACGGGCATTTCTTCGAAGTCGGGATAGAAGATGGTCAGCGCCGCTTCCGCCTTATCCCGCTCGTCCAGTTCCCTGTCTGTCAGGGCTACGAGGATATCGAGGATTGCGCGGTAATCAGATTGGATCGCGTATTCTGTTCCGTCGACCTCAACAGAGGTCGGCAGGGAATAGATCACTTTCCCCATCTATCAATATATTTCGCGAACAGGGGGCCTGCGCGTTTTCCATCTATCTGTATATTTCGCAATCCTCGGGTTGGTCTTCTTCTGCTCTGCCGCGAAGCTCGTGTCGATCTGATCGATCACGGCCAGCATGAGGTTGCACCATACTGGCAGGCCGTCGGCCAGCGCGTAGACGTTCATAGTGCCGAACAGGTCTGCGCAGACAGGCTTGGCAAACAGACCGTCGATCATGTCCCGCATTTCCGCGTCGCGGCGGCGGGCAATGGCGAAAATCTCCTTCTTGTCCGTGCAGTGGTCGACTTCGGCCTTATACGCCTCCTGCTTCCTGTCCAGCTCGTCAAAGGTGTTGAAGATCTGTTCGACAAATGCGCTGTCGGTCGGGTTGAAGGAGACTTCCGCCGCGTCGTTCAGCTTGAACGATACGATACCGGTTTCAAATTTGATTTCAGGCATTTATGCAGCCTCCTTAATCCGAATCCGGCGTGAACGTGATGGTTCCATCCGAACCGCGCGCTGCGGTTCCTGTTGTCCTGTTTCCGCCGTATGTCACTTCAATGTCCGAAGCAAGAACGCCGCCGCCCTCGCCTCCGTCTGTCGTGACGAGCACCGCGCAGGCGTCATACTGCTCTGCAAACGACTTCCCTGCGGAGTCCTGCAGGTATGTGTGGATGATCAGGCATTTCTGATTTACCAGAGCGGCATGGTCCTTCTCCACGACTGCAAGATTGAGCAGATGGTTCATCACGTCGTCACCGCCTACAATCTCACTGCCGGAAAAGCTCTGTGTCATTTCTGGTGTCTGTGCGTTCGTGTACACGTGCCCCAGAATGTCCTTCTTCGTTTCCTGCCCCCAATCGTAGTTGATGGAGCTCTCCGTCACCTTGACGCCCATCGCCGACCACTTCGATGTGGTGCTGTCGCTGGTGTCCAGAGCGGTAATCAGCATTTCACGGACTGCGCTCTCGCCGTTTTTTGCCGCGATTGTGTATTTATTTGCCATAGTTAAATCACCTCATATGTCAGTTTCATTAGAATTTGATGATCCTCTGTGCCGTCCTCATACCGGGCGAACAGGGCCGAGCGGCTGACAGCTTCCATGCGCCGGACGCGCATCCCGTCGCCCAAATCCGGCGGGTTCTGCATGGCCCAATCCCCGAAGCGGTTCAGCATGGCGTCGCATTTCAGGCGCTTGTCGTTGCTGTTTCCGGGCTTGATGCGGGCGATGATCTTGAATTGATATTCCGCCTCGTGCCCTCCGAGGATGAATTTTCGTGTGATGTACGCGCCCTGAATGGTGGACAGGGCCATACTCGCCGAGTCGGCGGCGAGGAATTCATAATTAATCGTTGCGGCCGGTATGTCGTCGTCCGAGAAGGAATTTGCCCAGATCATCATCTTTCGGGAGATATCCTGTTCTTCCTTCGCAGATACCAGCTTTTTTTGCTTTTCAGAGTCCATTCTTCACCTCCTTATCCGCTACACGGATCCATTTGTCGAGGTTTTCGGCCTTTGAAGCCTCAAACCAGTGCGCCTGCGCCTGTGCGTGTCCGGATTTGTTAAACACAAGGTTTTTGTCGGTTAGCACTTTCGTGCCGCCCTTCGGCGCGTATGTGCTCCCGGTCTCCGGATCTACCATGACTTTCCCGTAATACAAAAATCGTGCATACGGGCCGGGGTAGACAACAGAATTCCCGACAACCTGCGTCCTCTCGTCGAGAGAACCAGTCAGGAACGGCACATATGGGCTTGTGTCCTTCCGCACCCGCTTTGCAACAACGTGCTCCGCTTTGGTGCAGGCCTGCGCGATTGCTTCGTGCAGCTCGTCGAAGCAGTCTGCCTTTACGCTGAATTTCAGCATATTAGGCGCCTCCGACTTCGAAGTGTCTCATGTCCTGGCTTCCGAAGTCCTTCATATCGACCTTTGTGACCTTGTAAACGTCGTCATAGAGCATTTCAAGCGCCTGCTCGGTCTTGTTCGGCTCCACGACTTCACCCTTGATAAAAAATGTCGTTCCGCCGTTGCCGTCCGTGGAGAGCGTCCAGATTCCGCTTTTATCGGCTGCCCGCCAGAATTCCTGCGGGCCGACGTATCGCTTTTCTGTGCCTGCCACGCCGTCTACGGCGAGCGTAGAGAACGGGATGTAAAGATTCACCGCATCCGCGCCCTCAAGCCCGCTCTGGCGGACGTTGGCCGCCTTGGAGGCTTCCAGCAGAACGCCGCGCAGGACGGTGATGTATGTTTTCTCCACGTCCTTGAATGTCGCCGGGTCTGTCTCCTGCGAGACGTTGTAGATGGTTACGGTGTGGGGGAACATGGACACGGCCCATACCCCCTTGCTTTGAGTAATCCGGTCGGCCCGAGGTACGCCAGCACGATCTCCCGGCGGCGTGTCTCTGTCCGCTGCATATCTGCCTGGGACAGATTTCGTGAACCAAAGCTTCGCGACCAGCCGCCTACCGTCTCGCTTGATACGGGCCGGTCGGCCGTGTAGATGAGGCTGTCCAGCTTCCCAGCGTCCTGCTCCAGCTCGGCCAGCGCACAGACGCAGTTCTGGACTGCTTCGAGCTTGTCCCCGGCGGCGGAGCGCGCGCGGCTCATGGTGATGTAATCGACATAAGCCGACGCTTTGCGGGCGAGGCCGCAAAATTGCTCTTCATCCAGCGCCGTCCCGCGGTACACAGTCGCGTAATACTCATAATCGGCGTAGATCATGCTGCGCCCTCCTTCCGGTCAGCCTCCGCGCCCGTCATGCAGGCGCGGAGGCTCGATTTTACTTGCTGACGTCCGCGCCGATGAACAGGCCGTAAGGATCGGGCACGACCGGGATAAACAGGCCGCTTGCCTTTGTCCAGGTGGTCTTCGGGTCAGGCGTTTCCCACTGGGTGATCGTGATATACTGCTGCGCGCTCTTGTCGGTGTACGGTCCATAGCCCTTTTCTTCCGGCGTCACGCCCCACAGGCCGACGCCGAAGGAATTGGCCATGCCGTTGGACAGGAACGCAACCTTGTCCTCTGGGAAGAAGCGATACGTCTTTTCCGCGCCGTTTGCGGCCTGCGCCTTATAGCGCTGGTCGTTGGTCGTGATCTGGCCAAAGCCAAACAGCTCGGTAAAGAGGCTGCGCAGTTTCTCGGTGGTGACATATGTACCAGCGCCGACCGTGCCGTACACAAGGGTCTGAATGCCCTTGTTGGACGCGAGCTTACGCAGGATCTTCGTACCGACGACCATTTCGCTCAGCGCGTGGCCGGATGCCGCCGCCTGATCTGCGATGGCCTGAAGCTGGCCGATGATATCAGCGTCTGCGCCGAAGTCGATCTTGAAGCCGGTGTTTGCGGACGGAACGCCGTAATCGACGGTCATGTTGAGGTTGTTTTCCTTGATGGTCATCTTGCCGGTCGCGATAACTTCCATTTTCGCGACCTCGGTTCTGACCTTGACCGCATCGGCCATCAGGCGCATATCGTCGAAGACGTAGCTCACAATGGCGTTGTCAGCGTATACGCCGTTTTCGTTGAGCAGCTGCACCCGCTCGGACTGGTTGATCTTGCGCTTGATAAACAGCTTTTCAACCTCGGTCTTTTCGAGCGCGGGGCGCGTGGCGATCTCGGCCTCGGTGTCAAAGGCGTGGACGGTCGCCATCGTGGGGATCTGTGCGCCGTTTGCGAGGCGCAGGTACTCGGCTTTCAGGCTTTCGGTTTTCTGATCCGGGAACAGCCGGTCTCCGAGGTAGGCCGGGCGCGCGACGGAAATGTTCTGCGAGAAATCCAGACGGTCAGCGTCGGAAATCAGTTCAAGAATGTCAGGCATGGTGTTTTTCCTCCTTCTTTAGGCCGTAGCCCACACGGGGTACAGGGTCACATTGCCGGTCATTTCGACCTTGGAGACGGCAGCGCCGCCCTTAGACGTGCTCCAGCCGGTCTGGGTGTTGCCGCTCTTGGTCAACGGGTATTCGGTCGAGACGTCGGCATAGGAGCCCTCTGTGTAGACGTTCTCGTCGACGGGCGGCGTGCCGCTGCCGTCGTTTTTGTCGTAGGTCACGGTATAGCCGCGCGTGATCTCCGGCGCATCAACAAATGTGAAGCCCTTGCCGGAAAGCGCGGTCTTGGCTGCGGTAGCCAGCGACAGGCGGTCTGCCAGCACACGGCCCGCGACCATCACGGAGCCGGGCATATTGCCGTCCGTCACGTCGATGTCCTCAAATACGAGGCCGACGGCGTTCGAATTGTCGGACGGGAACGGCGTGCCTGCCTTGACGATCTTGTATTTGCCGTCCTGCACGCCCATAGACGCGGGAATCTCGCGGGTCTTCAGGACAAGGCCGACTTCGCTTTCGAGGAAGTTCGGTCTGACTTCTGCTTTTGTGTTTACAACGATAGACATTTTTTCAAATCACTCCTTGTTTGGTGTCTGCGCAAACTGCGCGTTGAACTGCTGCGCGTACATTGCGCCCTTGCTCTTTGCCGCCGGTGCGCCGCCCTGGCCGACGGGCTTGACGAATGTTGGCGTGGGCTTGTCGGACTGGAACGCGGTCGGGTCGGCTTCCATCTGGGCCTTGTGCCACTCGTCGAAGCCGGTCAGCTCGCCGTCTTTCAGCTCAAGGTGCTTTTCCTTGAGGTCTGCAAGGTAAGCTTTCTCGGCGGCTTTGGAAGAGAACTTGACGCCCTTGGCCGTAATTGCGCGGTTCATGGCGTCGGCGTAGTCCCGGCTTGCCAGCTGCGCCTTGTAATCTTCGGTTTCCTTGGTGTACCGGCCCTGAAGGTCTTCTAGCTGTTTGCGGACGCTCTCAGCGTCCCCGCTGGACTTCCGCAGGTCTTCGATGTCCTTGTCGCGGTCGGATAGTTGCTTTTCCACGGCCTCTTTGTCCGCCTTTGCGTCCTCTGCGGCCTTTTTGTGCTTCTCAATGTCCTTGCCGTTCATGGCAAAAACCTTGTCTGCCTGCTCTTCTGTCAGGCCAATGCTCAGCAATTCTTCTTTTTTCATGGTTTCTCCTTACGGGTAGGCTTTTTAGGTCGTCGCCATGACCTCCCGCCTGCACTTTTAGGCTTGCAGATAGCCAATTTTTTTGTATAAACCCCGCTCATGCGGTTTTTACCGAAACAAAAAGAGCCAACCACTAAGAAAATCTCAGTAGTTGGCTCATCGTGCCATTCCGCGCGCTCGATTGCGCTGCGGTATCTGTATTCGTTTGTTATGCTGCCCGGTTCGTAATGCCCCGCGCAATCTGGATGAGAATAAGCATCTGCTCCGTCGTAGCATGATCCAGAAGCTGCTCTAACTTTCTTCTGGATGAATCAGCCGGTTCGGAAATCAGTTCCCGTGTTTCTTTTCCTGTCATGGTAAACCCTCGTTTCTCTTGACTTTGATGGTTTCCCCATGATAGAATGGATTTATCAATAGGGAAACCTGTTGTGATATGAAGCAGTCCGTAACTTTCCACGGTGGCGGGCTGCTTCTATTTTTTTATTTCGGCATACTGTATCTCGATCCCGTTTCGGACAACTTCTGACTTGCTTTTTCGAGTATGGCGGCAAACCTCATCTAATTTGTTCTCGGTTTCTGCGTCTATCCGAATTCGCAGCATCTTGTCCTTCGGCGTATCGGTCAGTTTTGTGCCTTTGTGGATACCCATTCTTTCGCCTCGCTTTCTTTGTAGCCACATTCAAATAATAGCGTAGCCACATCAAAAAGTCAAGCGATTTTTGGTTTTATCTTTTGATTTCTTCCGCCTTGATGATCTGTGCCTTGACTGTCCCGTCCTTCATGCGTTTCAGTTGGACGCGAAACCCTGCGGCAAGCGCCCGCTCAATGGCGGCTTTCAGTTTTTCGTCAATCATGCGTTCCCCTTAGAAATCAGCTTCGAAAGCGTTCCTTTTTCGTCGTCTTCTACCACTTCCCATTTGCCCGGCTTGGTTTTGCCGTTGAGCGGCGCAGGGGCCGAAGCGGAATAAAGGTAATCCTCTCCCTCATCATCAATGATGCGGAGCAGGTCATATTCGACCCCCACACACTCATAGGTTTTCCCATCCGTCAGTCCGAGAAATCCGCCGCCGAACGTCGGTCCTTTGTATCTCACCTTCATTTTCTCTTCACCCCTTTCAGTTTTTCCTCAAAGTGCTTTCCATTTTGCTCAAACCAGTGAACATCATATCGAAAATTGTCTGTTTGTATTATACCGCCCACTTTTCGCCATTGCAACGGTTCTCCGCCGTAGTTCTCAGAAAGAAAACTCGCAACTCTCAGCTGTTTTCCGGAATCTCCGCCGGCTATTTCTCGGATAGAGCCAATTTCCGACCCCTTCGGGACAACGCCGCTCACAATCTCCGTTTTCACATCCAGCGTTTCTTGTAGCCGTGTAATCGGTTCTGTTGCTTTCGCCGCACTGGCCGCAGCCTCGGATTTTGCATCTGTGTACAGAACCCTTGTCCGCTCCGGCTGCTCTGGCAGCTCTGCTGCCTTGCTGAAATCATGGTATTTCGTGTTTAGACTGCGCAGCTTGGCCGCGGCGGCAGTCTCTTCATCTTTAAGCCCAGCGGCTTTATAGGCGTTTTTTAAGCGCTTCTGTTTGCGAATTGCCCGTTCGAGCCGTCTTTGCATTTGGCTGGCGCTGTACTGGTCGTATTCCTTCCCGTCGAATGTAAACTTGTGATTTTCCGGTTTCATGTCTTCTAGATCGGCGTCTGTGTATGTGCGCTCCATAACGCCGTCTATGAATGGGTGAAAGGTGTGTCGGCAGTTGGCTAGGCCCCGCCGATACCGGTTACACTACCATAGCCGCAGCTTGTCACAAAATCCGGATAATCGACGCCATTCACTTAATATCACCCCCCTGTTTAATTGCCTTACTCAAGTCCCAACCATTTTTATTGAGCAAATACCTCAAATGCTTTTGCTCAACACCAAGTAAGTCTGCCCATTCTGATATCGTGTGCGACTGTCCGCCATATTCAACCCTTCGGTTGTTTCTTCTGTTATTTGCCTGTGTCTTTTTGTTTGTCCATCGGCAGTTATTCGGTTCATAGTTCCCGTTCACATCAATTCGGTCGATGGTTAATTCTTCTGTGTATCCATTTTCCTCCGCCCACGTTCTGAACACCGAAAAATCATCTTTCCATTCTTTGCAAATGGTTATCCCTCTTCCGCCGTAATCCTTATAGGCTTTTGAGTTCTCTCCGTAGCACCGTCTGTGCATTTGCCGCCATATTTCATACAGCCGTGTCCCGTATCCTTCGTGTTTTTTGTTCAGTTTTGTCATTCTCTCCGACGCACTGCAACCACAGCTTTTTTGCCTCCCGCTTCGCAGCAAATACCCGCTAACCTCGCATTCTTTCCCACATTCGCATCGGCACAGCCATATCACATTCCCGCTTTTATATCTCTTTGATGGCTTAATTGCTGTAAGTTTGTTGAATTTTTCTCCGCTAATATCAATTAAGTTCCCCATTGTTACGCTCCTTTTCTTCGTAGCTACATTCTAATATTATCGTAGCTACAAAGAAAAGTCAAGCCCATTTTCTTTTTCCCAATGGAACACGCGCCCTTGCCATTCTGAATGGGCTTCCCACCCGTTCGGCCCCGGCACATTTCGCGCCCCATAGTGCGCTGACACTTCCACAATGTCTGTCTCTAGGTATTCCATCGACTGTATTGCGTATTTCTGGTTTATCGCATTTATTCCCGTCATAACGGCCCGCCTGGCCGCTACGTCTATCTGGTCTACGTGGCCGCTCGAATAATCGACCGTCTTGATCCCGCTCTCAGCCAGTTCCCGGATGCTTTGTTGGATTGCTGCATTGTAAGAAATTGCGCCGCTCTGTATCTTCATCGTAGCCGCGTCTAAGGCGTGTTGGTAAGCCTGCGCGGGCGGAAGCATCTTTTTCCCATTGTCGACCAGGAAGCCCATGGATTGCGTCAGATTGCGGAATTCGCCAAGCGTCTGCCTGCGGATCGCGTCGATATCGGAGGCGTTGACCAGCCTGTCAGGCTTTGTCACACCGGCCAACGTGATAAGGCCGTTGTAATAGCGCTGATTGCGCTCTACAACGTCGTCCAACAGCTTGTTCAGCTTCTCCTCGCTGACATCCGCCGTCTTCTGGATCGCTTTTTTTATCTTCTTGAGATCAATGCCGTGTGACCGCAGCGCCCGGATATCCTGCACTGTGACTTCGTTCAGCTGATCCGCAATTTTAAGCCGGGAGCAGACTTCATCCAGCAGCGTATCTTCCAGCGCCCTGAACAGCTCTGCGAGTTCTTCCGGGAGGGCGTCGAGCAGCTCCGGACTGAACGGATACTTGCCCTTTCTCATTCGACCTCAGTCGGGGCGTTTGCGTCTGTCATGTCCTGCGCCCTCGGCAGCATTGCCTTTGCAGTCGCTTCGTCCTCGCCGTACCATTTTGCGCGGTATTCCCAGTGATTCAGAATTCCATCAGCGAGGTCAAGCCGGTCGTTTGCCCGCTCTTGTTCCTTCTTCTCAGCGTCGTCAAGGATGGAATCGCCCCAGCTGTAATCAGTGCTGTACGTCCCGGCAGGCGCAAGGTTGTAGAGCGTCGCGTATGTATCGAGCGCGTAGAGCAGACTGTCAAACGTGTGCTCAAGCGCCGTCTGGATGCTGTCGATCAGCACATATTTGCGCTGCTTGCTGTTGCGGATCTCCGTCGCCGTCTTCTCGATGGTCTGCGGGTCGGAAATATCTCCATAAGCCAATCCGACGTTGAACTCGATACGGCGAAGCGTATTCTGGAAACCTCGGTAGATTGCTTCGTCGCGGATCTGCGGCTCGATGTACTGAAAGAATTCGCCGCTAGGGGAGAACGGTCCCAGTTCAAACATACGCTTGTTGAACATATCCGCAGTCGAGCTCGTTCCATCCATCAGGACTTTGCGCTCACTGGAGCGATATTCCCAGCGCAGGAGCTCCCACTGCTCATCGGCCTGCTTGATCAGCTGCACAGTAGCCGCGTCTCCGTAGACGGACATTCCGCAGGGGCTGTTTGCGTCCGTTGTGTTGGCCGCAGGCGGGCGGAAGTACGCGAAGAGCGGCCCGCTCATATTCTGGATCGTGATCTCCGGCTGAATGTCCGCCCATTCCGGGACGGCGTTCAGGGGCGCTTCTGCGCCGACTGTGCCGGAAGCGTCGCTGTAATACGCTTTATTGCGGATCGTGTATGTCGTGCCGTCCAGCTCGTGCGATTCGAGGCGGATATAATACTTCCCGCCCACTTTCGCGGGCTTGTCCCGGAAGACGCCTCCGATGCAGCGCCCGGCAGGATCAAATTTCGTCGGCTGGAACGCCGCCGCGCCGGTCACGTCGACCAGCAGCTGCTCACCGTAGATATACGGCTTAAATGCCACGCCGCCGAGCGCAAGTCCCAGCTCTAAGGCGCTGTGAAAATTCTCTTCCGCCCGCTCAAAGCAGTCTTTCAGATAATCCGCACGGGCGCTGCCGGTGATGTTAGCCGTCAGCTCGGCCAGCGTCGGTCGCGCGATCTCCCGGCAGATTGCCGCCGGAAGCCCGACAGCAATGACATCGCACGTCTGCCAGGGCGGATTCCCGATAAACATCGCGTACCAGAGGCTTATATTCTGCTCCATCTTCGGGCTAACTGCCGGAGATACGCCGAATTCCCGCTCGGCTACCGCCTGCGGGAAAAGCATATTCCGGAACCACCCTCGAATGTTTGTCAAAAGGCTCATTTCTTGATTTCTCTCCTCAAAACGGTCATGCAAAAATAGCGGATACTATCGCACACGTGGTCGTTTTCTTTTATCACGCGGTCTTCGCCTGCGTCTTTGTCCCAGCTATAAAGGCCAAATTCCCGAAATGCGTTTTTGCAACTCTCATGGAATTTGATTATGCCGCTTTTGATGCAGGCCCCCGTGAAGCGAATGCCGTCCAGCACGGCGTTGTTTGCTTTCCATACAGAAAACTTTCCGTGCCGCCGGATGCACTCGGCAAAGGATGCTGCCGATGGGTCGAGCACGACACGCTCAATGCGGTATCCGTCCGCGAATGCCTCTAAATCCTGATAATATTCTTCGTCAGTCTTCTGCCGCCCGCTCTCGCGCCCGCTGTGGTAATATTCTTTCTCCATGACGGCCTTGCCGCCATATTCCCGCCACAATGCAAAGACGGTAGGGTTCTGTGTGCCGTAGTCCGATGAGATCCAGTACCGCCCCGGCCCGCCCCGCTCACTCGTGATGTTTCTGGCCCGATCAAACATCGGGTAAACCAGACCCTCGGCTATTCTCCAGAGGCCGAGAATATACCGGTCGTAAAAAACACCGGAATACATCGCCTTTGTCCGCTCGATCATCTGCGGTGTCAGGATCGGGTTATCTTCCAGCAGGAAGTGGATGTGCCGCGTGCCTGCTGGCGGCTGCTCGATGTATTTTTTGTACACCCAGTTCGCTGGGCTTTCCGGGTTGCAGTTCAGAAAATATTTCGGGTTCTCGAATGAAATCGCGCGGGCTGTTGCCTGCTCCACAAATGACTGCGGCATCAGTGCAACCTCGTCGAATAAAACGCCCGCGAGCGTAATGCCCTGGATGAGCATATACGAGCTTTCGTCTTTGCCGCCGAAGAGATAAAACCAGTTGACCCGCGCGCCGCAGCGGACTGTCAGGACGCGCGTAGAAACCTTGTAGGACAGCGCCAGCGCCGCTCCAAGTCCTTCGACCTCCATCAGCGGGCGGAGGATGTTCCGTTCTGCCGACTGCACGGTCTTTCCGCAAATTGCGAAATTCGTGCGGTCGTAGTTCTGCATGGCCCACGCCAGAAAGGCCAGCGTCATGATCGTTGTTTTGCCGGATCGGACGGAACCGTCGCAGATCAGCGTCGTCTCGTCCGTCTTGCAGAAGTCGAATATCTCCCTCTGCTTTTGTGAAAGTTTTTTAAGGTGCATCGTTCCCGCCGCCCGTGATCGCGGAGATCAGCGCCGCAAACGCCGCCGGGTCTCCGCGCCGTTCGTCCTCCGATGCCCAGCCAAAATTGCATCCAAGGCTGAACTTTGCACCAGGCGAGCCGTCTTTGTCGTAAAGTCGTTCCTCGGCATAGGCTTCGCAGCGTGCCTTCGCGCGCGTTATCGCGTCACGATATTCCTCGCGCCCCTGATAGTCCAGCAGGACTTTACGCCCGGACAGACCAAGCGCCAGCGCAAGCCCGGTGACAGTCGGCGGCTTCGCTCCGACAACGACCGGCTGGCCGTGCTTGTCGTAGATGGGCTGGCCGTTTTTGTCGAGGCGCGGCGTGCCCTCGCAGCTCGCAAAATAAGCTTCTATTGCCCGCTCCATCGCCTTTACGCTCTTGATCTTTCTCGGCTTCCCCATCTCCCCGCCTCCTTTGCGCCGGTTTTTGTTTATGCCAAAGCAGAGACGGGTATGCTCCGCCCCTGTGGCTTATATTTTGTCATGTTTTTTCTCTTATTTTCCCCCAACTGGGGGATTGCCGTCAATTTCTTCGTCTTCCGATCAGGCTGTCTGTCGAGATATCGAAGAAATCGGCTATTTTCACCACGGAATCAACGGACGGGCAGCGTTCTCCCCGCTCATATCTGCGGATGATATTCCGCGAGAGGCCGCAGCACTCCCCAAGTGCCTCCGGCGACATCCCATAGCGCTCCCGCAGTTTCCGCAGCTGTGCCGGGAAGCCAGGTGGGGGCGGCGTACTGCTCTTTTTGCTATGCTTTCTGCTCACGTCCTGCATTCCCCGTCCCTTTCCGGCTCGGCGCCCTTGCAATCGGAGATATGGCGATACTTGGCGCAGCAATTCTCGCAACGCCAGTCATGGCAGATGCAGTCTTTCCGGGTGCATACCGGCTTTCTGTCTGCGCGTGGATGCGTGGTCGGTTTCTGGTTCATGCTGATCGCTCCTTTCGTCTTAAAACGCTACTCATTTACGAGGTTTTAAGAAAGCGGCCTCGTTCCGCTTGTGCTCTTTTGGATCAACTACATATTTATAGTATTGATACCCGTACTTTGTCGCCCGTGCCTCGACGAGGATATAGCCGCGCGGGGCAACGGGCGGATGCTTGGGGCTGTACTCGCGCACGGCCTCGGTTGCTGGCTCCGGCTCGGGTCGGATGCAATTGCGCGTCGCCTTGTACCGGTGGCCGCCGAATTCTTTTCTCCAGTGCGCATGCAGGTAACTGGCAAGTGCTGTGTAGTCCTGGCCGTGGTCGACCTTGTTTCCCTGCTCATCTATGTAATAATTGTGCTTTCGCAGGTGGCGGACTTCGATCACGCTGCCGAGGCCCCAGAGTTCGCCGATGGCTTCTTCCGGAATGCCCTCTGTTACCAGGTGCAAATGGAAGCGATTGGTTGTCTTGCCGCTGCCGTAAACCACAACGATTTTTGCCTTTGGATAGTGATACTGCATACGGCGCACAAGATTGTCGCGCACCCTGCGCATTTCCTCTGCGGTATGTACCTCGTTTTCTGTATCCAATGTAAGGGTAGAATACAGGCTTGTTGGCGAGAAATTGGCGTTCATCAGCGCAACGAGCCGATCCAGCGATTGCTTGCTGTTGAATTCATCGCGCTCCGCCTGCGTCTGGAAGCGCGGCTTGCGCGGCTTGCTGGTCTTTTTGTCCGCACCGTTGGACACGGTATAAACGATCTGCGTACATACCGCCCCTGTAAACAGGCGGCGCTTGTGCCTCTTTGCCATAATTACTCCCGCCCTGTCTTATTTTCCGAGGCTTGCGACAATTTGCCGTTCGCGCTCTGATAATTCCCATATATGTGCTGCGGCTTTCTCTGCTGCGGCTTTCTCTGCTGCGGCTTTCTCTGCTGCGGCT
>ERZ1034976.473-NODE-473-length-37747-cov-18.751725_pt1 | contig 37747 bp, 36 predicted proteins | sample MGYA00520623_ERZ1034976 | MGnify/ENA primary metagenome ERZ1034976 (study PRJEB33766, sample SAMN09781774) | gut metagenome | biome: gut microbiome | host: Homo sapiens | place: Madagascar | study: EMG produced TPA metagenomics assembly of the PRJNA485056 data... | reverse complement strand
TTTTTTAAATATATATCCTGTAATTTATTTGCCTCTTCCTCAATATCAAATCCAGCTTGCTTAATCTTCTCTGCCACATTAATTCGTTTCATATTCAACTCATTGAACACATCCTCAATATACTTATCAAATGCGTTTTCAAAAAATACATTATCCAACAATTTTGTTTCTTTTGTTACATTTATAGAAAACAAACAAGGCAATCCAGCCGCCTGTGCCTCTACACCAACAACCGGCAGTCCTTCATATCTCGATGGCAAAACAAACACATCCATCGCCTGATACATTTCATTCACATTACTGCAAGTCCCGGCAAATATCACACATTCATCCAAACCCAATCGATGCACCTTTGCTTTTATTTCGTCTTCAAGTTCTCCTTCACCAATCAAAAGCAGAATAGCCTCTTTTTCTCTTTCATGAACTTTTTCAAATATATCAATCAAGAAATCATGGTTTTTCTGATAACAGAACCTTCCGACATGCCCGATAACAAATTTATTTTCAATGTGATATTGTTTTCTGATCTTTTCTCGTATCTGTTCGTTGTATACAAACTTATCCAGCTCTATTGCATTGTTGAATACTGTATAATTTGTATTTTTCCCATATAGCCAATCTCCAGCCAGATGGGAACATGCAAACAAATCTGTCGGATACACCTTTGCAAACGGGCGCAGCATATATTTCACTAGATTCTTCTTATATTCGCCCTTTCCCGCCGTCGAATGATTATGAGCGATTCGCACAGGCACTCCTGCCTTTTTTGCAGCTCTAAGTGAAAAAACACTAAGTGTATTCATATGTGAATGAACGATCTTATAATTGTTTTCTTTAAATAAACGGATTAATGTTTTTTCATATTGAACCAAATGTTTATAGTGAGGAACAATATAGATGCGTCCGCCAAGTCTTTCAATTTCTTCTCTCTGCGGAATTTCAGATCCTTCCAAAACAAAGAAATCAAACTGTACTTTGGAACGGTCAATATGGCGATAATAGTTCATGACTACCATCTCCACTCCACCATAATTCATTTCTGTCATCATCTGTGCCACACGTATAGGCTTGCTATTCTCACTCACTACTGTGCTCCATCCCCAGACAACACAACCTTCGCTGTCTGGAATATAATCCTGATATCCATCCCCCAATTGGAATGTTCAATGTAATACAATTCCATCCGCTGCCGCTGACCATTCTCATACCCGACATTGTTTCTCGCGTATGCCTGCCAGTATCCAGTCAGTCCCGGTTTTAAGCTAAGGAGCAGATCCTTGCTGTCCGGATAATTGACCTCCACTTCTTTCTCAACGAGCGGACGCGGGCCGATCAGTGCCATATCCCCCTTCAGGATGTTCAAAAACTGTGGCAGCTCATCGATGCTGTGTCTTCGAATGAAATCTCCGACTTTTGTGATGCGCGGATCATTGTCCAGTTTAAATTCCCGGTAGTAGCGTGCAAGTTCCTGCGGTGTCAGCGTATCTTCCAGCTTGTCCGCATTTTTTCGCATGCTCCGGAATTTGTATATGTAAAATTTCTTTCCATACTGTCCGATGCGCTCGGATTTGTAAATGACCGGGCCACCATCTTCGAGTTTGATTGCGATAGCTGTCGCAATTGTGATCGGCAGGGAAATGATCAAAGCAAGTACTGCGACAAGAATGTCTGCCAGGCGCTTGGTAATTGCAAAGCCAATCGACTGTTCTCTTTCCCGTACGCATAATGTCTTGTAGCCGTTCATCTCGGCAACACTGTAGCGGAAGGAGCTTTTCTCCAGATTGCGTAATGCGCGATACACAAGAATGTTTTTTCGTACAAGGAAATCCACATACGCGTGTGTCGATTCCCCTTTCAGATATATATAGACACAATCCACCGCATGGTTCTCTACATAATCATACAACGATTCCCGCCATCCGACAATCGGGATTCCGGAGATTTCTGTACGATTTGTCTTTTCAAAGGTAATAATGCCGGTCACAATGACACCAGAGCCTTTTTCCCGGGTAAACTGCGCGATTTTTCGTTCGATATCTTCTTCTTTTCCAAAAAGAAGGATCTCCCCTGTGGTATTCCGCATTTTTCTGCGGATAAATTCTTTCCACCCTAACCTTAACACATAGATTGACGGAAGCGCAACCGCCATAAAGGTAAATAGTACCGCACGGGAATAATCTTCGCTCGTTTTCGTTGCAAAACAGTACATTGTCAATGCCACAAACAATCCCGCAACCAGTGCAAACACGCTGCGGAACTCATCCTTGAAATTACGGCGAAGGATTCCGGAATACAGATTCCAGAACAGTACAATAAATAAAAAAGTCACCAGCAGGATTCCCGCCATAAACATATATCGGTCCATACTATCCAGAAATGTATCCTTGCGCACCATACAGGCACAAAAAAAACAGATTTGAATACAAATCAAATCTATGATCAGGAAATCGATATGTTTTAGCAAACTGTAATTTTTCTTTCGTTTCATCCTGCCAAATCCTTTAGTCTAATCGTTTAAAACATATTTCATCAAAAGATGCCGGAACCTTTGCCCCGGCATCCGACTGGAAACAAGAACCGTTTCTCCCACAATTATGCAGTCTTAACTTTTCCCTTGAATCCTGCTTTTTTAAGGTTTGCTTTGAAAACCTTAAGCTGCTCTGCAGACATGTTGGTAACCTTGATGGTCATCTTCTTTGTGTCTACTCCCTTGAATGCAGTTTTGCTTACGCTGACTGCTTTCTTGGAATTGATTACAACCGTCTTTACAGAATCTGCTCCTGTGAAAGCCTTTGCACCAATGCTTGTGATTGTAGCTGGAAGTGTAACTTTTGTTGCCTTCTTAGCGTTTGCAAATGTGTTTGCACCAATCTTTGTTACGGTGTACTTTACGCCATCCACTGTAACCTTAGAAGCAACAGAAACACTCTTCTTTGTTGTCTTCTTTACTGCGGTAACAGTTGCGGTACCCTTCGAAGAAGTGTTTACCTTTGTTCCATTGTCAGCCTTAACATCCTCCTGCTTTGCTGGTGCCGGTGCTTCTGTTGCAGAACCTGTTGCTGCATATGCTGTGCATACAGAACCGAACATCATAGTAGCGGCGAGAATACCAACCAACGCCTTTTTCATTAATTTCTTCATGAAAATCATTCCTCCTTTCTTCCAGAATTATTTATGTGAACCCCATATGGGGGACACAACATAAGGAATACAAATACAGAGCTATTTCGCACCATATCCATAATAATCAGATTTACCGTAATAACCTTTTCCGTAGTAACCCTTGCCATAATAATTGCCATATTTATGGTAATATCCACCGGCAGCTCCCTTCGCACGGCTGAGCGCGATTCCAAGCACCGGACACCCCGCATGCTCCAGCTGATGAATGGAGTTGCGCACCATGGCCTTCGGTGTCTCTCCTGCACGCACGACAAGCAATGCCCCATCACACAGAGAACCGATCTTTTCCCCGTCAGACACAAGATTCAGCGGCGGTGCATCGACAAACACATAGCGATAATTTTCTGCCAGTTCCGCAAATGTATCTGCCAGTTTCTGTCCCTCAAGCAGCATGGATGGATTGATCACATTCTCCACATTCGGAAGAATATCTCCTTCTCCAATGTCTGTATGAAGGATGTAATGCTCCAGGAAATCATCACCTGCAAGATATTCGGATAAACCATAGACGTGCTTGCCATCTTCCCTGATAATCTTGTATTTATCCACCATTACGCTTTTTCTAAGATCCATATCCACAAGAATGCTCTTGCTTCCTGCCTCTGCCATCTGGCGCCACAACTGCATTGCCACAAAGCTTTTTCCTTCGTCCGGCTCACTTGAAATCACCATGATTTTCTTTACTTCATTTCCAAGAAAACTCACGTTAACGCGAAGGCGGTTGATTGCTTCTTCCACTGCATACGGAAGCTGTGGCATATTTTCAATTTTTGCATTATAACTTGCCCGAAACTCCATCTTTATTTCTTCTGTCTTTTTGTTCTTTTCTTTTTTTGCTTACCAGCAGCTTTCTCCACGGCATCGGAGAGTTCTTGAATATTTCCTTCCGGTATCACAGTAAGCGGCATAATGCCGAATTCTTTTTCCACATCTTCCGCCGTCTTTAAGGTATCATCCATAAGCATGCGCACAACAAATACTGCTGCCAGAAGTAAAAATCCCAGGATAGCACCAAGAATCGTATTCTTTGCCAGATTCGGTGAGCTTGCCTCCTTCGGTACAATTGCATACTCGGCGATCGTTGGTTTGACATTTTCCGGTGCATTCATGACTTTCGGAATATAAGATACCGCGGTATCCACCAGTTCATTTGCGATTGCCTGTGCCTGCTTCGGATTCTCATCCTCCACAGATACCGCCAACAGTCTGGAATCCCCTACCACAGCAATATCCACCTGTTCCAGCAGATCTTCGTATTCCGTATCAAGATTTAAATGATCGATCACTTCATTAAATACCGGGCGGATTCTGATCAGCTCGGTATAATCCTGTGAAAGAGAGTTTCCGATATTGAAATCTGACAGATCAAGCACACTTCCGCTTGATGCTGAAATCATATACATCTTTGCGGTTGCCGTGTATTTCGGAGTGATCAGAAAATAGGTGATAGACCCCGCTATCATTCCACCAATGGCAAATGCCAGGATCAGCCATCCCAGTTTTGCCCGCAATATATAAAATATTTCAAGCAGATCGATTTCTGTCTCCTCCGCATTTTGATTCTGCTCTGTCAGTTTTCTTTCCTGATTCATTGGTTCATTTCCTCATCTTTCTTCTGCAAAGGGAACAGTTCTTTCATGACCGATTCGAGTGAATCCTCATCCATATAGAACTCCCAATGCTTTTTCCCGTCGTGAAGCTTCTCACCGATCTTACTTTCTCCATCAATCGTGAAAATGCCTTTGTCTGTGTAACCCTGTGTTTTCTTTAACAAAGAAGTCAGCTCATTCATATTGATATTTTCGGTTGCATAAGGCCGCAGACTGTCATAGATGTCAATGGTTGCATTGATATCTTCTGCATTCTTTTCCTTTATTTTTTTCAAAAACGCCCGCATGAAAATCTGTTGCCGCCGCATACGTTCTGTGTTGCGGTCATCCTTCATCGCATAGCGTGACTGTATCAGAAGTTCTGCCTGATGATCTGTCAGCGTCAGTGTCACACCTTTCTTCATCTGTGGATCTAATTCTGTCATGTCATCTTCGAGTGTAACTGTCACACCGCCGACATCATGATTCAAAAGTCCCATCGCCTGCATCTGCAAGGCATAGTAACCATCGATTGGGATTCCTCCTAAAAGTTCTGAAACGGTATTGACCGTATTCTCGCAACTTGCCGCCTTGTCCTTTCCGTACCAGTGCGCCGTACAAAGCTGCATATCTGCGCTTGCATAGGCACTGCCGTCTGCCTGCAGCATCGGTACGTCCGTGATCGTATCCCTGTTCAACTGCAGGATTCCATAGCTTTGCTCTGTCTCATCGATTACAACCAGCATCAGTACATCTGCCATCGCCCCCTGATAATCATCACCGACACCCTCTTCATTTCCACTTGCATCGGTGCCAAGAAAGAGATAGGTCTTCACATTATGTAAAAATTTATATTGTGTTCCGTTTATGGTAATATTTATGCTTTCTTCCGGGAATTCGGTTCTTTTTTCCGTCTCTGCGGTATCTGTAACGCTTGTCACATTGTGTGAATATCGCATGCTGACATGCCGTATTACAAAATAGATAACAATGATAGCCAGAATTCCTGTCGCAATTTCCATGATTGCGCGTATGGTTTTCTTTTGGATGTGCATTTTTAACCTTTCATCATTCCTGTTTCCAGAACAGGATTTATATTTCATAAACCACACATAATTTTACAATAGCCACATTTATTATCCTAGACCGTTTAGGCATCAAAATTGGTGCTTTTTGCCTATTTTCCGTTTGTAAACGCGCAAATATTCCTGTTGTAAACGCGTCTATATTTCACGTTTCCATAGTGTTTATTATTTTATATAATTCATAGATACTATATTTATACTTACATTGGGATAAATTGGAAATTACAAAGGATTTGCAATGAATAAGAAACGGGATACATACGATAGAATTACCGTAGGAGAAAGAATACGTCAGAAAAGAATACAACTTGGGCTGTCACAGGATGAACTTGCCGTGCGCATTAACCGCGCAACCAAATATTGTTCGGATATCGAACGGGGAATGTGTGGAATGTCAATTGAGACGATGCTTTCTATCTCTAAAGCTCTGGATATGAGTCTTGATTATATGATGTTTGGAGAGATTTCAGAAGCAGAAAAAGAATGGCAGCAAAAAGATGCCCTTACACTGATTCATATAATAGAAAAGGCGCCCGCAACCCAAAGGAATTATGCGATACGCCTTCTCAAATTATTTATTGCTGCTACCGGAAATCCCGATAAAAGAAATTAATGTGCATTCAGCATGCACCGTCTCCAGATAGCACAACTTTTATTGTCTGCCAGAGAATACGGATATCCATATCCCAACAGGAATGTTCAATGTAATACAATTCCATTTTCTGTCTCTGACCATTTTCATACATAACACGATTTCTTCCAAATGCCTGCCAGTATCCTGTCAGTCCAGGCTTCACACTCAACAATAACTCACTGTCCTTCGGATAATTGACTTCGATTTCCTTTTTTACCAATGGACGCGGACCGATTAAAGCCATCTCCCCTTTTAATATATTGATAAACTGTGGTAACTCATCAATGCTATGCTTGCGAATAAATTTTCCTGTCTTCGTAATGCGCTGGTCATTGTCCAGCTTGAACTCCCGGAAATAACGTTCCCGTTCTTCTGATGTCAGTGTCTTTTCCAGATCATCCGCATTCAGCTTCATGCTTCGGAATTTGTATATACAAAATTCCTTTCCCCCCTGTCCGATTCGCTTCGAAGAATAGATGACCGGACCACCATCTTCGAGTTTGATTGCGATGGCTGTAATGAGAGAAACTGGCAGAGTGACGATCAACGCCAGAAGCGATACCAGTATATCCGCAAGCCGCTTCGTTACCACAAAACCAATCGACCGTTCTCTTTCCCGTATACATAACGTTTGGTAGCCATTCATTTCTGATACGCTGTAACGATACGAACTCTTTTCCAGATTTCGAAGTGCACGATAGACAATCACATTTTTTCTCACAAGGAAATCGATATATTCGTGCAAAGGAACATTGCTCAGATACATGTACACGCAATCTACATTGTGCGTCTCAACATATTCATACAGTTCTTCTCTCCACCCTACAATTGGGATTCCCTGCACCTGCGTACACTCCGACTTCTCATAGGTAATGATGCCTGTAACAATCACGCCGGAATTTGCTTTATCTGTGAACAGTTCAATTTTCCGCTGTATATTCTCTTCATCAATAAACAACAGGACTTCTCCGGAAGCACGACGCACTCTTTTTCGAATGTATTCTTTCCATACCAGGCGCTCCAGATATACTACCGGAAGTGCGCAGAAAATAAATGTTAATAATACTGCACGCGAATAATCTTCACTTTTTTTCGTCACAAAACAATACAGTGTCAATGCAACAAATAAACCGGCGATCAAACCAAATACGCTGCGAAATTCATCACGAAAATTACGCCTCAATATTCCGGAATAAATGTTCCAAAATGCTGTAATAAACAAAAATGTAACAAGTAAGATTACTGACATTCCGATGTATCGTTCCATCAGATCCAGAAATGTATTTTTACGAACCATACAGGCTCCGAAAAAGCATATCTCAACACATAACAAATCCAGCAACAGGAAATCCAAATGTTTTAATAAACTGTATTTTTTCTTTTGTTTCATTATAAAGACCGCTCCTACCTGGATTTTCACCATGTACTTAGCTTTTATTCTACTACGGAGCGGTCAAAATGTCTATCGGATTTATGTATTTCCTGCTCCCATCAATTCTATCTCTGAATCTAAAATTTTATTGTCAAATACTGCAAAAATTTGTTATACTCTTCCATAGCAAGACTTATTGTTTGCAAATTTTGTAACCATTCAGTCCTGCTACCTGCATTCACAGAATATTACATAAAAATAATAAAGGAGCAACCATTATGTTTCGCCTTATATTAGATATCGCAGAAATCAATATTGATCAGGTAAAACTTCCGAAAGTTCCCGGCATCGGAATGATCAAACGCCTGCCAAACGATCAGAAATTCGCTATGCTTGTCAATGTTATCAATGCGCAAAAAGCGCAATTTCTTCCAAAATTAGAGGAAGAAGCAGCCAGACGATGGGGCTATCTCCATATCTCAGATCTTACGGCACAGATGCCTTCTGATGGAAGCTGTTATATCCGCCTGTCCATCGACGTTGCCGATGCAGATTATGACAAAGCCATCGATGTCATTATCCCCAATATTTTCCAACCACAGGATGCCGCTGCTGTTCTTGGCAAAGATTATCAGGGACCATCCACCACACCGGATGTCATCTCCTATATGCACGAAACTCCTTCCGCTGCGCGAAAGGAGTTCTATCTCGTGAAAACATTAAGTTGTGAAAAACAAAATATTGCAAATTCAATTTCTACCGGTGCGCAAAGTCAGGGAGCCATCCTTCGCATCAGCAATATTCGTTTCTTTTTGAAGCAAGCCTGATTCTATGCATTGCAGAGTTCGGTTACAACTTCGTTGATCACCTTTCCGTCTGCCTTTCCTTTCAGTTCAGCCATAACAGCTTTCATGATCTGTCCCTTATTTTTGGTAGCGATCACATCCGCATATTTTTCCGTCAGAATCGCCTTTACCTCATCCTTTGAAAGCATCTTTGGTGCATACTCACTGATGATGTCATAACGCTTCTGATATTCTTCGATCAGATCGGTACGATCCTTTGGACAGGAATCAATCTGCTCCTTTACGGTTTTTAATTCTTTCATAATGGTACTGTTTACCATATCTTCCGGAATATCATCACGGGTTCCCGCATCAATTGCATTTTTCTTCACTGCGGATACCAGTGAGGAAATCGCATCTTTTCTCTCTTTGTCATGTGCCTTCATGGCAGCCATCATATCTTTACGTAATTGTTCGATCTGCATGATCTATGCCTCCTACTCATTTATGTTTAATTATGATCAATCATATTATACCCCTGTTTTTTGATTACGCAAGGGCATCAAATAATTTTATAATCTCATCCAGCGAGTCCGGGCACGCTGCAATTTTTTTCTTTGTCTCTTCATCGGGCGGGGCCTGATCCGGCACCATCACAACTTTGCATCCGGCATCATACGCAGAACTCACGCCATTTGGCGAGTCTTCTACTGCCATACACTCTGCCGGTGCCAGATGCAGCTGCTCACAGGCATAGAGGTAAATATCCGGTGCCGGCTTTCCATGCTCCACCATCGTTGCACAGATAATTTCATCAAAATAATCATACAAGCCCAATTTTTTTAAATATTTTTCGGTTCTCTGTGTATCCGTCGCTGTCGCGATTGCCCGCTTAATCTTTTTCTCTTTTAAAAAGTCAAGCAATACAAATACACCTGGTTTGATTTCGATTCCATTTTCATCAAGACATTCTTCCATAATTTCTTTCCGGTATTTGCGGATTGCTGCATAATCCAGATCCGGATCTTTAAACATATCTTTCAGATGCTGCGGTGCATAAGGTTGTCCTAATGAACGCATCGACAGCGCCTGTTCATCACTCATCTCATATCCAAAATGCGCCAACGCTTTCGGCCAGAAGATACGATAATATTTTTCTGTGTCAATCAGAGTTCCATCCATATCAAAAATAACTGCTTTTATCATAATTCACTCATCTTTCCTGTTTTTGACTTTTAGGATAACTTATTTTCCGGAAAGATACAATCCCGTAATACAAAATGAGAACGGCCACCATACTTTGTAATTTAAAAATACAGTGACCGTTCTACTCTTCTTCGGTATTCAATTTTGTTTATCCTTTCTGTTTTATTTTATGGTTCTCAGCTCGTAAATATTTCATTTACTTAGAGAGTTACTATATATTCTCTATGTAAAGGGGTAACTTAAAGACTCATTCCGCAGATAAAATATATTCCCTGATATATTTTATTTCTTTAAATTACAATTGTGGCAATCTCTTCCGATTCATCCTTCAAATATAAATGCATATTATATATATTACCTTTCTTTTCCGATTATCCTTCTGATAATTATTAAGATTATTCTCATTTCATTGGAAAGGTCTCTCTTGCTGGGAACTCTTATGCATTACCACGCTTATATTGAAGGGTCCTGTGTTCGTTTGTCATCCCATTGGACTGTACCTCCGTTTCTCATTCAATCCCTGCTTACTCCAATCTTCGTTCATCTATTGTTCCAAATCAGCTTCCTCTCACCTATTGGTATGTTCCGGAAGTCTTGTGTAATTAGGTCTTGTTTGTTGTTAACTGTATATTATCACTCTTTCATATTATTGTCAACTATTTTATATAATGTTTTTCTTTTAAATTGTATATACATTTTATAAAATTCGAACAATCTTTAACATTTCTTTTTCATTCATAAAAGAAATGCAACTACGCAGACTCACATACACAAAATCAATAAAATGATAATTCCGTTGCATAGACAACATACAAGTGCCAGAAACTATATTTTTTCTACCTTTCTTGATTTGAATTTACCTCATGTGTCTTATGAAGTACAGGCATCCGGAAGATTTTGATAATCAACGGAATCACCATAATAAACCATACCAGTGGTTCCGCCACAATAACACCGGTATATCCAAGCAGCGGAACCAGCGTGAACGCAATCACAATTTTCCCAATCATCTCCAACGAACTTGAAACAAGCGGTGTTATCTGTTCTCCAAGTCCCTGCATGGCATTTCTTACCACACAGATGACGGCTGTTACATAATAAAATAATGTATCAAATTTCAGATAATTTGTAGCATTGGTGATTACCACTTCATTGTGACTTCCCGTTACCATATATACGAGCCACGGACCAATGGTATAGCTTGCAACAATCGCAAGGGTACACCAGATGCAAGTATAAAAAATAGAAAGCCAGATGCCTTTTTTGACACGTTCCACTTTTCCCGCACCAATATTCTGTCCACAATAAGTTGCCATCGTCTGACCAAACACCGTAAACATAATCATAAACATCTCTGAGATTTTGCGCGCTGCGGTATGTGCAACAATAATATCTTTTCCAAGTTTGTTGATTGCAGTCTGCAATGTCAGCGAACCAATATTAATAAGCGAACTCATAAATCCCATGGACAAACCCGCGCTCAGCATATTTTTTAGCATACCGGAATCATCATTCACAAAGTCCGTTCTGCTCAGCCGTAACATTTCAAACCGTGTCACCATATAAATCCAGCAGATGATAAATGCTAATATCTGCGCCAGAACCGTAGCAATTGCAGCGCCTCTTACCCCTGCTTTTATGCCGACTACGAAAAAGAAATCCCCTGCAATATTCAGACATACCGAAATAAACAGGATCACCAGTGGTGTAATTGTATCACCGAGTGCACGAAGTGCTGCCGCACATGCATCATACAAAAAGGTGGCAAGCAGTCCTGCAATAATAATAAATATGTAGGAAGTTGCTATCGGCCGCAATGCCTTTGATACATTTAAAAACCGCAGGATCGGCTGTAAAAATACAAGGCACAATACAGTGATCACCACAGCGATCGCACATCCTAATTTCAAAGACATCGCAAATGATTTCTTCACACCCTGCTCATCTTTCGCTCCAAATTTCTGTGCAGTAATAATCGCAAATCCGTTGGACAATCCCATCAGAAATCCAATCATCAGATTGCTCAGTGTCGTGGTAGCTCCCACTGCCGCAAGTGTATCTTCACCCAGAAAAGAGCCAACAATTCTTGTATCCACAAGACTGTAGGTAAGCTGCAACAGATTCGCCAGAAAAATCGGCAATGCAAATGCCAGTATCAGTGTGGATGGTTTTCCTTTTGTTAAATCTTTCATAATCTTAATCCTCTTAACAATGTAGAATAGTCAAAGTACTTCTCCTTCTGCAAAACTAATTTCTTCTCCTAAATATTTGAATGTCAACCTAATTTAAAAATTTATTAAATTGGTGTATTTATGATATACTAATTTGCAATAAAATAAAAGCTATGTTACATAGATAATAAAACATATTCTGTCATTTCATTCGTTTTTCGTCATTTTGCTTAAAAAAAGTTGTTTTTTTGCTCATATTTGGTAAAATAGTATTAAAAGATTGTTTATCCGAGGGGGAATATGGGATGAAGGGACGAAAACTTGCAAAGCTGATTACAATATTCACAATGTTTGGTCTGCTGACCGGGTGTGGGGCATCCGGCGGTACACCAGATGATTACGCCACAAACGAGGGCTACACTTCCACCGAAGAAACAGCCACGTCAACCAACACGACAACGGGCAGTTCCGGCATTTCAAAGGATTCTATTAAAGTCGGGGTTTTATACATATCTGATCCATCCGAAGGAAGTGGCTACTCCTACACGCACGATCTGGGCATCCAGGGAATGCAGGAGAATCTTGGTTTAAACTCCGATCAGATTGTCCGCAAGATCGTCGATGACGGGGATGCTGCTGCCACGGAAACAGCTATCAAAGACTGCATTTCCGAAGGATGCAACATCATATTTACAACCAGTTGGGGATATATGGAAACTACCGCTGCAATGGCAGAGCAATATCCCGATGTCTATTTTTCACATGGAACCGGTTATCTTTCCAATGGCAAAAATTTCAATAATTATTTCGGTCGTATTTACCAGGCAAGGTATCTCAGTGGAATTGTTGCCGGCATGAATACGAAAAGCAACAAAATCGGCTACGTTGCCGCTCAGGATTCCTCCAATTCTGAGGTAACCGGAGGCATTGACGCATTTGCCATTGGTGTCGAATCCGTCAATTCCGACGCACAGATTTATGTTGTCGTTACAAACAGCTGGTACGATCCGGACAAAGAAAAAGCCGCATCCGAGAAACTTCTTGATATGGGATGTGATGTTATGACGCAGCACTGCGACACCGCTTATCCACAGACACTTGCACAGGAGCGCGGAGTCTACGGTATCGGTTATAACTCCGATATGAGTAAAGAGACACCGGATTCCTGTCTGACAAGCGTCATCTGGAACTGGAGTGCTTATTATACTTCCGCCGTCAAAAGCATTATCGATGGCACATGGGACGGAAGCAATTATTATGGTGGTATGGCCGAAGGACTCGTCGGTATAACCAATCTCGCATCATTCGCTGCAGATGGCACACAGGAAAAAGTCGATGAGGCGACTGCTGCAATTCTCAGCGGACAAAATAATGTATTTGACGGTGTCTTAAAAACAAACACCGGAGAAACTATCGGTGCCGAGAATCAGACCTTAGACGATGCCACAATTACCAGAGGCATCAACTGGTACTATCACAATGTAAACATTGTCGAGTAAATTGCAAAGGAGGACACTTATGAAACTGACAATACGAAAAAAAATTCTACTCTGCTCGCTGGTACCTCTGCTTTTACTCGGTGCAATCATCATTCTGCTTGCATCCACACTTGTACGAGGCTCCATTATCGATCAGGTAAAAAATTCCCTGAAAGGAACTGCGATTGCCACGCTGGCAGCTTACGATCAAAATGCAGGTTCCTATCTTGAAGCAGAAAATGGAGATATATGGAAGGGCAGTTACAATATCTCGCAATCCGAAAACCTTGTAGACACGATCAAAAGTGAATCTGGAATGGAAGTCACTTTCTTCTATGGTTCCAAACGTATTATGACTTCTGCGCTTGACAAAGATGGCAACCGCATCCTCGGAAGCCCGGCCGGTCAGGTTGTTACCGACCAGGTCCTGAAAAAAGGCGAAGGCTATTTCAGTGATAATGTCTCCATTGACGGAACCATTTACTATGGCTATTACACTCCTGTATACCAGAAAGACGATAAATCAGCGCCAATCGGAATGGTTTTTGCCGGACTGGAAAAAGCCCCGACTTTGCACAGCGTACTCAACATTATCAATATGATTGTCGGCATTGTATTTGTCGTTATCATTGTCTGTGTGATTATTGTGCAAATCTGTGCAACCTCTATCACTTCTGCTTTGAGAAAAAGTATTCAGAGTGTACAGGATGTTTCCTCCGGCAATCTGCATGTTGCTATTGATAAAAAAAATCTGAAACGCTCCGACGAGATTGGAGACCTCTCCAAAGCAATCAACAATCTGCAATCTGAGCTTTTAAAAATCATTGGTGGAATCAAAGAAAGTACTTCTCTTTTGGTGCAGTCCTCTGATGTATTAGAGCAGACCTCCCACCAGACTTACTCTGGAATCAGCGAGGTACAGTCTACAGTTTCCACGATCACGGATGGTGCTACGCAACAGGCCAATGATGCCAAAAATGCATCAGATAATATTCAATATATGGGAAATCTCATCACAGAAACCGGAAAAGAAGCTGATGAGCTGAACGAAAGTGCAGATACTATGAAAGCTGCCAGCGATGCAGCCTCTGCTACAATTGATGAGTTGAAAAAAATCAGTCTGGAAGTAAAGGATGCGATCTCCATTATTTCGGAACAGACCACACAGACAAATACATCCGCACAAAGTATTCATGAAGCAACACAGTTTATCTCGGAAATTGCATCACAGACCAATCTTCTGTCTCTGAATGCCAGTATCGAAGCTGCCCGCGCCGGTGAATCCGGCAGAGGTTTTGCCGTAGTTGCTTCACAGATTCAGACTCTGGCAGAACAGTCCAACGAAGCCAGTGGTAATATTGAAAAAATCGTATCGAACCTTACCATCAATTCTGAGAAAGTTGTTCATACGATGATCCAGACACAGGAAATCATTGAGAAACAGAACCAGCATATTGAAGATACCGCCAACGCCGTCAATGGTGTCATTCAGGAACTTGAAGCATCCATTGACCGTATCCGGAGTATTGAACACAAAACCTCTGAATTGGAAAAAGCGCGCAACGAAATCATTGACATCATTGCTTCTTTATCTATTATCGCGCAGCAGAATGCAGACGGAACCAGTCAGACCAATACCGCCATCACGGATATGGCCGACCGCTTCAAAAACATTGAAGATTCCACGGAAAATCTGCGCAACACCGCGGATATGCTGGCACACAATATCAGTAACTTTAATATTTAATCATTTTGATGGTCCATTTTACGGCTTTCCCGGAAATGGACCATCATTTCTCTTGTAAGACTCAGCCCCTCCGGATCATCCGGCACATCCTTGTAATCCACCCATTCTGCCAGAGAAAGTTCCTCTTCCTCCAGCTGAATTTCAGCTTTTTCTGCCAGATCACAAAAATATCCCAAAAGCAGATTACTGTCAAAGCCCCACGGCTGGCTTTTGTAATAACGGATATTTTTGACTTTAAGGCCCACTTCTTCCATGACCTCACGCGCAACCGTTTCTTCCGCAGTCTCCCCAATTTCCGTAAATCCTGCAATCAAAGCATAACGTTTGTACTCCCGTCCTGCATACTTTGTCATAAGGATTTTGTCCCCATCCGTGAGACCAATGATGACTGCCGGAGCAATCTTTGGGAATACCAGATTTCCACATTTCGGGCATCGCATCATGCGCTGCAACGTATCATGTGCCAGTTTTGTCCCACATCTGCCGCAGAACTGATTGTCACGATACCACACATACAAATGCCATGCCGTAGCTGCCGCAAGAACATCCTTCATCGGCTGCATAGTCCGCACCGAAAACATCTTGTGAAATGCAAATCCCTCAATTTGTGTATCGGCTGCAATATCTGTAAGGAAATAATCTTCCTCTCCAATTGAAAACAGATATACACTCCCCGGGATCTCCTTTTTTTGTTCTCTCAGTGTATCTGTCCACTGCCCATAAGTTAAAAATTCGATTTTCTCATCATATTTCAGATAAATCATACGATCGATAAAGCCAAGCATCCGACTGTTGTTTTTGGGCTTTTTCCGATGGTATGCATTATTTAGTTTTAATGGAGCAATATCCTGAATCATAATAATCTCCCTTGCAATTTTTTAAACTACATCTTACTATAATACTACAAAAATTGCATTACAACGAAAAGATTTATGCAAGAGGGAGAGTATCATGCAAAAGATAAAAAGTTTTCTTATTATTACGCTAAGCACCTTTATTATGGCAATCGGCGTATACTTCTTTAAGTTTCCAAATAATTTCTGTTTTGGCGGTGTCACCGGTGCAGCTGTCGTCTTCGCGAAAATCACCCCACTGTCTGCAAGTACCTTTTCTTTCATTGTAAATATGGTACTGCTTTTTGTAGGTTTTGGTTTTCTCGGAAAAGATTTCGCCATCAAAACCACCTACGCCACCGTGCTCCTATCCGGGCTTCTGGTCGTTTTTGAACGCCTGCATCCTTTGTCCAGGCCCCTTTCGAACGAACCGATGCTCGAGCTGATGTTTGCCATCGCACTTCCGGCGATTGCTTCTGCCCTTCTTTTTTATGAGGGTTCTTCCAGCGGTGGAACGGATGTCATTGCCATGATTGTAAAAAAATACGCCCATGTGGAAGACATTGGCATCGCACTTTTTATTACCGATTTGATAATGATTATCATTGCCTGCTTTGTATTTGATATCAAAACCGCACTGTATTCTTTTGTCGGTCTGACTTTAAAATCCTTTATGATCGACGCTGTTATCGAGAACATCATGCTGCGCAAATCCATCATGATCACGTGCGATGACAAGGATTCCATCTGTGACTTCATCATTACACGACTCAACAAAAGCGCCACTATCGTCAATGCTACCGGTGCCTACACGCATGAGCAGCGTTATATTATTTTTACGACGCTTACACGCAAACAGGCGCTTGCGCTACGACAGTATATTCACGAAAATCATCTGCATGCTTTTATTTCCATGTCCAGCACAAGCGAGGTTTTCGGAAAAGGATTTTCTTCTATCTGAAAAAAACTTATATTTCTGTTGATTTTGCAAAGGAATCATGTATAATATTATCCGAGAAGTCAGAAACAATTTCTCATTTATATAGAAAGCAGAGAACACATCATATGCGCCTCATGTTTTCTACCAACAAAGAAAGAAAAGGAGTCAGAATAAGATGGCAACAATTGATTTAAGCAAGTATGGAATTACTGGAACAACAGAAATCGTTTACAATCCTTCTTACGATGTATTATTTGAAGAGGAGACAAAGGCTGGCCTTGAAGGATATGAGGTTGGACAGGAAACAGAGCTTGGCGCTGTTAACGTAATGACAGGTATTTATACTGGTCGTTCTCCGAAAGACAAATACATCGTTATGGACAAGAACTCTAAGGACACTGTATGGTGGACATCTGATGAGTACAAGAACGACAACCACCCAATGGCAGAAGATACATGGGCAGTTGTTAAGGATATCGCTAAGAAAGAGCTTTGCAACAAGAGACTTTTCGTTGTAGATGCTTTCTGTGGTGCTAATAAAGATACACGTATGGCTATCCGTTTTATCGTAGAGGTAGCTTGGCAGGCACATTTCGTAACAAACATGTTCATCAAGCCTACAGCTGAGGAACTTGAGAACTTTGAGCCTGATTTCGTAGTATACAACGCTTCTAAGGCTAAAGTTGAGAACTACAAAGAGTTAGGATTAAACTCTGAGACATGTGTAGCTTTCAATATCACAAGCAAAGAGCAGGTTATCATCAATACATGGTACGGCGGAGAGATGAAGAAAGGTATGTTCTCTATGATGAACTACTTCCTTCCACTTAAGGGTATGGCTTCTATGCACTGCTCAGCAAACACTGACTTAAACGGTGAGAACACAGCTGTATTCTTCGGACTTTCCGGAACAGGTAAGACTACATTATCTACAGATCCTAAGCGTCTCTTAATCGGTGATGATGAGCACGGCTGGGATGACAACGGTGTATTCAACTTCGAGGGTGGCTGCTACGCTAAGGTTATCGACCTTGACAAGGATTCTGAGCCAGATATCTACAACGCAATCAGAAGAGATGCTCTTCTTGAGAACGTAACTGTAGATGCTAACGGAAAGATCGACTTCGCTGACAAGAGCGTTACAGAGAACACTCGTGTTTCTTACCCAATCGATCACATTAAGAATATTGTACGTCCAATCTCTTCTGCACCAGCTGCTAAGAACGTAATCTTCTTATCTGCAGATGCCTTTGGAGTACTTCCTCCAGTATCTATCCTTACACCAGAGCAGACACAGTACTACTTCCTTTCTGGATTTACTGCAAAGCTTGCTGGTACAGAGCGTGGAATTACTGAGCCAACACCTACATTCTCAGCTTGCTTCGGACAGGCATTCCTTGAGTTACATCCTACAAAATACGCTGAGGAGCTTGTTAAGAAGATGCAGAAGAGCGGAGCTAAGGCTTACCTCGTTAATACAGGATGGAACGGAACCGGAAAGCGTATCTCTATTAAGGATACTCGTGGAATCATCGATGCAATCCTTAGCGGAGCAATCAATGAAGTTCCTACAAAGAAGATCCCAATGTTCAACTTCGAAGTTCCTACAGAGCTTCCTGGTGTTGATACAGGAATCCTTGATCCTCGTGATACTTACGCTGATGCTTCTGAGTGGGAGACAAAGGCTAAGGATCTTGCAGACAGATTCGTTAAGAACTTTGCTAAGTACGAGGGAAATGCTGCTGGTAAGGCACTTGTTGCTGCTGGTCCTCAGGCATAATTCGTATTACAGAATTTCATACATTGTGAATCGAAAAGGACTGCCGTTATGGCAGTCCTTTTTTGATTCACATGATTCAATTACTGTAAAAACAGAATATCCTTCTCCTGCACCCCAAGTACCTCAGGAATCTTCTGCTCTTTCGCATTCCACTCCTTCTTTGCAATCTTCCACTGTATCCATGCACTGTTTTCATCCGCCCGGAAAGATATATTCCACTCAAACGGATCTTCAATGATTTCATATTGTTTCACAACTATTGCGTTCTGCATTTCTTTCTCTTTTGCATCTTCAAAATAGTGTGCCCGAATACCGATTGCCACAGTATGTTCCGGTATCTTACTGCAATGAAAAGTCACATTCCAGTCTTTTGCGTAAAGTGTATGTGCATCCACAATCTCCACATTTGATATATTTTTGCAGCCGGACAGTATCGCAGCAGTCCGTGTCTTTGGGTTCTGAAAAAACTCATGTACTTCCTCGATTACTTCCATTTTCCCCTGGTTGATACAGCTTACCATATCGCATAGGCGATAGACTTCATCACGATTATGCGATACAAACAATGCAGGCTTACCAACCTCCTGCAGGATTTTCTTCATTTCCTGTTCCAGCTCCCATTTCAGATAGCTGTCCAATGCGGAAAACGGCTCATCCAAAAGAATGACTTCCGGTTGTGCCGCAAGCATACGCGCCATCGCCACACGCTGTTTCTGGCCTCCGGACAATTCCGAAGGATAATGTTTTTCCAGTTCTGTCAGTCGAAATTTTTCAATATAGGAAGCAACTTTCGTTTTGTCCGGCTTACGCCCCATACCTGCCATAATGTTCTGTTCCACCGTCATATTGGGAAAAAGCGCATAATCCTGAAACATATAACCCACTTTTCGCTTCTGTGGCGGAAGATTAATCTTCTTTTTGGAATCATACAACACGCGGTCATTCAGAACGATACGTCCCTCATCCGGTGTTTCAATCCCTGCGATGCACTTTAAGGTCATGCTTTTTCCACATCCGGAAGCACCAAGGATAGCAAACACGCCTTTTTCCATTGTAAATTCCACATCCAGCTGAAACTTACCGAGCTTCTTTTTGATCTGTACATAAAGAGACATGTTCTACCACCTCCTCTTGGCATTTGTGCTTTTTCCGGCGATGAGGTTCATCAGGAATACAACCAGAAATGCGATCAGCAGTATAATGACCACCCAGAATCCGGCAGTCGCATAATCTCCATCCTGAATGACCATGGCAATCTTCTGCGAAATAGTGCTCGTTTTTCCCGGAATGTTTCCTGCAAGCATCGAAGTCGCTCCGTATTCTCCCAGCGCACGGGCAAATGTCAGGATCGTTCCTGATAAAATTCCCGGTCCTGCTGCCGGTATGACAACTTTCCAGAATATCCGTGTCTCTGACATTCCCAGTGTCCGGGCTGCATAAATCAGATTCGGATCCACCTGCTCAAAAGCGGCGCGGGCATTCCGGTACATCAATGGAAACGCTATGATTGTTGCGGCAAAGATACATCCTAACCAGGTCTGTACGACTTTGATTCCCATGTTCTGATAGAGATAGGAACCAAATGGTCTGCGCAGACTAAAGATCAGTAACAGAAAAAAGCCCGCGACTGTCGGTGGAAGCACCATCGGCAGTGTCAGAATACCGTCTGCGATTGCTTTTGTCTTCGGCCCTGCTTTCACCACTTTTCGAGCAGCAAAAATGCCCAGAAAAAAGGAAAAAACTGTTGCCACAACGCCTGTTTTTAATGAAATGATAAGAGGACTCCAGTCGAGTCCTCTCATATAAGTAATCATTTGTTCCATACATACTCCTGTATTTTTAGTTTTCTACATTGGTATCAAAATAGTATTTCTGGAAAATAGCCTTTGCATCATCCGATACGAGGAACTTGATAAAATCAACGGCTGCTGCCTTCTCTGCATCGTCTGCCTCTTTATTTACGACCTCTGCAATCGGATAAATGACATCTCCTGTAAGGTCATACGGTACGACTTCGAGAATATCCAGTTTATCTTCTAATCCATAAGTATCAGAATAATAAACGGTTCCAACTTCATTGGATCCTTCTGCGACTGCAGACGTTACGGCTCCAACGTTTGCGCACTCATTGATTTCCACACCTCCAAGTGCCTTAGAAACTTCATCGGTTGTAATGGTAGAAATGTCATTCGCACCCTCAAGTATTCCGGCGTTGACAAGAGCCTGTCTGGTATATTTTCCAACCGGAACAGAACCGTCTGCAAGTGCAAAACTGGATGCTTTTCCGATGTCTGCAAGACCTGTAACTTTCGTGTTGCTTCCCTTATATGTAACGACGCACACCTGATTGTTTACAACATTGTATCTTGTACCGTCTACCACAAGTCCATCGTCATCTGCCAGCTGATCCATCTGCTTCTGTGCTGCGGAAAAGAAAATATCACAGGCTGCTCCTTCCTCGATCTGTGTCAACAGTGTGCCGGAACTATCGTAACTTCCTACGATCTTCACATTCGGATTTTTCTTATTGTACTCTGCGATCAGCTCATCCATAACGCTGTTTAAGCTTTTTGCTGCAAAAAGCGTTACCGTTGTTTCCTCTGCTTTTGCATTCTGTGTGCTGTCTTCCTTCTTGTCTGTATAGCTGCTTCCGCATCCTGCCAGCAATGTAACTCCCATTGCAATACATAAAACAGATGCTAATAATTTTTTCTTCATAAATATGTCCTCCATCCATTGAACATCAGCCCATGCATATCAATTTTATCTATAAGTGATTTTCATCACATTTGTATTCTATCATTTGTTTGCGCGAAATTGAATCATTTGTGCCGCAATACTGACTGCAATCTCTGCCGGTGTCTCCGATCCGATATCCAATCCGATCGGTGTAATCACACGACTTAACTGTTTTTGCGAAAAACCTTCTGCCACAAGTTTATCATAGACAATTTTCGCCTTTCTGTGGCTTCCGACCACACCAATATAACCGGCATCCGTATGCAGGGCAAAACGCTCCGCATCCGTATCACACAAATGCCCCCTTGTGACAATCACAATATAATCTTCCAGGTGCACCGTGATGGATTTCTCAATTGCCTGAAAATCGATCTGCAACACTTCTTTTGCCTGTGGAAACAGTTCCGGCTTCGTAAATTCTTCTCTGTCATCTGCGACAATACAGGTAAAATCCAGATGTGACAATACCGGAACAAGTTCCTGTGCCAGATGTCCTCCACCGAAAATATACACATTTCCATCATAAAAGAAATGCTCCGCGTAATAATTCTGACCGTTTTCTTCCACCATCAGATGATGCTTTTTGCTTTCGATATAGTCTACAATTTTTGCCTGTCCCTCCGCCAGCGGAAGCATCAGCCAGCAATCTTTACGTGCCTTTGCGACCTCATATGCCTGCACCAGAAACTGCGCGCTTGCTTCCTCTGTTCCGATATAATAAAACAGTACTTTCGCATTGCCACCACAGATCATCCCAAGATCCGCCACTTTATTCGGTGTAAGAATATATTCCTGTAAATGATTGTGCTTCTCCTGAACGAGACTCTGGCCTTTTAAAATCGCCTGATACTCCATATTTCCGCCACCGATGGTTCCGTAGATTCTGCCCTCATCTCCAACGATCATATAAGCACCTGCCTTGCGCGGGATTGAACCACTGCCATCCACGACAGTAACAAGCATACTGGCCTTATTTTCTTCGTAACGCTCTTTTAATATGCGAAATAATTCCTGCATTTATTTCTCCTTTAACACGATACTTTGTCCCGCTTTTAAGATACCACCTTCGAGGACGATTGCAAATACGCCTTCGTGTGGCATAATGCATTCTCCCATCTGTTTGTATATCTCACAGTGACTGTGACATTCTTTTCCAATCTGTGTAATTTCCAACAACACATCTCCACTGCGCAACTGTGTTCCGATGGGAAGATTTCGCAGATCAAAACCTTCCACAATCAGATTTTCGCCAAATGCGCCAAGTGCAACATCTGCCCCCTTGGCCCGGAATTCATTGATTTTTTCGAGAGACAGAAGGCTTACCTGCCGGTGCCAGTGTCCTGCATGCGCATCCCCTTCGATGCCCCAGTCCGGTATGCATTTTGCGGATTCCACCTCGTGTTTTGCGGTTCCACGCTCTTTGCTGATACAGATTCCTCTGATATATCCCATTGTGTCTTAACCTCCGATCTGTGCCATTACCTGCGTTTCCGTCATTTTCTCTTTTTCCGAAAAGCAGTGTTCTACTGGCTTATGCGCAACCGCCTGCTGCATCTGCACTTTTATCTCCTGCCTAGATGATCCGTTTCTTAACAATTTTCGCAGATCTATCCCCTGTTCATAGCACAGACAAAGCTTGAGATATCCTTCGGAAGAAAGCCGGATACGATTGCATGTGTCACAGAATTTGTGATGTATCGCACTGATAAACCCAATCTCATCCGGATAGTTTTCAAAATGATAATACTTTGCCGGTCCGTTTCCTTTTCGCTCTGTCACAGGAATCCCTGTTCCATACAGTTCCTGTATCTGCGCAAATAAAATTTCGTTGGATGTACCCATATAGTCTTTTCCATATCCAATCGGCATCATCTCTATGAAACGCACAACCAAATGCTGGTCCTTTGCATAGGAAAGTATCGTCTTCCAATCCAGATCTCTACGATTTACAGTATTGAGCTTTACCGGAATCTCTGCCTGTTGTACAGCTTTGATTCCCTCCAGGACAGATGACAACGGAAATGTATGCCCGGTCAGTTTTGCAAAAGCATCCGCATCAAGCGTATCTAAGCTGACATTGATTCCATCCAGTCCTGCCTTTTTTAATTCTTTGGCATAAGAAGAAAGAAGTGTTCCATTGGTTGTTATTGTGACAGTTTTTACACCCGGAATGGCTTTTAGCATTTCCACAAGAACCGGTACATTTTTGCGGACAAGGGGTTCCCCACCTGTCAGCTTAAAATTCACGATTCCAAGTTCCACTGCGCATTTTGCAATAATCACAATCTCTTCATAGGTCAGTAACTGTGACATTTCTATTTTTTTGATATCATGCGGCATACAGTAACGACACCGCAAATTGCAACGGTCCGTCAGGGATATGCGCATATAATCAATGGTTCTTCCCGCCTGATCCTTCATGAAACAACTCCATTTAATTTATTACCAGTTTTTTCCAAAGCCGCAGTTCGGAAATGTGCACACCGGACACGACAGACAAAGTCCGCCTTCGCCAAGCGATGCCAGTTCCTCCGCCGTGATTTTATCATCTGCCATGATTCTTGGCAATACCAGATCAAAAATCGTCCGTTTTGCATACATAACGCATCCCGGCAAACCAATGATTGGAATATTGTTCTTATAATAAGACAGTAAAAACATAGCCCCCGGCAGCACAGGTGCTCCGTAGGATACAATTTCTGCACCTGTATTTTTAATTGCAAGCGGAGTCTTATCATCCGGGTCCACACTCATGCCCCCGGTACAGATCACAAGATCCGCCCCTTTTTCAATTGCTGTAAGACATCCTTTGGTAATCTTCTCATGATTGTCATCAAAGATTTCATGATAGATCACTTCGGTATCATACTCAGCAAGCTTTTCTTTGATCACCGGCGTAAATGTATCTTCTATTCGCTTATGATACACTTCATTTCCGGTCGTGATGATTCCTACTTTCTTCTTGTGAAATTCCTTCAGTTCGAGAATCGGACCATCCGCACATATTGCAGCCGCCTTGTGCATTTTTTCTTTTTCAATAACAAGTGGAATAATACGTGTTCCTGCAAGTTTGTCCCCCTTTTTTACCGGGGTATTTCCATGACGGCTTGCAATCATCATCTGGCCAAACGCATTTACTTTCTTTAATTTATCACTATCTACTTTCAACAATCCATCACAGTCGGCAATCACTTCGATTTTGCCTTCTTTCACATCGGATGGATGCATATGTTTATTTTTGCACATCGCATAGAGGATTTCTGCTGCTTCGTTTTCATGAAGCATCGTGTCATCTTTCTCCCAGATATAGATAGAGTCTTTTCCAACACTTAAAAGTACCGGAATGTCTTCTTCTTTGATGACATGGCCTTTGCGGAATACGGCATCTTTTGTGACGCCTTTGATGATCTGGGTGATGTCGTGGCAGAGTACCTGGCCGACGGCATCTTCCGTCCTCATAAGTTTCATACGGCATTTCTCCTTTCGATGATTCGAAATTATTTTTCGGTGCATTTTGATGTATCTCGCTGGTCTCATGTGGACGCGGTTTTAGACGAAATTGTAAAATTTAGCAAAATCGTTTCTGACTCCTATTTCATGTTCGGCTCGCGTTCCGACGATTCCGGCTGTGTGTCCGTCCGGCAAAGATGCGTTCGGCATTTCTAGTTCGTCTAAGAGGGGGCATTCGCAAATTTGATTGTGCTCGCTCTCCATTGTGTCGCCCTTCGTAGTACTACATTCCTTGATAGTAGAACGAGGGCGCAAATGCGACCCGCGAGCACGGTATTGCTCATACCCCCTCTAAGACGAACACAAAATACCTCAGACGTCATCTATAAAAGTGCACTGCAGACAACTTCGAGTACACTGCCTGCAATACACCGCGCCTTATCCGATATCGTAAAGCAGTTGCACAACTCTTCCTGCCGTGGATCAATATCCGCGATTTTAAAGCCCTGTGTCACCGGATAACCGTCACGGATCAGTCCACGTATAATTCCCGTGATGGTCGCATATACCGGAACCCGTTCGGAAGATGTCTGAATATAAGCGATTTCTTCGCCCTGCGTAACAATATCGCCGATCTTATGCACATTTTTGAGAATTCCCTGTGCATCTGCATGTATGACACGTTCCTTCGCGTAACCTCCGATATTTCCCGGAATTCCTGTGTTTGGTACTGCCTGTCCGCTTCTTATGATGCGTCCGAGATTGTGGCCACGCTTGGTTTCTATGACAATATCCACATCTTCACCGGCTGTAAATCCCGGTCCAAGTGCAACGGTAAGTTCCGCCATCTTACGATTTGTACCGATGTTTTTCTTTGCGATGATGGCATCTACGACGATCTGCGGTTTCAACTGACAAATGCTTTTTCCCTTTGGATCTACCAGGACGGGCACCTCGCCGGCATCCCACGCCTGCTGCATCTGTTCGCTGTTTTCCACCAGAACTCCCGTCATGCCTTCCACGGTGACTCTACCCTCATATACGACTTCGGACAATGCCACCTGCCGGCGGATTGCTGCGGGATGTTCAGCCTCTAACGCAAGCACACGAAAGCCTGCCGCCCAAAGCCTGTGAATCGTTCCTGTTGCCAGATCCCCGGCACCTCTTACAATAATTAATGCATCTTTTTTCATCTTAATATAACTCCATTACTGTCATTGTCTCCCACTCTATCCCGGCCTGTTGCAGTTTGCCTGCAATGTGCTCCTGTTCCTGTGGTTCGGTTTTCCATGCCAGTCCGCATCCGGCTTTGATTTCTCCGGGTACCGGAATCATTCTTCCACAGATTCCATTCTCCTGACAAAACTTTTCCACACGAAGTGCCTGTGTTGTCGTGGAAAAAGTTATAATTAATTGTCTGTGTTTCTGACGCATTTGTTACTCCTCTGCCAATGTCCGGATTGCCTGAATTGCGGTATCAATTTCCTGTTCGGTATTATAATGTGAAAAGCCAAAACGCACCGCTCCCTGTGCGGTCGTGCCAAGAGCCTCATGGATTCTTGGCGCACAATGTGCACCGGAACGCACCGCAATCTGCGCGTTCTCCCAAAGCCAGTCGCTGACCTCTGCCGAATCATAATCTCTGATATTTAAAGATACGGTTGCCACACGATCCGCTGTTGTAAAATCTCCGTACAGCCGGATGCCTTCAATGTTTGAAACACCTTCGACAAACCGCCTGGAAAGTTCCATCTCACGCTTGTAAATGTTCTCAATGCCCATACGTTCCAGATAAGTCAGTGCCGCATGTAATCCGGCAATCCCATGTCCATTTAACGTTCCGGCTTCTAATGCCTCCGGCATTGCCGACGGATGTGCATGTTCGTAGCTAAGTATCCCACTGCCTCCTACCTTCAAAGGGCGCAGCGCAATTCCTTCCCGCACATAAATCCCACCGGTTCCCTGTGGTCCGAGCAGTCCCTTATGTCCGGTAAAACATAAGATATCAATGCCATCCCGCTGCACATCAATTGGTAAAATGCCCGCCGTCTGTGCTGCATCTACAATCAGAAACAGACCATGTGCATGCACAAAATCTGCGACTCGCGAAAGATCCGTCACATTGCCCGTCACATTGGATGCATGCGTGACAATGACCGCTTTGGTGTTCTCACACAATGCCTGTTCCATCTGATCATACACGATCTGCCCTTTCGCATCGACCGGAAGAAAGCTCACAGATACCCCGTTTTTTTCCATCTGATACAGAGGACGAAGCACGGAATTATGCTCACAGTCCGTCGTAATGACATGATCTCCCGGCTCTAACAGGCCAAAAATCGCAGTATTTAATGCCTCGGTTGCATTGCTCATAAAACTGATGCGGGATGCATCCGGAACATGAAAAAGCGCTGCCAGTTTTTCCCTGGTATCATAAATCATTCGGGATGCATCCATCGTAGGAGCATGGGCGCCTCTTCCCGCATTTCCAAAAGTGCGTAGTGCCTGCACGACCGCCTGCTCGACTTCCGGCGGTTTTGGAAGTGAGGTTGCCGCATTGTCAAAATAAATCAAGGTTTTACCACCACTTTCGCCTGTGTCATTTTCTCCGCGATTACATACATATTGGTCACTTCACCTACCTGAAGCTTTTCCGTCAGTCCATAATGATTCAGACAGGTTCCACAAGTCAGAATCTCCACGCCCTGTGCCTCCAACGACTTCAGATCTTCGAGTGTCGGTGCCCCTTCGCAGGTCAGAAAAGCGCCTCCGTTATAGAAAAGAATCGTAGAAGGAAGTTTCTCCTGCTGGGTCAGCGCGTAGACAAAGCCTTTCATCAGAATACTACCAAGTTCATCATCACCCTCGCCCATTTTGCTGGAAGAAATGACAACAACAACCTTATCGTCTCTGGCATCTGTCGCACAAACTTCCTCTGCCGGCTCCTTTTCTCCCGCATCCGAAGGGTTGACTTCTGTTACGGATAAAACAACCCGGTATTTTTGTTCCTCCAGTTTTTCAGATGTTACACCATATCCTTTCTGATTTGCCATCTTGGTAAGATTCTGTACGGCAATCTCATTATCCACCAGTACTTCCACCTCACCCGGCTGTTGCAACTGTTTGATTGCGTTCTTTGTTTTTACAACCGGAATCGGGCATGCATCGCCCATTGCATTTACTTTTACCATTTTCTTTCTTCCTTTCCTCTATCTTTATTTGTTTTCATTTATCAATCTACATAACCACCGTTATTTCTTTTTCCGTCTTCGGCAGAACTTCTCCTACAATTTCTGCCGGCATTCCTGCCGCCTGCAATTCTGCAAGCATCTCCTTCGCCTGCGCCGGTGCAACTGCCAAAAGCAGACCTCCGGACGTCTGCGGATCAAACAAAACCTCCTCCATGGCAAACGGCACATTTTCAAATGCCACATATGCCTGGGTATGATTGCGGTTTCGCTGTCCCGCCGCTGTAAGTAAAAACTCATCGGCATAATCAAGCGCCTGTGGAATCACCGGGATTGCATTTGCATCGATCCGGCAGGAAAGTTTTCCATCCATCATTTCATGGAGATGTCCGAGAAAACTAAATCCTGTCACATCTGTACAGGCATGTACTTCGTATTTCCGGCTGATTGCAGAAGCATATTTGTTCAATGTTGTCATGGAAGCGATTGCCTGATCCATCGCATCTTTGGAAGCTTCCTGCACACGGTTCGCCGTACAGACAATTCCGACGCCAAGTTTTTTTGTCAAGATCAACTGATCCCACGGCTGTGCCGTATTGTTCTGGTACATATGCTGCGGATGAACGACACCTGTCACCGAAAGGCCGTATTTCACATCACTGTCCGCGATAGAATGCCCACCTGCGAGTGTTCCGCCCGCCTCAATGACTTTTTCCGCGCCCCCCTGCATAATTGCACCAAGGATATTCAGATCCATCTGCTCCGGAAAGCACACGATATTCAGCGCCGTCTTTACCTCTCCGCCCATCGCATAGACATCGCTCAAAGCATTGGCCGCGGCAATCTGTCCAAACGTATAGGGATCCTCTACCATCGGCGGAAAAAAATCCAGTGTCTGCACAATCGCTATATCGTCCGATATGCGGTACACTGCCGCATCATCCCGGCTGTCATATCCTACGAGTAAATTTTCGTCCATTGGTCCCTTCGGAAGTTTTTCAAGTACCCGGCTGAGCACACCAGCACCTAACTTTGCCGTACAGCCTCCGCCTTTACAAAATACGATTTTTTCACTCATCTGGCACACTCCCCCTCTCTTCCCAAAAGAATATTCAGTCCATGCGTGAGTGTGTCCAAAATATAGCCAAGGCTTTCCGCGACCGCCTTTGGACTTCCCGGCAGATTTATAATCAGCGTCTTTCCCCGAATCACACTGACGCCACGGCTGAGCATCGCCCGTCTGGTAATTGTCATGCTGTATGCACGAATTGCCTCTGCGATCCCCGGCGCGTTTCTCTCTGCAACCTGCATCGTCGCTTCCGGCGTTACATCGCGTGTGGAAAATCCGGTGCCTCCCGTGGTAAGAACCAGATCACAATGCAGCTCATCCGAAAGTCGGACCAGCTCCTGTTCAATCTCCTTCTGTTCATCCGGCAAAATCCGGTATGACAATACCTGATACAAATCATCCGGCAGCATTTCTTTTATTTTTGCACCGCTTAAATCTTCGCGATTACCTGCGGCTCCCTTGTCACTGAGTGTCACAATTCCAACTGTAAACATCTTATTTCTCCTGTCTGATATAATGTCCGCTTTTTCCACCAGATTTCTCTACCAGATGAATGTCACTGATTTCCATTCCCCGGTCCATCGCCTTACACATGTCGTAAATGGTAAGAAGCGCAACACTTACCCCCGTGAGTGCCTCCATTTCCACGCCGGTCTTTCCCACGCAGGATGTCTTGCAAAAAGCGATCACTGCGGATTCTTCTTTTGACATTTCATATGTGATCTCGCAATTGGTCAACGGAATAATATGACAGAGCGGAATCAGTTCAGCATTCTTTTTTGCCGCCATAATTCCGGCAATCCGCGCCACACCAAGGACATCTCCCTTTTTTGCCGTATGGTTTGTGATTGCTTCATACACTTCCTGACTGACTTTTATTTTTCCGGTGGCAACAGCCACGCGATACGTATCATCCTTCGCGTGTACATCCACCATCACGGCATTTCCCTGTTCATCAAAATGTGTAAAATCACCCATTGTTTTCCTCGTTATCTGTGTCTTTTAATTTTGTAACTGCTATATGCTGCACGCCTGCCTGCTGCATAGCGACTGCAATTTTTTGTGCACTGTGCATTCGCTCCTGCGTATCACATTTGTTCAGCACCACATAATATTCCCGTTTTCCCACAGATTTTCTTGCGCCCTGTTCCGATAAAAGAATCTTCACAAGATCCGCTTCCTCGATGCAATGTAGTAACGGTTTCTGCAAAAAAGCGGCGACCTGCCTGCTGCGAAAACATCCAGCTTCTATCGTCTCTCCGAGGACATCCAGCCCCGCGACAGCGATTACAATGTCGCACTCCTTTGGAATGACCGGTTCGTGCTCTGCCGGTACTTTACAGGGACGCATTTTGGCACCGTCTGCCTCGACCAGTATCTGTTTCGCACGCTTTTGATACGCATACAATTCTGTTTCCGGCAACGCTTTCAGTTTTTCTCCCTGATCCGGCACGCCAACTACCGCATAGCTTTGTGCCTCCCACCGCCTGCATGCCGCTGCCATCGTTGTCACATAACTTCCATCTTCCGGCATCCGTATATGCGTGGTCGTCGTAATCAGCGTCGGAATGTTCTGTTTTGCATAAGTGTCTCCGAGGAAATACATAAGCGTTGTCTTTCCTCCACCACCGACAAGAGCAATCGTATGCTTTTTCCCGTCCGAAAGAAACGGAAATGCCGCTTCCGGCAAAACTGCTTCTAATATCTGATTATGCAAAGTAAAAATCTGTGGTTCCATATTCCTCTCCGATAAGAAAAGCCCATCTGCGATTTTCTTCGCGACAGGCTTTTGCTCTTTATCCTAACAGGTTTCGTACCATCTTGGCATCAAATGTAACAGCGGTTACATGATCTGCTTCAATCTGATACAACGCGTTGGCTGCAATATGCTCTGCCGCCTGCTCCAAATCACGGATACCCGATGTATTTTTATATTTTTCAATAACTGCATCCAGTGCCTCCGGAGTAATGATACATTCCTCCTCACGAAGACTCATGCGCTTTAATACTTTCGGCAATGCAAACTTGGAGAAGATCACTTTCTTTTCTTCAGAAGTATAATCCGGAATATCAATTACTGCAAAACGTGACATCAACGGTGCGCTGATGTTCTCCTTGTCGTTGGCTGTAGCGATTGGATATACCCCCACGGTAGGAATCATACATTCCATATAGTTATCTGTAAATCCAAGATTGTCCAAAAGTGTCAGCAATACATCTGCCGGATTTCCATTTCCTTTTCCGGATGCCGCCTTGTCCAGCTCGTTGATAATAAAGACAAGGCTGGATTCGCCCGCCATCGAAAATGCATCCATAATGATACCCGGTTTTGCGTTGGCATATACACGGGAACTTCCAGTCAGCTGCTCCGGATCATTGATGGAACTCATATCGAGCGTTGTCCACGGCAGCTTTAAAATACGTGCAACTGCATAAGCGATCTGTGATTTACCGGTTCCGGCCGGTCCGACAAGAAGCAGTCCATAGGCCGGTAATGTATGGGTACGATTGATCTGAATGATCGTCTCGATAATTCTCTGTTTTACACGCTCCATTCCATAAAGTTCCTCATCGAGAATGTGACGTGCCTCCTGTGGATCGATTGCTTCAAAATAGTTGCTCTTCCACTGGATATTCATCATGATTGAGAGCGCTCTCTGTGCATGTCTGCGCTCCTCCGGTGATACCTCGTTTGAACGTGCCACTGCCAGGTTCCTTCTCGCCCAGAGACGAATATTATCCGGAAGTGTTCTTCCCGCACAGGTCATGAAGTCCGTGATACTCTGTAAGCTGGTAAGCTTCATATCATCGCCTTCCTCTTCCTGCTCATCCTCATCGATTTCCTCTGTCGGCGCACTGCTTGCAAGAAGACGCTCAATCATAAACTGCAGGAAACCGTCCTCTGCCGACAATTTGGTTCCGCCACCAAACGCGATCTCACGAATCTTATATACGGCATATCCATCCTCTCTGTTTTCACCGGATAAGCGTACATTGATATGGTTTTCTCCCAGCCAGCGCAGCAGACTGGTAAAACGTGCATCGATGCGGATAATATCCGCACTGATGGTTCCTTCTTCCTCATCAAACGCGAATGAAGTGCGTTTGATTGGATTGGTAAATACACCACTCGAATGGTGCTTCCACTGTTTCTTTGTATTATCCAAAACCATGATCGGATGCTCCGCACTCGGCACGGATTCATTGGAATGGAATGTCTCGTAGGTGCATACGGCATCTTTCTTTTCGTCTGGTGTATTGCTGAAATCAAATACTGGCATTTTATTTTTACTCCTTTGTGGATTGAAATCTGTTTATCGGCTTTATTATACCAAATCTCAGACCTTAGGACTAGTGTCTTACGGTATAATTTCTCATATATCCGCTTTTTTCTTCCGATACTGCAATGGCGAAATCTCATATGCCTGACGGAAACTGCGGATAAAATGACTGACATTCGGGAAACCGGATAAAAGTGCAATCTCTGTCACTGAATTTTCTGTCGTTTCCAGCAGATTTTTTGCACAGCTCAACCGCAAATGCATAACATAACTGGAAAAAGCCAGCGAAAAATGTTGCTTGAAATAGCGCGAAATATACTTGGGTGACAAATGAAACTCTTCCGCTAAATCCTCAAGCGTCAGTTTTTCTGTGTAGTGATTCTGGATATAATCTAACATCTCCCGCTGCATGTTAGTGTTACTACCCTGCTCCGGCAACAGAAATCCATCTTCTTTTGCAATACGCTGCACCATCTCAAGGAGCAGTATGCGCGTCTGTATCTGTCTTTGCATTTCCTCTGTCTGGCTGCGCTTTTTCCTTTTATCATTGACCGCGATGACTTCATCCAGCAACCTTCTTATCTCCTGCTCACATTTACAGTCACTTCCCTTTGCCGGAAAAAGCAGCTGTCCCTGACGCAGTGGCAGAAACAGATTACGCTCCAAATCATCCATTGACTGAAAAGAAAGAAACAACAGTGGAAACAGCAATGTGTAATACCGCACTCCGGTATCCTGGCTTCCCATCAGATGCAGTTCTCTGGGATTTACAAAAAACATATCATTCTTCTTGCCCTCATAATCCCTACCTTCAATGCGTACATGAAGCGTGCCTTCTTTTATGTAAATAATCTCCATCTCTTCGTGCCAGTGTACCGGGATCTGAAAAGCGTGTGGAATATCCCGCAAATAATACTGATCATAAGGATATTGTTTTGTTCCGTGTGTCACATCTTCTTTTAATTCTGGAATCATAGTTTCTCCTCGAACGAACTTGCCTGTCTCTATATTTATTTGGTCATTAAGGTATACATCGACGATACCTTTTCCCCTTATAATTATATCATAATATCAGTAATATGGAAATAGTGCAATTTTCAGATGATATAACGCAAGATTTTCCTTTATAAAGGGGGTAATATGGAAGAAAAGAAAAACTATTCAAAATCAATTATAAGAAGGAAGAATATACTTATGGACAATCCACGTAAAAACCTCACACAACTTTTTGTCCCGATTGCATTAGAAACCCTGTGCTACATGCTCGCCGGTATGATCGACACGCTCATGCTGTCCTCGGTCGGTGACAGTGCCGTCGGTGCGGTAGGTACCGCGAATACTTATATTGGCATTTTCATTATCATGTTCAACATTGTATCCTCGGGCATGATTGCCGTCATGACACAGTACATCGGTGCCAACCAGCCCGGTATCGCTTATCAGGCAAGACAGCTCGGTCTGCTTTTTAATGCGATCATCGGAATTGCCTTATCCGGATTACTTCTATTCTATTCCGGCTCTGTGCTGACGCTCGTGGGCGTCGCCCCGAAACTGATGGACTATGCCGGAACGTATTTAAAAATTGTAGGAGGTGCCTGTATCCTCAACGCGCTGATTCCTATTTTTGCAAGTTATCTGCGTGCGTTTGGCCATTCCAAAGAGCCTCTGATAGCAACGCTCTGCGCCAATGTGCTGAACTTTATTCTCAACGCGGTCTTTCTTTTTGTCATGGACTGGGGCGTTGCCGGAGTGGCTGCTGCCACGGTAATTTCACGCATTATGAATCTTGTGATTGTCATATGCCTTTCCCATTTTCTGGTGCATGCAAAGCAAAGCCCGGAGCGCCAGAAAAACAGCCTTGTCCTGCGTCAGATTGTCCGTGTCGGACTTCCTTCCGCATGTGAGACTGCATTGTACAATATCGCTATGACACTGACCATTCGTTTTCTCAATCAGATGGACGCAGACGGCGTCAATGTCACCGCCCGCTCCTACGCTGCACAGATTACGAATTTCTCCTACTGCGTAGGTGCCGCACTGGCGCAGGCCAACGCCATCATGACCGGCTGGCGGATCGGCGCCAAAGAATACGAAGCCTGTGACAAAGGCACAAAAAAAGCTGCTATCATCGGAGTGATAACAGCAACTATTCTTGAAACGATTTTTGCCTTGACAAGTGGAACACTTATGCATATTTTTACCGACGACCCTACAATGATCGCACTGGTTGGTAAACTGCTCGCCATCGATATTGCACTCGAAATCGGGCGTGTTACAAATCTCGTTTACGGTCAGGCTCTAAAAACAAGCGGAGATGCAATCTTCCCTACAATCATCGGTGCAGCCTTTATGTATCTTTGCATGGTAGGTGGCACGTATTTCTTTGGTATTCATCTCGGTCTGCTGGTGGTCGGAGCCTATATCGGTATGGCAAGTGATGAATGTGTCCGTGCCGTCTGTATGTACCTCCGCTGGAAAAGCGGAAAATGGAAATCCAAAGGATTCCTATGATTTCTTACATAAGTCTTTTACAACTTCTCCTGCAATGATCAGTCCTGCTACGGATGGCACAAATGCCACGCTGCCCGGAATATCCCTGCGCTCCGTGCATTTATGTGCTGCTCCCGGCGGGCAGATACAATGTGTCCTGCAGCTGATCGACATATCTTCAATTGGACGTGTCGGAACTTCTTCGGAATATACGACCTTCAGTTTTCGAACCCCACGCTTTTTTAATTCCCTGCGCATTACTTTTGCCAGTGGACAAACCTTTGTCTTATAAATGTCTGCCACCTTAAACTGGCTTCCATCCAGCTTGTTTCCGGCTCCCATGCTGCTGATGATCGGCACATTCAGCTCTTTGGCTTTCATGACCAGCGCAATCTTTGCCGTCACCGTATCTACCGCATCTACGATATAATCATATTCCTCAAATGGAAAATCATCTGCATTCTCCGGGAGAAAAAAGCACTGATGAATACGGACATCTGCATCCGGATTGATATCTAAAATCCGCTCCTTCATCACATCCGTCTTGTATTTGCCAACGGTTTTTCTCGTAGCAATAATCTGACGGTTCATATTGGTCAGGCAGACCTTGTCATCATCAATCAAATCAAATGCTCCGACACCGCTTCGTACCAGCGCCTCGCATACATAACCGCCCACACCGCCGATGCCAAATACAGCGACACGGGAATTCTTTAGCTTCTCCATGGCTTCCTTGCCAAGCAATAATTCTGTTCTTGAAAACTGTGTTAACATTTCTTATTTCCTTCTATCTATTTTTATCGATTCTGCGGAAGGAATTAAAGTCATGCACCACTTCTTTGATACACCATGTATACGTGTCAAATGCTCCGGCTTTGTACAGGTTGATCAGAATCATGCCGATTGGAATCGCAATAATCATTCCAAGTACTCCCGCACATCGATAGCCGATATACATAAAGAAAAGTGTTGCAAACGGATCCATTCCAACAGAATCTCCTATCAGTTTCGGCTGTACGAGCTGGTGTACAACAAGTGAAATCATATACAGAATCAGCATGCCAATGGCAATCATATAATTTCCGGAAAAGAACTTGACCACTGCCCACGGGCACAATACCGTACCTGTTCCAAATACCGGAAGCATGTCTAAAAAAGCTATTCCAAATGCAATCAGCCACGCATAACGCACGCGCAAAATCAAAAGACCGATGAAGATGATCACATAAATCACACCCATGATCTTAAACTGTGCCTTGAAATATCCACCAACTACCTGTACGAGCTGACGATATACATGCGTTGTTTTTTCACGAAATTCGTCTGACACATGGCTGCTTGCCAAATGCAGAAGCTTCTCGTTATCCGCAATAAAAAAGTATGTGGCAAGCAATCCAACAATGACACCGACTAAGATATCCGGTATGCTTTTTGCCACATCGCCGATAACGGAAACACTGTTTCCACCGGAACCTGATAGAAATTCTTGTACAATATTATGCAGTGAATTTCCAAGGCTGTCAACATCAAAGCCCTTGATAAACGGAATTTTATCAAGAATGCTCTGCAACTGTGTGCCAGCCTCCGTAAGTTCTGTTCCCGCGTTGGAATACATGGTCGGAAGATAATCCATAAATCCTCGCAAACCGGTTGCCAGAAGCGAAATGCTTCCATAACAGATCAGTACGATCACCGCAATAACACCCACAATCATAATGACAGTTCCATATTTACGCTTGATTTTTATTTTCTTTTCCAAAAATTTCACGACCGGATTTGCAATCAATGCCAGTAAAAAGCCAACCACAAACGGCATAAAGTAGCTGATCAGACGCGGCACAATGCAGATCACGAACACAAGAATCAAAATAGCCGCTATCATATTGCAAAGTATTTTCAGGTATTTGGTGCTTTGTTTCATTCTCTTTGTCCTTCCATCTATTTTTGAAAAAGTATACCACTTGTTGCGTGATATTACTATTAAGGTTACCTTAAAGTTTCCATATAAAAATAAAAATTCATACTGTATACCTACTTTTATGATAGAATTAAATAAATGAATCAAATAAATATTACGATCAACCAACAGTTGATATGCGAAATCTACTGTTGGTTCCTTTATGTAAAATACATAATAGATAAAATATCATCAGGAGGTGAAAACTTGGATCAAATAAAAATTGGTAAATTTATATCTAATTGCAGAAAAGAAAAAGATTTAACACAGGCCCAGTTAGCGGAACAGTTGAACATTTCCAATCGAGCAGTTTCAAAATGGGAAACAGGAAAAAGCTGCCCCGATGCTTCTATCATGCTGGATTTATGTGATATTTTAGGAATATCTGTTAATGAATTGTTAACTGGAGAAAGGATTGAGATGGAAGAATATTATAAAAATGCAGAAACGAATCTTGTAACTATGAAACAAAAAGATGAGACCGGGGAACGGAAAGTACTGTTATTGGGATTCATTATGCTGGGTGGATATGGAATTCTTGGCATTCTTGCTATTTTGATGTTTGTGTATCATTTATACTTAAATTATACTGATGCTAATTACACTGGAATGTATTTTAATTATTTGACACCATTACTTATTATTATGTTCTTCCTAGCATTTGCTAGCGTGTGTATTTTTTTATTTTCAAAAAGGAGGGTTCCTTCATGTGCGGAATCGCCGGATTTTACCAGAATCAGTTTGACTATTTAAAAGAACGCACCCGATAC
>ERZ1034976.464-NODE-464-length-38037-cov-7.882681_pt1 | contig 38037 bp, 61 predicted proteins | sample MGYA00520623_ERZ1034976 | MGnify/ENA primary metagenome ERZ1034976 (study PRJEB33766, sample SAMN09781774) | gut metagenome | biome: gut microbiome | host: Homo sapiens | place: Madagascar | study: EMG produced TPA metagenomics assembly of the PRJNA485056 data set... | reverse complement strand
TGCTCACCGCCTTTACAACCAAATAAAAAAGCCTCCCGGCACAGAGGCTATGCGACTGTGTACCGGGGTATTTTTATCGGCTTATTTGTCAAACGACGGATTGGTCATATAGTAATTTTTGCTGTTCAGCTTGTCGGTGGCTACCCGCAGTCCCTCACCAAAGCGCTGATAATGGACGATCTCCCGCTCCCGCAGGAACTTGATTGGCTGGATAATATCCGGATCGTCTACCATGCGCAGAATGTTGTCATAGGTGACCCGCGCCTTTTGCTCCGCCGCCAGATCCTCGTTCAGGTCGGCAATGGTGTCGCCCTTTACGCCGATACTCGCTGCGTTCCAAGGGGAGCCGCTGGCAGAGGTGGGATATACGCCGGCGGTGTGGTCCACAAAGTAGGCGGCAAATCCGGGATTTTCTTCGATCTGCTTTTCCGTCAAGTTGCGGGTCAGTTGGTGCACCATGGCGCCGATCATTTCCAGGTGCCCCAGCTCCTCCACACCAATGTCCGTAAGCAAACCCTTCAACTCCGGGTACGGCATGGAATACCGCTGGGACAAATAGCGCAGACTGGCACCCAGTTCCCCATCCGGGCCTCTTTATTGCATTTAGATATAATTAGGTATAGAAAAAGGCCGAACAGTCTTGTGAACTGCCCGGCCTTTTCTCACATCAGCATTGTCGATATTGGAATTATGCGGATAATATCACCGTTTTGGGCTTTAATGCCAACAGAAAGTTGTTTGTAACGCAGTCCATCATCCACTAAAACAGCTTCGATGATCACATAGTCCGCAGTTTCAACCAAATCCTTGGTATCTTCCACAATCATTTTTCATTCCTCCTTTGTTTTTCGTTATACTACAACGAGGCAATGATTGTCAATACCTTTCCCATTTTTCATGTCCACATAACGCTGATGCGGAAAGATTTTTAAAGGAAAGCGCAATTCCGGACTTACTCCTACATTGAATGACCGCTAAAACTCTTGTTCGGATCTTTGCCATCTTCTTCGCAAAATTCCAAATAATCATCCACGGCATCTTTGAATGCTTGTTCTACTTCACTTGCGTTTTCGCACTCAAATGTAACCAAATCACGAATACCCCCTATTTTACCAAAAAAGATCTGATCTTCCTGGCTGTATTGCACACTGGTAAAATATCCATGGTATTGAATAACCTTGTTCATCTTATCTCCCATACCTATATTCATTTCTTCCATAAAAGGCAAAAGCTCCCACTGGGACACTTGCTTGCATACACAAGCAGAGGTGTGGGGAGCCTCATCACCATTATTATATGCAAATGGTACGCAAAAGTCAACAGAAAGCAAATAAGCCCACCGGATAACGGTGGACTTTTTGCTTTACTTGATAAATTTACGGTCAATATCCTTTTCCCAGATACACAGCCAGCCGGAGGGGCAGCGTGCCCACAGGTTGCCGGTGGACAGCAGCTTGACCTCCTGCACGGTAATGGTGGTGCCAGCTCGGAACATAGCGTCTGCGTTCTTCTTGCTGCTGGTGGCATGGTGCTGGCCGTCTGCCGTCAGGTCCTTCACCTTTTTTCTGCCGGTGGCTGCACCTGCGCCTTTGTAAATCCCACGCACTGCGGTGGTGGTGTATGTACCCGGCTTAATGGTGGGTGCCTTAGGGCTTGCCTTGCGGTAGTTAACATCGCTTTCCGCGTAAATCGTCTTGGCACCCTTTGCGTTCGTAAAGAGCCAAATGCCGCTGATGTCTGAAGCCAATGCTCCGGGCTGTACATACACTTCCCTGGCGTTCTTCACCTTGGTGTACTTCCGCCGGCTTGCGGTCATGGTAAACTTACCATCATACCAGTACGGATCCAGCACGATCAGGTTACCGCTCTTGTCCAGGCCGCCGATATAGATATAGTGGCCGCCGTTGGAGAACAGCTGCTTGCCGCCACCGGATACGCACACAATGGCCTTGCCACCACTTTTCAGGTGCTTCTTCAGCTCCTCAACTGTCTTTGCACGCTTGCTGAGAACGCCGTAGTATTTTTCCAGGTAAGCGGTGATGGTGTCCATATCCGTTCCCTCTGCGCTGCGTGCACCCATAACCAGGCACTTCTGCGTCCAGGCAACAGTATCCAGCCCGGTAAAGCCGAAGTTATGGAGCACCATGAGACTGGCGCACACTCCGCAACCACTGGTATAGATACAGCCGGAAGTGCCGTATTTATAGGGGTGGAATTTGCTTGGGTATCTGATAGATTTGCACTTTTCGGTGGTCTGCCGGCAGTAATACAGCTTACTCATGACTGACCGCCTCACTCTCTGCCGTCTCCGTGCGCTCCAGCGCCAGGGTTTCGTCCGCCTTTAGTGCAGCCTTGGTAAAGCTGTTGTTCTTCCACCAGGCGGCCAGGGACGCCGCTACGGCCACCACAGTTGACACGGCGGTGTACACCTCATCATCAGAAAAGGGCAAGGGGTTCTTGCCAAAGGCATTGAGCAATACATTCAGCAGAGATACCGCCAGAACGGCGGTTCTTGCAATGGTTCCTGCGGTTACTTTCATTTTTTGTTATCCTCCAAATCTTTAATTCTATGATCCGCAACAGCTTGCTTATTCTCAAGCACATGTATGCGATCCTCAACATTGTACATACGCTCAATCAGCGTATTATGTTTGTCCTGCTTTTTTTCCAGCTGATCTATTCGGTACAAGGTCTTGCTTTGACTCTTATAATTGCCAAATAAATATCCTGCCAGGGAAAACACACCGGACACAATAGCTACGATTATAGCGTCACTCATGGCTATCACCCCCTTGCAGGGCGTTGATCTCTGCTCGGTATGCTGCCCGCTGCCGGCGGATCGGCGCGTACTCCTCCTCGGACAGCGCGCCGTCTGTAAATTTCAAACACAGGTAGTCTGTCTCCGCCAACTCAGACTTCAAAAACGCAATGCGGCTTTCGATTTCAATGCTCATTTTGCCACCCCCAATACTTCAACTTGCGTGCCTGCACCAATTGTTCGTCCATTGGTTGGAAAACCTAACGACTTAATCGCACCGTGAGCCTCCACATCCTTGAATATGTTGAAGTTAACCTTGTTGCTAAGCCATATACAGCCTTTTTCCATGACATCAGCTGGGTTGAAGCCACTTGACTTATCTGATTTGTTTTGCATTACACGCACCATGTCAGCAGTCAATTCAACCTCTGCAACAACGAAGCTTCCCTTATCTTTTGCAACATCGAAACGAAACGCATTGGGTATGTAAGTCTCAGATGTGTACGAATTCAAATATACAGTTTGGTCTCCAGCACTACTATTGGTAGTAGTTCCAACGCTAACCATGCGCAACTTAATTTTTCTGCACGGCTTAGACAAAATCCAGTTTTGTTTGTCCGTTGTATCGGCGTCAAATGTTTTGGTAAACACGGTCTCCCAGGTCTCAGCAGAACCGGTGTTGCCCGCAGTCAGCAGGGTGACCGTCCCGCTGCCATCCGCAGCTCGGCGGACCACCGCAACGCCGAAGTCAGATTGCGTAATCACGGCGCACTCCGTACCGTTTTCCTCAAAGAACGACACCAGCGCCCCGCTGCGCAAGGTCAAGGCATGATCGCCGCCCTTAGCATCGTCAGCGTGCAATGTAATGGTGCCCTTGGTGTCATAATCCACATTCAGCACATAGGGGCAGAACTCAGAGATGTTCCACCATTCGTGTAAGGTGACCGCATCGCCTGCCGCTTGTGCCAGAGTGCCCACCCAGCTGGTAAGTTTGGCTTGCAACTCATCACTTAACAGGTTCTCTGTGACCGTTTTTAGAGCCAGCCGAACTCCAGTTATTGTGCGTGATTTGATGTGCTTACCTTCAATGGCCAGTGAGCTGACCTTATCACCGGTGACAGCACCGTCCGCCAGCTTGTCCGTAGTCACAGAGCCGTCCGGGATCTCCACCTTGGCTGCAATGTCGGTTTTGTCCGTGTCCGTCAGCACATAGTTCTTGCCATCAGCGCCTGCCGGTCCAGGATCACCCTTTGGCCCTTGTTCGCCCTGGGGGCCTTGCTCACCTTGTGGGCCTTGCGGGCCCTCTGCGCCCGGCTCCCCTTGGGGACCCTGTGGACCCGCTGCGCCATCTTTTCCCGGTTCGCCCTGCGGTCCCCTCTCTCCATCTTTACCAGGAGCGCCCTGGGGGCCCGTGTCACCCTTGGGGCCTTTAATGTTCACCGGTTTCGGGTTGTCCTTCCCGCCGTCATTGGTCCAGCTGATCACGCCCGCTGCGGACACGCTGGGCGTATAAGTGGTGCCATTCACACCCTTACCAATATCCTTTAGCAGTGCCTGCACCTTGGCGTAATAAGACTCCAACTCCGTTGGATCCGGCGCGTCTGCCTCCACAGCTACCGGATCATAAGAACCCGGGCGCACATAAAACACGCACGGCTCCGGGCTTATACGCTGCACCAACTGCTCACCGTCCACAGCATAGCCGTAAACGCCCAGGCGGCACATTCCCTCTTGCAGCGGTGGGGCGAAGCACTGTCCATCCACCACAGTGGCAAGCTGGCCGTTCATGCACACCCGCACGACCAGATCGGCGTATGCCGGGTCCAGCTCTACCACACAGCGGATCTGATTGACATTCTCCGCTGTCACCGGGTCTTTGTTTTGTAAGATCACCGCCTGTTGGGTGACCTTAATGTTTAATGTCTGCATAAAATCCTCCTTTTTGGCATAAAAAAGCGGCGTGCCTAAGCCGCCGTTTGCAGTTGACTGCAATTTGTATTTTACATGGGAATCACCTCCAACAAAAAGGAGCAGGAATAGACACCTGCTCCAACTGACTATTTTATTTCGCGTTCACGCACGGCTCGTGCGCCACTCAAAAAGCCCATTATGTAAACACTCAAAAGTGATCGGCTGCATCTCCACTGCACATCTTCTGAACAATCGGAACGATATGCATCACGGTAACAAAGTCTCGCCCTTTCCAAAATGTCCACCGTTGCTATATCCGACAGGCGTATAGCCTCATCGATGTTGCAACGACAACTAAAATTCTCATGTGATTCCATCATGGCCTCCTATATGCATAACAGACGGAAGGTTTCTCTCCCCTTGGGTGTTACCAATGTTTGAGTGCCTGCCCATTTTGTTTTATCATTATAGGATTCTTTGATTTCAAACAATCCTGCATTCTTGTCCTCATACGGCATTAAGCGCCCGCGTTTATCACGGTATAAATATTTTTTGTCTAACAGGAATGCAATAAAGGTCTTAGGACCGATTCCCAGTTGCTTTGCGGTTTCCCGAAAATTCGTAAGCAAATTACGACTTACCAATTCATCAAAATATTCTGCCTTTGGTTGCATTGTTTGTACCGCCACCGTAAGTTTTGAATTCTCCTGCATAGCCGTTCTTAAATTCTGCTCCGCCATACGCAGCGCCCGGGACATTACCATTTCAGGCGTATTCCAAGCATTTTCCAGCTCGATAAAATACAAGCGTGCCTGTTTACCTCTATCATTGCGCTGGAGCATACAGAGTTCCTTAGCCATTTCAATGGTCAACTGCGCATCATTTCCCGGCCTACCGCGCTCGCCGGTATTTTCGCACAAAAATGTGCGAAAATCATTGCCCTCCACAAATCCATATTCGCACATTCTTGGAAACCAGTTGCGAAATGGGCTTTTCACTTCCAAGAATTTATGCAATTCTCTTGCCGACACCGTTGGCCTATCGCCATCGTAATTCACTTTGATTAGCTCGTTCATAAACAAAAACTCCTTACAAAATAATCTTGCAAGAGGCCCTCGTATTTGGTATAATAAATCTATCAGTGGAGAACCTCTGCTGCTGTTTAGGGATTTGCTTGTGCTTGGTCGTGTAAGCAAATCTCTTTTTTCTTTTCAAAAAACGCCACATAATGCCGTTTCCTATTTTCGCCCAAAAATGGGCGAAAATACCGATTCACATTTTTTGATCATCCAGTGCTGTAATTGCGTCCATAACTTTTTGCGTTTCTTCTGCTGAAAAATCATAACGCAGCTTTTTAGAAAAAGTGCAATCGCTCATGCCCAGATAATCCGCGACTTGCCACAGACGCAAACCAGAACGAATAATTGTACTTTTGATTTCTGACCCCTTCATTTTCGCACCTCCTTTCGCATTCGATGTCATTATGATATCATTTTCGTAGTATTATGTCAACAACATTAGCAAAATATTTTTTTGTCGTTTTATTGTTGACATATCCCCTCTTATGTGCTATTTTTAATTTAGACACAAAAACAATTATATTGAGGTGTTGAAAATGACGAATATTAACTACAAGGAAGTTGGCAATAGATTAAAGCGACTGATTGCAGAAAAGAATATGAACCAAATTGAGTTTGCAAAGCTCTGTAATGTGAGCGAAGCTACTTTGCGATTGCATATTCGCGGTGAAATAAAGAAAGGAATCAACTGTGATTGCTTATATGCATATAGCCGGGAACTCAATGTTTCTATGGAGTATCTACTTACAGGAGTTGAAACAAAGAAGCCCGTTGCAATAAAGTATATAGACATCATCAATGCAATCAACCTCTTGATCGATGCATTTGGAACCGAAATTATCAGCCCATGCAATGACGAGTTTGCGGACTGTTTATACATTGCAGATGAGCCTATCCAAACCTACTTAGAAAAAATCAGGCTTAATGGACATATTCGCGAAGATCTTGAAAGGATCAACGAGGGTGAAACATACAACAAAATGCGTAGAGAATGGGCAGGATTATCTTGCAACAGATACAGTTACACTACAAAGAAGATCATCCCCTATGATGACGATGACGACAACTTGCCCTTCTAAGTCAAAAAGGCTTTCGTCTACAAACAGGCGAGAGCCTTTTTGTTTTTCTTGCAATCTGTTGGGAAGTGTGGTATGGTGGGGAGTGAAAGGAGAGATGAAGATGAAATCTAAGGCCAAGGTGTGGATCCTTGTGGTGACCATTGTGGTAGCGGTGGGGGTCGGTATCGGTGTGTGGGTGCACTATGATCGAGTGCATGATCAAGAGACAGCCAGTCTGGTAGATCACGCTGTATCCAGTGCACTGGCTGGTGTTACTACACAGCCCACAGAGACCACTACAGAACCGGCAGCCACAGAGGCGACCGCAACCACAACAACTACAAAGCCCACAACCACTAAGAAGAAAAAGAAGAAGCATACTACCACGCAACCGCAGGTTGTGTATTATACCTCCCAAGGAAGAGATGTTATAGTACAGCACACAGAGTCAACGACCAAGCAACCCACACCAAAAGTACCAAAAGCACAACAAAATTCAGTGCCATTAGACGCAATTGGTGAAATTATTCATTCAGATGGCGGAGATTACTGGGCGACAGCGACACACCGGGCTGATAGGCACGAAACCATATATGTGGATAAGGCCGGTAGGCATTTCTATTTCAAAAAGGGCGATAAATCCACTCCAAGAATATATATTGACTAATAACTCTAAAGCGGCTGTTCCAGTACGGAGCAGCCGCTTTGCTGTTTATTGCAATTTTGCTTTCAGCGCGTCCACTTCTGCCTGCAAAGCGTCCAACTGCTGCTCCAGCGTCTGTATGCGCTTTTCTTGATCCTGCACCACCGCAAGCAGCGGAGCAATCAGCTCGCTATAATTCAGCGACCACATCAATTCATCGTCCGTGGCTTTCGCGTCAAAATATTTTTCTTCATCGCCATCGACCACAGCCGCCTTGCAAGCTGCAATGTCGCCCACGGTATTCTTTGCGGCTTCCGCCACATCTTGTGCGATTAGGCCCATGTGCGTGCGACCGGTGCCATCCTTCAGCTTGTAAGTGACCGGTTGCAAGGCGTTAATAAACGCCCTCGCCAGATCCGTATTGAAGTCGGCAATATCTTTTTTCAGCTTACGGTCAGAGCCGGTATTCACACCGTTCCCAGCGTATACGGCATCCCACTTATAAGACGCTGTTCCAAGCAAAGCACCATTGTCCTTTTGTGGCCGCAGGATCGTTCTCTTACTGCCGGATTTCTCAACAAAATATAACAACATGGTCCCCAATGTGGGAAAGCCGCTTTTCGTTGCGTCTGTAAGCCGCATCAGAATCCCGCCGGTATCGCCGGTATCGCCGCCGGCGGTAAAAGCCACACGACCACCGTACACAACTGTTTGCTTGCCGTCTTGCAAACGCCCATATCCAAGCATTGTATTACCGCTTGACACATTCTGCGGGTTCAGTACATTGTATCCGCTGCCATCGTACACAGAGCCGCCACGAGAAATATCAAGTCGATACACTCCTGTACTGCCATCCTTATTCACATAGAAGCTATAGCTGTTAGAGCTGCTGTCCGTAACAGAGATCAACGGCCGCAGCGTTGAACTGCCGCTTTGACTGCTGATGGCAACCGTATAGTCAATATCTCCAATGGTGAATGTCTTGGTCAGTGCAGTATCGTTGATCGTAAACCCAGCAATTTCACCGGCTTTTGCATTGATCTTTCCGTTTTGCAAAGTGAAGTCGTCAGAAAGGATTTCTATGCGGCTGGCAGAAAGGCTGATCGTCTCCGGGCTTTGGTTGATCTCACTGACCACATCGCCCTTGCTGACCTTGAGCTGCAACCCGCTGGCCAGCTTGTTGATCTCCGACTTAATGCCGGCCGCAGACGGTTCAGTGTAACTGTACTCCGGTTGCTGCGATGTGGGGGCTTCAAGCTGTATGCTTTCCTTCAATCCCCCATCGACTGTGACGGTGTAATTCAGCACCCACACCGTCTTAGCGCTCCCATCTTTCCCCTCAGCCGTACACACATCGCCGAAATCCATCCAAGGCACGCCGAATGTTTCTAAGTTCACGGCGTTATAGGCATACAAACCGGCCGAAAGAATACCGGCAGTATAATTTTCTGTCAGCCCTTGCTTATTGGCATTCTTAGCTATGGAGTATTGCAAGATTGGGTTGTTTTCAATGGTCAGCTCCACCGTTTTCATGCCGGATGTCAACGGCAACATTTCATTTGTGATGCTATAGTTCTGACTTTCGCCTTGGAGCACCACGGTGTTGATCGCCACACTTTCTCCGGCAGAAAGGGCGGACATTTCTTCCAGAGAGATGTTCTCGTCCGTTTTGCTCAGCCGACTGAACACCAGCGTAGACCCGTCCAGGCGGATAATACCGCACAGCACCTCCGCAACATCGTCCAAGAAATCCCGATAGGTTGCGCCGGAATAGGTACTCTCTAACACCGGGTACGCGGTCAGGCTGGAAAAGTTTTGCGCCGTCCACCCGAACCGTTCAACGACTGCGTTAAGCAACGCTTGCGCAGTTGTCGGCGTCTCTGTCGCCTCTTCATCGGGCACCTGGTCCGTCATGGCCACCATAGCCTTGATCAGGCCGTCATAGGCCGTAAATGTGTACGCCTGGGTGTCCTCGTTGTACTTGGTGGAGTTGTCGTCCGTGGCAATATAAAACTTGCCGTAATCCACATATTCCACCGTTCCGTCCGGAAGCTGTACGCCGACTTTCACGCTGTCAAAGACACGGTTATTCCCGACTGTGGTAGTCAGTGCCTCAGCGTTTTTCAACGACACATTAATGGAGCGCATAGCCGTACCGGGGAAAGCGGCGTTTCCTGTGATTGTCAGGGATACGATATCATCAGTGGTAAACACCGTGTCGCCGACTGTCAGCTGCGCCTCCACGATACGCCCGCTCTCTCGCATTGCGGCCTTAAACTCATCTGTTACTGCAAACACGGTATCACTCCTTACTGATCGGCACCGCCACAATGGATATGGCGTCATACCGGTTATTCTTTGGTGCGCTGGGGTCAATGTGCTTGTGGGTTATAGAAATGCTGTCAAAGTAAAATTTCTTTTCTACCATGGCGGCGGTTCGATCGTCCCAGTATCTGCACATTGCTGTCTGCTGGTCCACCAAACGCACAATGCTCTTTACATCCGTGTAATTCAGCCGTGCGCCGGTCACATTGATGGTCAACTTTGGGAAGATACCCACCAAGCTGCCTTGATATGTACCGGCAAGGGAGCGCCCGCTGTCGCTCCCCCACAGTTTTTCTCTGGACACATTGTAATCATTCTGAATATACGGAATGGGCACATAGGCGTCCTTGGCATAGGTCTTGCCCTTTACGGACAAGCTGCCTATGCCGTTTTTAATCGCAAATGTCGTACTCATACCAAGCCTCCATTCAGGCGCACGCGCTTACGGTTATTGACCTCAACGACCTTCTTGGCAATGGTCTCGCCATCAAGGGTAATGATCGTCTGCACCATCTGCCCGCTGCCGTTCACACGCTGGGCAAGGCGTTCTGCCAACATATCCATCCAGCCGGTGTTTTTATCCAGCGGCAGCACAGCCTCACGGCCGGCCTCACCGATGGTGGCTTGCACACCACGACCCGGATTGTTAACAATACCGCCCCGGGCCAGCTTAGGAATATCCCTAATGTCCTTAAAGGGCTTGTACCCGGCAATGCTGATTTTGCGCAGTTTTGCGATCAAGTTGTTGATTTTACTGATCATGGAATTCAACGCACCGGTGATGGCGTCTTTCAGCTTCGCAGTGATCTCCACGGTTTTCCCTTTTACTTTATCCGAGCGTTTTTTCCATGCGGTCTTGATATCGTTGACTGACTGCTTGAACTTACCCTTCCATTCAACCGTTTTGGCTTTGATTTCTTTCGAGCGCTTTTTCCATGCTTTTTTGATGTCGTTGACAGACTGCTTGAATTTTCCTTTGAATTCTGCTGTTTTTGTTTTAATTTCATCTGAGCGCTTTTTCCATTCAGTTTTGATATCATTGATCGACTGCTTAAATTTACCTTTAAGTTCTGCCGTTTTGTCTTTGATTTCAGATGTTCGCTCTTGCCACTGCTGCTTAATTTCGTCTGCTGTCTGGGTGAATTGCAATCCAATAGACATAGTAAGCGAACCATTGCCACCTGTTTCCGGCCCGGAATTATTTTTTTTGCCACTATTTCCTGAATGATCGCCAAAAAGCAAATCCCCAAGCACGGCGGCAAAATTCACGCTTGCCAAGACCGGATTAACGGATGTTATCAGCCACTTTGTTACTTTTTCTGACAACTCAGCCACATTTTTAGCTTTACCGGCATTTTCTTCACCCAGAAGCCCATTCCAAAACCCCTCCATGATCGCGTCATATATACTTTCTGAATTTTTAGCAACAACAACAATTGCTTGAACCGCCTTCATCAACAAATTGACGAGATCCGTTTTGGCCCACTTCTTGATTTTTTCGACAAAGTCCGCAGTATCTTTTGACAATTTTCCAGTATCGACATTTGAAAAGGCGCCGATAATAACATCCAGCATCATGTCTAAAACATCCGTTATCAAAACAAGGATATCATACAGCACATCGCCCCAATCAACACCCTGTAAAACTTTTGTTATGGCTTTGCCGATTTTCGTACCATCAACCCTCTTTATGAATTTATCTATACCTTCCAACAAGCCCTTGATTGTTTTGCCGATGGTCTCACCGATTTTGTCCCATTCGATAGTCGTAAACAATCTATTCACGGCTCGTCCGAACTCATCGCCAATCGCGCCCCATTTTAAAGTCTTTACAAATTCCGAAATACCCGCAAATGCTGTATTGATGGCCTTACCAATCGCCTCAGCTGTTGCAGTTGCCACACTATCCGCGTTATCATCTCTGAATGTAAAAAGACCATTTATGAAATCTGCAAAGCCCTTACCGACACTGGCCGCCTTGCTTTGCATTTTACCCCAATTGATTTTGTTGAGTCCGGTAACGATCTTCTCAGCAATAGTGCCGCCAACGCCTTCCCAGTCTCTGGTCTTAATCTTCTTTAAGATTTCTTCCAGCCAACCGTCCACATCGACCTCGTTAAACTTGATGGCGCTATCATCTGTACTACCGCCGGAAGATGCAGAGGACGAGCTGCTGGAATTATCCGACAGCTTATTGGCAACATCAAAGCTGGCCATCTGCTTTTGGTATTCCTTGGCGTTCTCCGCTGCGTCCTTTGTAGCATCTGCCTGTTTCTGCGCCTGCTTGGCATTGTACTTGGCGATCAGGCTTGTACCCGTAAACAGTTGATATACCCGATCCGCAAATGTGACCACCTTTCCCAGCGCATTCACCAGCAGCTGGATCGCCGGGGCCAGCGCTTCACCCATCACGCCTTTGGTCGCCTGCAACTGATCTTGCAGCTCTTTGTTATTGCTCATAGCCTCAGAAATAACCTGCTTGAACATAAAGAAGGCCGATCGTGCTCCCAGCATTGCCAGTCCGATTTTTAGAAATTTTTTTCTAAGGTTTTCTGCCGGCTTAACAGCTTGTTTAATCCTACTGCCGATGTTTCCTGCCAACTTGGCCGCATTTTTGATCCCGCCGCCGAGTTTGGTCATTGCGCCCTTAGCCACAGACAGCACCGTTTTCCGCACGCCTGTCCAAGAAGAATGAATACGCTTTGTCAGCCGGCCTAAGCGCGAAGTTTCACCAGATGTTTTGCTTTGATAACGAGAAGTTTTCTTTGCTTCATTAGTTACCGCTCTTTGATTGGTTGCGGTTCTTTTTGCTTCACTGGCTGCCACTCTTTGTCTTTTTGAAGATTGATCCGTTTCTTTGGCTGTATCCTTCACTGCTTTAGCATGCTCCTCTTCCGCCTGCCTTGTCAGTTCGATTTTCGCCTTAAGCGCACTTCGTTGCTGGACAAGGTTGCGTTCGGCGTTTTGAATCTCTTTCAGCTCTGAAAGTTCAGCCGCATATTTGTTCCGAATAACTTCTTTTGTTTTAGCGTTGTCCGCGTCAATGGCCTCCATCGCTTTATGGAATTGTTCTAAAGTTGCTCCTCTCCCAGCATCCTTCATCTTAGAGACATACGCTTCATGGTTGATGTTAAGTTCTTCCGCATATTGGCCGAGTCTTTTACCGCTCTTTAATTTCGCCGCCTTTTCTTCAAGCTTGTTTATTTCTTTAGTGAGCTGCTCGACTTTTTTCTCTGCCTTTTTAACATCAATATTACATTCTGTTTTCTTGCCGACCTCACTGTTAAGCTCATTAGCGCTCTTGACAGTATCCTCAATTTCCTTTTTCACACCTGAAAAGCTATCACTCAATTTTTTGGTTTCCTGCTGCGCTTGCTTGGTTCCAAGTTTAACATCAATTCTCAGCTTATGTTCTGCCATGTTCTCACCTCCTAATCAAACAGTGCCTCGAACCGTTCCTCTGCTTCCTGCTCCTCGCGTGTGCGGCGGCGTGGAAGCGCCAGCTGGTCCTTGGCACGATATATTGCGTGTCTGTCCTTTTCTGCGTAATCATCCGGGTTGCAAGAGCGTATCTGTCGCACGCGGGAAAGTATGCAGTTCTCTGTCAGTCCGGCAATCAGATCGCAGTACCGCCAAAAGTGCATGTTTTCCTTTGACAGATCAATACCGTAGTCCGACATAAAAGAGGCCATAATGTACTTCTCGTCAAAAAGAATGTCCATATCCGGCTCCTCAGTACGCTGTCCTTCCTCCGGATCATTGCGCTGCAAAAAGCGCGTGGCCTGCTCCAACATAGGCTCCCACAGGGTCTCATCCTTGGGAATAGAGCCGTACATAATAAACAGCACGGCCATTGTGCGCTCATAGTCGCCTATGCGGTTATCGTTCACCACTTCCAGCGCACGCAGGGCCGTGCGTGTATCCGTCTTGATTTTGACCTTTTCGCCGTTTATGCGGACATATTCCGGGTATATCACTCCATCACATCCTCATCGCCATCGGCGTACTTCTCTGCGACACGATCAGCAGCGGCTTTTGCGCTGATCCCCATTGCTTCAAAGTGCGGCTTCAACGCGGTAAACAGATCGTCAAACATATCCGGGTAGTTCCGATCGCCAAAGATCTTCTGCATACCGCCCTCACCCAAAAATGCGTCCATTGCTGCACGCATTTCGGCGTATGCCTTCTTGTACAGCTTTCGGGTCTCCTCGTTCTTTGCGGATACAAGGCCGTGCTTTTTGGCATCGTCTTTCTTTGCGATCACAGCTTCCTGCCGCTTCAGGTTTTTCAGTGCCTTGTCTACCTGAATGTAAGCGTCATTCAGTTTGAAAGGCAGTTCAATATCTTCTGTATCAAAAACGATGGTATCGCCCTGGTCGTTCACCTCAATGGTGTACAGGCCCTTGCGAACATCAATATTCAGCTTATTCATCTTGTCCTCCTATACTGGAAGTGGGGCAGCCGAAGCCGCCCCACAAAATCATTACTCCGTTGCGCTCGCCGCCGTAAAGGTGGGTGCGCCATCGCTTACGGTAACGGTACCCAGCGTGGGATCGCCGTTAAAGGTAATGGTGTAAGACAGGCTGGCGGAACCGCCACCGCCTTCACCACCAAACTGGCTGAACTGGATCGTGCACTCGTTCAGCTCTGCGGCGTACTTGCCGCCGGTCTCATCGTACAGATAGACCACCAGTGCTTTGGTCTCGGCATCTGTGCCGGTGGCTCTGTTCTGCCGCAGGTTATCCAGGTACTCAAAGAGCGGATCGCCCTTATAGCAGGTCATCTCACCGTCCACAGAGACGGCGTACTTTTCAAGCGAAGTAGACGGCGTGTCCTGATCGACCCAGTTGTCCTCCTCTGTGGACCCATCATACTTCAGCTGCAGCTCGCTCTGCTTGCGCACCCGGGACCAAGTCGGACTGGACTTGCCGGCGCCGGTGTCAATAAACAGTGCGATTTTCGAGGTTTTAATTTTTGCGTCTGCCATAGTTTTTTACTCCTTATCGTAAATTAAAGTGCATTGGCATTGATACTTTGCATAGCGCTGACTATTCTCAATGCCAAAGAGATAGCCGCTGCTTGTGGCTTCAATGCTGAACGGCGTACACCCTTCCGGCATATCCGGCAGAGTGTCATTCTCTGTACATTCCTCCAGCCACTGCTGGAAATGCTCAAAGAAGCCGCTGTTTTCCAGGTTGTTCTCCCGCTCCTGGTTCCATGGAAACCGAGCGGCGAATACAAAAACAAACTGCCGTTCGCTGCTTCCGTCCACATACTGCGTGCGTATAACATCGGTGGGCACTTCCTCAATGGAGTACCCACCGTCATTTGCGCCAAGAAAGTCGATATTCAGCGTTTTCAACTCATCCAAATATGGACACTTGGCGATAAACGCCTTAACGCTTTCAATGATCGTGTGTGTCATCTTATCCTCCCAACTCTTGCTTAAGGGCATGGACCAGTACACCGTCCAGTGCGTCCGTGTTTGCCTCAAAAGCCCGCTGCACCCAAAAAGCGCCGCGCTGCGGTGCGCCCTGAAATTGCAGGTCTCTGTCTGTCAGCTCTTTCGGAACGCCTGGACGGCTCCAGAAGCCGTAATCCGGACTATAGAACGCGCCTTTTCTTGTCTTAGGGTCCACCATCAGTTTCCCGTGGTAGAGATAATTTGCATAAGGCGTGTTGTACTCTATAGCCTTGCCACCTTCTGTCACTCGCCCACTGTCCTTCAGGACGCCGGAGGCAAAGGGCGTATAAGGATCACTCAGCTTCAGCAGCTCGTTTGCAAACATTTTTTGCACAGACTCCGGGATCTCCACCGCTTTTTCCAGCGCAGTCAAGATACCGGTATCCACCCGCACAGAAAAGCCGTCCATATCAGCACACCCCCAGCACAATGTTGTCCACCGTACTACCGCACACATTCTCCGTGACGCTGACGATCTTAGCGTAGTCCGTCAAGTCCTGAACGGACTGTATATCCGGACCATTTCCACGCACGATCACATCGTCAAGGTGCACAGAGAGCGCACCAGCGGCGTACAGAGCCGTTTTTTGTGGAGAGAGAATAACGCTTGCGACTTGCTTATGTTCCTCTCCGTTATTGGCTGCTGTGACTTCTCCGCCGCCCTGCCAGTACACCCCTTGGATATACTGGCGGACATAAGCACCGGTGCGGTCATCGTAGTGGTACACCGTGACAGAATGCGGGAACATCATAAGAGCACCCCCGTAAGCAGCCCGGTGCCGGTCAAGTACATTTCTGCGGTCTTGCGCTGCTCTCTGTGCAGGTCAGCCGCACTCCGGGACGCATAAGACACAGAGTGGTTGCCCACGCTCTCGCTGGCGACCGCTCCGCCACCATTTTGCTGCTGAGAATATAAGCAATCCGCCACGGCACATACAGCAAGCATATACCGCCGGCGGATCGCTTCAACATTCAGTGGAGCAGCGTTGATTACCATACGGTCCACAAAGACCTGCGCCTGCACCAGCAAATGGTCAAAAGCGGCAGATGTGGGAATGTCTGCGCCTTTGTATTCCTGCATATAGAACTCATAAGTTACTGCGGACATTCCGATGCACCACCTTAGCCTTTAGAACTGTCTGCGGCGGCTGCTACCAGCTGCTCATCCAGTTTGCAGGAGTTGTCTGCGGCCAGCGCGGAGGTTGCGTGCACATAGATCGCACCCTTCTTGTTGTAACGCACGAAGGCATCGAAACGGATACGGCCTTCCACCAGCCAGCCGTTCAGACCGGGCGGGTTCTGATGAATGTTATAACTCTCCAGCTTCTGCGCTGCCGTGGTGGCAATGGGGTGGGTCACAATGAAGTTTACCTTCTCGGGTAGGATGCCGGTACCCTTCATGATGGCAATGCCGTCACATTCGCCCAGCTGGCCACTCAGGCGCATATCCATAGCAATGTCAGACGCCTTGATGAAGCTGTCGTCCTGCTTCAGTGCCTTATAGAAAGCATTGGACACATAGGCGATCCGGCCATCGGCGGGGGCCATAGCGGTGTCCAGCGCAGCCTGTGCGTCCAGCAGGGCGTCATAAGCGGTGGTCTTGCTGATGGTGCCGGTAGCGGTAGAGCCAACGGCGTTGACCATACGCTGCAGGCGGTACTTATCGATGAAGGGGATCACCACTTCCCGCAGCTCGCGTGCAAGAGCAGCACCGGCCTCCATGGTCATCATGGTGTCGTCATAGGACTTCTGATCGATGGTGAAAGTGAAGGACTTGTCCTGGCTCACCAGCATAGTCTGGGTGTGATTGCCCAGTTCGTCCGGGGTGCCGTAACGGTTGGTACCGGTGGCCTTGTAATCGTTCAGGGCAGACACATCATTGGAGTACACCTTTACGGCGCCCACGCCCTCCCAATCAAAATCACTGTTTACCGCAACTGTGGTTCTTGCTTCCTGGGTGAACTTCTCGTCTACCTGGGGTGCATACTTTTCTGCATAATTTACTGCCATAGTTCTTTACTCCTTTACTTAAAAACATTCTCAAACCCCTTGGCAAAGGGGTCGTCATTTGCAGGCTGTTGTTTGTGGTCCAGGCCACTTGCCTGCGGATCGGCGGTCTGGAAATAGTAGGCCTTCTGTTCCTTCAGGGCTTTCATCTGCTCCTCCAAGCCGGTAATACCATCATCACTGACGGTCACCTTGCTAAGATCGATGTGCGGCATAATGTCGTTCACATCGTTGGGGTTGTGCTTGCTGATGATCTCCCGCTCAATGCGGCCACGCTTCAACTGTGCCTCATAACCGTCCACCAGCTCCTGCCGCTGCTTGTCATAGTCGGCTTTCATCTGGTCGATCTGCTGCGTCAGCGCCGTGTTGTCACCCGCCGCCTTCTTCAGCTCGTCATACTCTGCGGTTTTGGAGGCAAGCAGGCCCTGCGTGTCTGCCAGCTGCTTCGCGGTAGCCTGGTACTTCTCGCTGCTTACATAAGCGCCGCTGTCCAAGTCGGCAAGCTTGCCCTTCTTGTCTTTAAGCGCATCGTTCAGTGCGGCGTACTCGGCCTCGCCCAGTAGGGGTTTTAAGATTTCTACATTCATACATACTCCTTTGTTTTTATCTGCGGTGTCTCCGCTGGAATAGGCAGTTTATATGTCGTGCCATAGACAAAATGCGGCGGTTTTATATGCCTTGCCATCGGCAGGTGCAGGTAGTTTATATGCCGTGCCCAGGGCAATAAAAAAGGACAGGCATGGGCCATTACGGCTCTTGTCTGTCCTCTTTATGCAATTTTGTGTGCGGTCATACCTTTACGGAATAGGCATAATAAAAGCGCAGCCGCCTGGGTTGCGCTCAACTTGGAGTTAATCTGCGGCTTTCATACTGAGTATCTCCGTATTCAGAATATCGGTCACATGATGATCCGATGGGCTCTTTAGAATAGAAATTGACTCACACCCATCGTCTCTGTCATTGGCACCCTCAAAAGCATAAACAACACCATCTATTGTTCTGCCATCATCAAGTGTGACAGATACTTTCTTTAGCATATTCTGTTTTGCGAACATTTCTAATTCATAGATCGTTACCACAGTCGCACCTCGGCGCAATATGTGTTCCTTGAAATATTCCAAAACACAACTTATTGCTTTTCTCTCTCGATGATTTCTGCTTGCTTTTGCAAAAGAGCACGGAGATTGTCTCTATGTTCTTTGCGCACATCTTCCGGTATTGCTTTTATTTTCTCAATAGCATCTCTAACGGCTTCCAATTGTGCATCAAGCGGCGAATTATCATCAAATACCGCCATATCATCTTCTAACTTCATCATACGATGTCATTCCTTCGCATCTGAACTTTTTCTTCTATCGTTACACATTTCCAATACCAAGGATAAAATATTCTCGAATTGATCATCTTCGTTTCGCTCGATGTAATCAAGTATCTTCTTAGCCTCATCATCGGTCTTCACCAATTTTGAAACAGTAAATAAAAAATCTCTGTCCCTTGATATTTCGTTTGCCTTTGCCATAAGAATGTCTTTGTATTTCATATTCAATCTATTGGCTCTTTGCCTATTACTCTATAATTTCCAAAACCGTTATTCTCAACAAAATAAATATATTCGCCGATATGTTTTGAGAACATTTTACTGTTGTTCTGCTCGTTGGTTAAATTTGTGCTGATTTCGTGCATGACTTTACTATATTCTTTTTCAGGTAAAAATACAGTTTTGTATTCGCTTGGCTTTTTGGCAAATAATTGCAAATCAGGTTCTAAGCTATTATTGCCATCGTCTTTGCTAATATTAACATTTTCACTTGCAGCTGTAAAGGGGCTTTGATTATTTTTAGCAACTTGCTCCTGCACCAGTTCGCGGCTATAATCACGCCGCAGGCCGTATTTGTCGCAGTGGGCTTGCAGCTCGCTTTGGCGGTTACGCAGTTTGGCCGTCAGGGTGGCCACGGTGTCTTGATCGCCAATGATCTGCATTGCGGCCCGCTCTTTTTTCAGCGCACGGATCTGGCGCTCATATTGCCGCTGCTTTTGCTCTGCCTGGTACCGGCGCCTGTTTTCCTCTGTATCTCCATAGCGGATTGGGTTGCGCACGCTTATGCCCGGAAAGAATGGGAATATTCTGTGCCGACAATTTACACCGGCCAAGCCCAATATATCATCAGGGTAACCTGTGCTGTCTTTCAGGTTGGGATAGCCCGGCGCACTGCCGTTGATCTTATACACACCGCCCTGCCACCCGGCGTGGTTGGCTATGGGATTTGTGGGGTGCACACGCGCACCCAGGTGCGAGCTGACCTCCACATATTCCGCACCCAGCTCCTCAGCGAATTTGTACGAGCTGGCGTTTGCCAGCTTGTTAATGGCGGATCGTGTATCCCGCCGTACAACGCCCTCAATAGAATAGTTCACATACCGCACAGTGCCATCCGGGTTAGTGTGCCTGTATGTGGCGGCTGTAATGCCTTTGCGTGCCGCCCGCTGCAAGCCACGCTTTACGCTCTCCTGCATACTGTAAGCGCCGCTGGCTGTCTCTATGTACGCCGTATTCAGTATGTTCATATAGGTTTGCTGCGCACTTTCCATTGCCTTCGTCTGTATCAGCCGGAATGTGGCGTCCAGCTCTTTGTGGCTGCTCTCCAGTATATCCCGCAGGACCGGGCTGTTCATCACCACGCCAGGGTCCACGCCGATATTGCCATCACCGTATGCCCCTTGCAGCGTGTCCAGGTCAATATTGAGCCGCTGCGCCTGTTCCATCATACGGCGGATCTCTTGCTCGCTCTTTCCGCTGTATTTGGCAAACAGCTTGACTAAAGCCGGGTTGATCTCCTGGAAGTGTTGCAGCCGCTGTAACAGCCATTCCAGTTGACCGGTGGCCTCATCGTATGTGGCAAAGCGCTTGGCGATCTCCACAATAATGTCATATTCCAGCTGCTGGTAAAGTGTGCAAACCGGGTCTGCAAGCAGGGTTACATCTCTGTCAGTAGGAAGCATTCAATCACTCCATCGGCGGCTCGTCTTCAACATTCTTCCAGGACTGCTCTGCGTTGCGCTCCTCCTGCATCTGCTTGGCAAACGCCTGAGCCTGCTGATCGTCCAGGCTATATACCTGCCGGTAATACTCCTGGGCACTGATCAGCTCCGCGTTATAGTCCGTAAGTGCCATGCGCTTTTTCTCCGCCGTATCCTCAATAATACTGTCGTCAAAATCAACGGTAAATGTAATGTCTGGCGGCAGCTCTGTGCCGTCCACATACGCATACTCAATCTCCATCAGGCTGCGGGCCATATCCACAATGGACTTGCGCAGCAGCAGCTCGTGCTTTTTCAGCGTGCGGAACATCTTACTGTTTTCGCTGATCACCTGTGTGGCTGTGGTCACCGTGCCCTGCTGCCAGCGGTAATGGTTCTCGCCAAAGCCGCACTTTTGCCCCAGAATATTGAGCTGCGTTTGTAACGCCTGTTCGTGCTCTGCAATACGCAGCTGCATATTGCTTTCCACGATCGGTGCGCCGTCCTCATCATTCTGTTCCGGCATTCGATAAAACGCCGTGTCCAGCGGGTCAAACGCCGGGCTGGTAGTGCCGTCTTCATTCACATGAATATTGGCCACACCATCCGTTACAAAAATCCGCTTTCTGCCCAGCGTAAACTCATTGTCCAGGCTGTCATATTCGTTGTCGATGGCCTTAAGCACATCAATGGCCCCGCTGAATACAGAAACACCAAAGGGACTGTCCGATGCGTATTTGTTGGCCTTGTTTGGCCGTACGCTTTGGAACCTGGGCGTGCCGGAGTGGGTCTCTACCTTGGCGGCCACATTATGGAGCTGCAAGAATGACGCCGGCATCTCTGCCAGGCTGCCGTTCTTCTCTCGCAGCAGGAAGTTGTCCACAACATACTCGCCTTTGTCGTTCAGGGTGTGCGTCTCCAGGTATTCATACTCTTGGCCATCCACCACCTGCTTGCTGGTAAAGGCAGCCTCGATCAGGCCGGCGCTGGTATATGTAATGGGGATCATGCGGTCCTGGGTTACATACTTGATATTCACGCCTGTACCGTCCCAGTATTCAATGAAGAAGCCCCCGCCAACGGCAAATGCTCTCTCCAGCAGCTGATTGGCCTGTACAGCGAAATTCACCCGCTGCAAGGCCATATTTAAGCGCTCTTGCACAGTATCATCACTGCAGCTGATCTCCACTTTCTCATTCAAAAGCAGATCGGCCCAGTCCTGGCACACCGTCTCTGCCATCTTCAGGGTTTTTCGCTCCTGCGGGATACGCTTTGCACCCTGGTACAGCTGATACCGATGGAAGCCGTCCACATACCCGGCATACCAGTTGGCCCATAGCTTGATGGCCTCGTCTGCATTCCACGGCTGCTCAATATGCACGCCTTTGCTTTTTAAGAATTCAACAATACGCTTGTCCATTCTTCCTCCATTCAACCTCTAAGGTTCGTTAAGTCTATCATCTTTTTGATATACGGCTCCTGACTGTACTCTGCTGCGTCCAGGCTGTCAATATTGGTGGTTCCGTTATCCAGCCTTACATCCTCGTGCTTGTCGTCCCACACGGCGTCCGTGTAAGCGCCAATGCTTTCAACGCAGTTTGATACAATAAAAAAACGATGTTGCGCAAACATCGTTAATCCAAATCTTATACGGTCAATAATCGGGCCTTTTTTTGCGTTTTTAATGACGATCGGCAGCTTGGCGTCCAGCACCGCCATGCGCAGTCCTCTAATGAGCACCTGCTCCGCGCTGTCGCAATACACATTGTGCAGCATAGGGTATTCTGCCAGGCACTCCCGCAGCCACGCAATAAACAGCCTGTTCAGCTCTGTTGGGTCTATCTCCTGGGTGATCCGCTTTTCTTTTACAATGATCGTTTCTCCAAACTTCTGTGTAAACGCCGTACAGGCAAATGTGGTGCTGGATTTGTTGCCCCCAAAGTCCACGCCCCCGGTGCAAACAAATATCTTCTTGCGCAGTGGGTGGCTGTATCGCCCGCCCTCATCTCGTTTATACCAATCATCAACGCTGATAATGTTGTCCTTGCCAAAGGAAATATAGATCTTTCCTTCTGCCGTTACCCACAGACCCAGGATATTGCGGTCGTAAAAGACGCCGCTAAACTGCCGCCTGTATCGCTCTTTCATTCGCTCAGACAGCGTTAAGTTGTCGTCCATGGTAAAGTGCAGGTAGATCAGGTTCTTTTCTGCCGCCTGATCTATGTACTCGGTCTTAAAGTAATGGGTAGGCGCCTTAGGGTTGCAGTTGTACCAGAACTTGGAACCCTCTACGGAACATCTGGCCTCGGCCTGTGCTACAAAGCTCTGCGGCATCAGCGCCACCTCATCAAACAGGACACCCGCCAAGGTCATACCCTGGATCAGGTCTTGCGAGCTTTCGTCCTTCCCACCAAAGGTGTAAAAGTAGTTTGTGTGTTTGCCATTCGATATGATAATGAGGTTCTCTGTTCTTTTCTCCTCGTATTCAAATCCAAGGCTCACGATCTGCTGCTTAAGCGTGTTGATCACATTCCGGCGCAGCGAGCCAACCGTTTTTCCGCACAAAGCGAAATCACACTCGTTAAAGCACTCCATTGCCCAGTTTACAAAGCCCGCTGCCATGGAGACCGTTTTGCCGCTTCGTACAGCGCCGTCAGCAATAATGCCGTCTGCCATATTGACCGGCGAGTTACTGCACCACCAGGTCATGATTTTGAGCTGCTTCTTGGAGAACGGCTGCCACGCAAAAGCAGCGTGTGGCCGTGCGCTCTTACTCATCATCATTCCAAGCATCAGCCGCCTTTCCTTCCAGTGCCTTTATAAATGTACTCTCGCCCTGACTCTTTTCATCAGCCGATGCAGGGGCCACATTCCAGCCGGTCATGTCAAACAGTTCCCGAATTGCGGTAACATCACCCTTCATTGCCTTATTGAGCAGCGAAAAGAAGATCGCCTCTTCTGCGGTTATATTGGCGTGCTTGTCCACATCGGATATGCTCTTTATATCGGTCAGGTCTCCATCTTTCAGAGCCATAGGCAGGAACATCTCGCCCAGCTCTCTCCAGGTCTCGTGCTTTCTCTTTTTGGCCCGCCTGGCCTTGGCTGAATTCTTGCCACCTCTCGACGCTTCTTCCACAGTCAGTGTATGCGCTTGTGGTATAAGATTCTGTTCATTTGCCACTTACACCACGCCCTTACCATCTCTTCGGGGCAACATCTCCGCATTCAGCATACTATATCACTCCTCCACAAATAAAAAAGGCATTACATTGCTGTAACACCTTCTTCTGTAATTCTTCTACAATCAAATGCACTGTATGTTCTGATGATGGATGATCACCATATCATTGTAACTACGGCTTCATCAAACACTTCCAAAATCGGTTTCCCAAACACAACTGCATTGTAAAAGTCGCTCTCAGTCTTAAAAGTAGCAACGACCTTAAAATTGCCCTTTTCGGTAACATCTATAAGCAATGCAGGATCTACGCACAAATCCAACCTATACGCTCTACCTCGATAGGTAAAGTCGACTTCCCATCCGATTTCAAATATTTCATCCCATGGTTCTGCGCACTGCTTATCCCATCCGTTCTTTTTTTCCATTATTTACCAATCCCATTCCATTCTATGGCACTTAGTAGATACTGTCGATATACGACTCCTGCAATACTTGGCGTAAAGGTTTTCCATCAATAACAATGTCCGTCATTGCCTTACCGATCGGACAAGAATACAATACAGTCAGATCGTCCAGGTCCCGTTGGATAAAATCTTTTTCAGCATCTCGCACCATAAAATACGGCTGATCATGATAAAAGAAATAAATGTGATGTCCATGCTGATAATAGTCCTCTAAGTCCTCGATTTTCTCATTACCAATCGGACGCTCGTCTTGTTTACGCATACTACCTTATCCCCTTCATGAATCGTTCAATCAGTTTCCTCTGTGCTCTGTTCGGCTGCGCATATTCGCTACTTCGTTCACCGTTGACATAGTAGTGTACATGTCCACCGCTATATAGCTTGCCCTTAGAATGATCATGGTCAAGATCAATTTCGTATAATTTTTCTCTGTTTTGTCCATAGACCGTAATCTGCTTTGCCTTGCCGTCTGGACGGACTGTGGCATAAATTGCATTCTTAGAGTGCGAAAGCGTAGGCGTCTTCAAGGAATTCTGCTTGATCGGCTTTAGTTCTTTGATCCGCCCAATTTTTCTTACCACTTTGAACTCATGGTACTTCATCACCTGTGTACCACCATAGAAAGCCCCTCTGCCGCCCATTATACCGTATTCTCCTTATCTTTTCAAGATTTTCGTGCGTCTGTAGCTCTCAGCCGTTCCGTCACCTTGTTATCGTAATAGCGCACTTCAACACCGTGATAATCGTAATCAACAGCGCCGCCATACACCAAAATTACTGACGGCTGAATGCGCTTAATCATCTCATCCATACCCTGCCGCCATATCTCTGCGGCCTGATCGCTCTGCTTTACACCAACGGTGCTCACAGCAACTACGGACCCTTGGGCCACGCCATCAAAGCAAAAATCGAATGTTTCTTTTTCTGCCCAGCTGATCGTGAGGATCACTTCCACCCCGTAATCTTGCAAAAACTGGCCGATCAGACGGCTTCTAAAAACATTCCAAATCTTCATTGCTCTTGGCATATCCATATACAGGCTGAAGTCTGGCGTTAAGAATGCGTCATATTCCAAGATCTTGTCCAGGTACTTGTGCGGATTGTTCCAAAGGCGCTCGAACTGGTAGTCGTCCACAAAGCAATGGACGCCAACATTCTTTGCTTGGCTGCTCATCATGTAATTAAACCCGATGAGATCCTTTGGAATATACTCACACTTCTCCAGTGTTGGCATTTGGTAATAGCCGGTGACCCGATCCGTGTCGATCATATCCAGGTTGTACATTTTGTAAGTATTGTCCCTGCGGAAGTCGTCTTTCTCGCTGTCGTCTGACTCATGTTCCACAGTAACTAAATCACCCGGCAGTTCAAACCCGAATTGGCCCATATCAATGTCAATAATGGAGCCAAGTTCCATGTTGAGAATGCCCTCATCATACCCGGTGTTCAGTGTAAGCTGGTTGTGTGCAAGAATGTACGCCTTCTTTTGCTCATCGGATAAATGGCCCAACCGAATAACATCGATCGTCTTAAACGCAGGATTTGTAGCAGCCAGCTGCTTAAGTGCCTGCCATCTGCCGTGTCCTTCAATGATCACATTATCCTCATCAATAGCGATTGGATCGTTATACCCAAATTCAAGAATAGACTGGGCGATCTGCTCTACCTGATCCTTTGTATGGATCTTAGCATTGTTCTTGTACGGCCGTATCCGGTCAATCCTTACTTTTTCTGTTCGCACAAAGCACCTCGTAAGTGTATCCGCCCCTACCGCATTTGTCACACGGTTCCTTCTTGCTGTCGCCCACCTGGCGCAGCCAATACCCAGCGGTTACATAATCCTGCCGGCAACGCCAGCAAAGCACGCGTATGTCTTTCGCTGTCCTTTTGCCCATAAGCGATGATCCTGTAAAATGAAGTTGGAGCAGCTTTGTCCGGCTGCTCCACATTATCATTATACCATAGTGCGAGTGGGCATTGTGGGCATTTTTACTTATCCCTGATGTATTGATAGAACTTTCTGCTGGCCGTGCGCCTGTCTATGAAGAGAATTGCACCGATCTCAGACCAGCTTTTGCGCTCCACGCAGCGGTAGGTAAATATGCTTTTGGTCTCCTCGTCCTCGATCTGATCAATATACGCCTCAATTTCTTCTTTCCTGCGCTCATATTCCAGCAGCTTTACCACATACTGCGCCAGCTGCTTATCCAGCTCAGCGTCCAGCTGATCTTGCAGTGCAATGCTATTGATGATGTACATTTCAAATCCGTTGGCCGGAGACGGGTTCTTGGGCATACCTGTTATGGCGGCGTTGCCTATCGCAACATCTGAAGCCAGCTCGCGCTTTTTCGCTCTTATGTCGTCTATTCGCTTTTTCAACCGCTCCAGCTCAATGTTGAGATAGTAAAGAGCGTTCAGTTCTTTCTCCGTCATATACACACCCTCAGGTTATTTTTTAAAGTTCGGACCAAAGCCGATCACGCCGAAAAATGCAACAATGACCGCCCCGGCCACAAGAATGATTTGTGCTGCTGTACACATCCTGCTCACCTCCCTGTACTCCCGAACCCACCATTTCCGCGTTCGGTGTCTGCCAGCTTGTCCACCAGCACCAGATCCGGAGTATCAATCCTGACCACCACCAGCTGGCTGATCTTGTCCCCACGGCGCACGGTGTAATCCATACCGCTGTGGTTGTACAGCTTGACGGCAATACTGCCGGTGTATCCAACATCAATCACGCCCTCGCTGGTAATTCCATACTTCACATTCAACCCGCTTTTTGATTTAAGAAAGCCTGCTGTGTGTACCGGCAGCTCAATATGCACCCCGGTGTCAATGGTCACCGCTCCGTGTGCCGGCACAACCGTGTCCACCGGTGACAGCAGGTCAAGTCCTGCGTCCGTGTCATGCGCTCTCACAGGCATTAACGCCTGCTTGTCAAGTTGAATATTCATTCGTCGTCCTCCTCATAGATAATTTCCAATCCATAGGCCACCGCTGCGGCGTGTTCAATCTGACAACCCCTTGCCTGTTCCCAGCCACGGCAGAAGTAAGCAGCGTGGCACTTGCTCATATTCTCCAGCGACTTGGCAAGGAAGCACAGCGGGATATTGACTGCGCCTCGCTCTTCCATCGCTTTGTCACTATACCACTCGTCAGTGAACAGCGTGTTTACGACCTCATATCCTCTTTCCTTCAATGCCTGGATTGCTTTATCTCTTGTAGCGATAATCTCCGCCTCACTCTTTCCAGCCATCGGCTGGCTCAACATTGCTTTCTTCATTTTGTTTCTCCTTTCAATCTTCATTCCACTTCTTACGACAGACCGGACAGAAATCTGTGTCCAGCACAAACGGCTTACCGCAGATTGGGCAGTCTTCGCCGAATTCGACTAACATTACACTGCGTGCGTACTCCGGCGGGGTCCAGTCGCCACCGAATTTGCAAGTTGTTACATACAAGCCCTCCATCACCGGCAAGGTCCCTTTTCTGATTGCGTCAGTGGCGTAATTGTGAATTTCCGTCAGCGTTGGCTGCCTCTGGCTTCCGGTGAAGATAATTGCCGTGCCATCTTCATTCCATTCGTGTGTTATTTTGTTCTTGGCCATTCCTTCTCCCTTCCATTCTCGCAGCTGTACTGTCCCCTGTGTATCGTCTTACCGTCAGGTGCCAGGTGTTTGCGGCAGCCGTATTCATTGCTGCCCAGGTTGCGGCCATACTGGCAGCGATCACAGCGCACATAGAATGCACATTGTTCAGCCATCTGTCCGTGTCCTCCAGTTCCGCAGCTCGACCTCCACATAGCCATCCAAATCATAGGTCTTGAGCACTTGTAGCTCCACCACCTGCTTGTCATCCGGGTAGGCCAGGCCGTTCAATGCATCCAGCACGATCTTGGCGATGTTGTCTGTGTCCGGCTTTTTTGTGGGCAGCACCCTGCCGGCCATCATCTCCACCTTACGCTTTTTGCTGGCACTCTTGGGAATACCAAACGCCGCAATGATCGTTGCACTGACCGGCTCGTCCACAGCGAAGGCCATCAGATCTCCATATTCCTGCCGGTAGCAGAACCGCACCTCGTCCTCGTAGTCCTTGGTCTTCCTGGGCGTGTATGTAGCGATCTGATCCCCTCGGCGTACCGCCCGGTGCCGTCCCTTGCCCTGGGGCTCTCCCGGTATCGTCAACCGTACCATCATCTTGCGGTCACCAGCCTTTCGTAAATCTGCTGGGCCATAGCTGCCGTGGCCAACTCCTCATCGCCGTGAGCGTTCAGCCGCTTGGCGTACCGCAGCAGCGGCTCCGGATTGTTCTCATCAACCAGCATGTACCCAAAATCACCGGTGACGATGGGCACGCCCTGTTCCTGCATAGCCTTGCGCTCCGATCTCAGGTCTCGCTCACTAATGCAAGTCCGCCGTGCCAGGTCTTTGCCCCGCACCGGCATGCCGGGCGGAATCAGTGCGTCATAGATCAACGCCTGCCGTGGTGTCAGTTTGTTCAGTTTCATAGGCCCTCCTAAAACTTGATGTCTGTGTTGTTCATGGTGTCCCGCTCGATCTGCTCCAGGTCGTAGGACGGTGGGCTTTGCAGTGCCCCGCTGTTCTTCCTGTCCTCTGCGCCCCACTTCTGCAAAACAGAGAAGTGGTCGTAATAGGTCTTGTGGGTGTTGTGAATGTGGAAGCTCAGGTTCTTGATCAACCGCTGCCAGTCAAGCGGGAATTGCTTTTTCAGCTTGGCAAGCTCCTCATCGGTTAATCGCACATTTTTGAACTCGCCATATAATTTTGCGGGCGTGCACGCGCTCGCGCGCTCTCTCCCTTCTCTCATTCTTTCATTCTTGCATTCTTGTTTATAGAAAGCGCTTGTTATTTGATTGTTATCTGTTTGTTGTTTGTTTGTTATTTGATTGTTATCTGTTTGTTGTTTGTTTGTTATTTGATTGTTATCTGTTTGTTGCCTATCGTTTTCCAACCCTTGATATTTGGCGTAGTTACGCAGGATAATAACGGTATTTTTGTTTGTTACATTCTTGGAAATCTCGCCAGTTTTTTGTAAGTGTTTTAGCGCCGTTCTCACTTGCATATCTGACAGCCCGCTACCGCTTGCCAAAGCGCTGATGGAGGTTACCACGGAGCCGCTGCTCAGCGTTTGGCCTCGCCATTGCTGCGGCTCCCTGTTGACGATAAGCAATAAATGCAAGAACAGCTTGAATGTGGGTACATCGGTGTACCACTCCCAATCCAGCAGTTGCCGGTAGGCTTTCACCCAACCCTGATTGCTCATATCTACTCCTTAAAACGGCAGATCGTCGTCGTCATCAATGGGCTCAAACTCTGCGTCCGGTGCGGGTGCTGCAGTCTGTGCGCCACTCTCTGCCTTTGAGCCGCAGAAGGACACCTGGCTGGCCACCAGCTGCACGCTCTTGCGTTTCTCGCCGTTCTGGTCCGTGTAGTTGTCTGTCTGCAAAGAACCCTCCACGGCGATCATAGAGCCTTTATGGAAGTATTTGCACACAAATTCTGCCGTCTGCCGCCAGGCGGTGCAGTCGATAAAGTCCGTCTTGCGTTCCTCGCCTGCCTTCTGGTAGCTGCGGTCCACAGCTACCTGAAAGCGCACAACGGAGACGCCGCTGGGCGTGGCTCTCAGTTCCGGTTCGTAGGTCAATCGACCCATAATTACAATGCTGTTAATCATAGATAATTCCTCCCAAAAATTGATATAAAGTCCTTGTCCGGGTAGGCAGTCTCAAATGCCTGCTGCCCCACCCGGTGTAAATAGTCCATCGTTGCCTTGCAGTGGTGTGCGCCTGTCGGCGGCTCGTTGTGGCAATTATGGCACAGGAGCACCGTTAAGCCGTATTTCTCGCTTTTTGACCGGTTATATGCCCCAAATACATGGTGCCGCTCCAGAGCCCGCACAGAGCCGCACAGGTAGCATTGCCGCTGCTCTTCCGGTTGAATAATGCTTTTCACTTCTTCCGTTCCTCCCAAGCAGCCATCAGTTGCGCCAACTCTGCCGGCGGCATAGTCTCAATGTGCAGCGCCTTGCAGTCCTGCACCACAGCGTCTATGAGCCGGGCCATGCTCTTCGTGTCGTAATCGCTGGTGCCATGGTAACAGCGCACCAGTGTGGTACGCGGATAGAAGCCATCGTCCACCCTTTCCACCATCCAACCTTTGCCACGCGCTTCCCAGGTATTCTTGATGGTTTCCACGGCTATGTCTGCCATAAGGAAGTCATCATACACGCCGTATTGCCGCACATAGCCCTGGTAAATCTCATCCTTGGTGATCTGCGGGTCGTTCTTAGCCAACTCCGCTTGTAGCTTGCCGATCAATGCCCACATGTAGGCGTTGGCATCCAGGCTCCGGCGTTTCGGCTTTGGCTTAATCTCCAGCACATAATCCTTTTGCTCTGCCAGGGAGCCTATGAACGCCCCCACCTTGGCCATAGTGGGCACCAAGTCTTCCTTTTTGAATTCGATTTTCATCTTATAGGCCCAGCTTCATGAAGATTTGATCAGCTTGGTGCCGGGTCAGATCTTCAATGCGGCTCACCTTGTAATAGGCCAAGGCGTTCTTTACTCGCTCATTATTGGCGTTATCTTTCAGCAAGGCCACTTGGTCCGGGCTGATCTTCTCCGCCGCCTGCTGCCGTGCCTGTTCTTTCTGCGGGTCATGGGCTTTCTGCTTGCCCTGTGTGCCTTGTGGCGGCACATCCGGGTCCTTGCAGTCGTCAATGCAGAACAGACCGTTCAGTGCATACTTTCGGGCGTAGCTGGAAGTGCTGCCGGTCACCTGGGCATCGTCCATGCCTTTCTTCGTGGCGGCTTCCCGGGCAAAGGCCCGCACGGAAATGCTCTTGTCGCTCTCCGTGTCCGCCAGTGTGGCCGTAGCCACAATGTACACCCGATCGCCGCAGCACTCTACCGTATCGGTCACGGTAAGCACAGCGCCGTGCTTCTTACACAGCGGCTTAACCGCTTCCAGAATATCCTCACAGCTGCGGTAATGGTACTTACCGAATGCGTTATACTGGTTCTTGGGCGCCACCAGTTCACACTGGATGGCTAATAGCTTTGCTTGTAACTCCATTCCACTCACCTCACTTAATCACGCAGCTGGGGGTCTCGATCAGCGCCGCACCGGCTACCGTCTCCCCTGCCAGCAGAGCCTTACGGATAGACGCCTTGTCCACCTTTGGTGGCTGGGGCTGCATATACTCCGCCGGTACCGCTGCCAGGTTGAACACATCCACCGACTTGCTCGAGGTACTGGTCAGCACGAACCGGCCCGCCTGCACCTTATCCTGCCGGGTAGCTGCCAGGTACGCCGCCAGGGTCTTCTTCATCCGCTTAATGGCATTTTCCGCCCGCTTCTGCTTCTCGGCAAAGAAGTCCTTTTCGCGCTTGTAGTCCTCCACATCTGCCGTTAGCTGCCGGATCACCATACCGTAGTCCTCCAGCTTCTCCGGCACCATCATGCTGTCCAGCGTGTCCTGGACCGTCTGTTCATCAATCTCTCCGGCCTCCAGCAATTCCATCAGCTGGGCTGCCTGGCCGGTCAGTTCATACAGTGTCGCCATATCGTTCTCCTTTGTCTATATTCAATACAATGCGGGCCTCTGCCCGCGCCTCCGGGTCGCAGTCTTGGGGGCAAAAGCCGTAGTCATTCACGAACTTGTCCATCTCTGCGCTGGTCATCAGATCACCCCCAGGTCGTAGCAGCTGCGAAGCCAGTTTTCGCTGCGCCGCACAATGGTCACTTCCTTGTTGTTCTCGTCCAGCAGCTGCTCCAACTTCTCGCAAGCACATTCCCAGCAGTAGCTGCCGCTGGGCTCATCGTTGCCCGCACCGATGGAGAACCCATAACCCTCAATGGCAATGTCGCAACTGTCACAGGCGATCACGCCCGCCTCCTTGTCATACATCGGCATTCTCCTCCTGCTTGTCCTCGTCATACTCCAAAGGACGGATAATGCCATACGCCTTTGGCAGCGTCAGCAGTGCCTCTCTGCCAGGTACAGCCACCGCCTCCAGCACATCGTATGTACAGCCCTGCACGGCCACTCTGTAACCGGGCTGTATATCGCTGAACCCGGGGGCCCGGCACACATTGCCGTTGGTTAAAATCACCAGATCAATATATTCACTCATCTTCATTGTCCTTTCCAAGTTTTAAGGCGCGTAGATACGCCACATCAAAATCTGTCAGCGGCGCCAGCAGCACCACTCTATCCTTATCATCTTCAACCACCAGCTGCTTGTCCTGTCGGGCCTCGTCCTCGTCCTTGGGCAGCACGAACACCGCCAGGGCGATCAATGCGCAGCCGGTTCCGCTGATTACAACGGACATCCACCAGTACGGATTATCCGCCACCAGGCAGCTGCCCAGCAGCACCAACAGGAAACCGGTGACCACCAGCACTATTCCTGCCTTTTCTCGTTTTGTCATTGGTTTTCTCCTTAATACTCCACTGCTTCTTGGCGGTTAATGAAAAAGTGAATGCCGTGGGAGCACTCGTCCCATCTATCATCATCAAATGAGTCCGGGTATACATATTCGCCGATCTTATATTCAATCGGCGCATAAGCATGGTTGGTCACATGATCGACTTCAGCCTGGCTACCGTCCATATTCGTGATAGCCACCACCTTGGCATAATTGGCTCTGCACTTTCTCGTGGTTGCTGAACAGCGTTTTGCGTCTTGTGGAATCAAAAGTTCGATAATGTATGAGCCACACTTTTTGAACGCTGTGAAAGAGCCTTTTTCAGGACACACAAGCGGTATGAAGGGAATGTTTTTGGCTTCACGCAGGTAGGCTCCACACAGGTCGGCTCCACACAGGTTGGCTCCATACAGGTTGGCTCCACGCAGGTCGGCTCTCTCGCCGCCGTCCTCATCGTTCAACCACTTACGGTGGCGTTCCAGTATCTCTTCCAACTTCTCATTATCCATTGTTATTCTCCTTTGCAGTTGACTGCCGTCTTTTCTCGTTTCGTCATATCTTCGCCAACTCCTTAACCTCGTCCGGGTGCTGGGCGTAATAGTCGCTCATGCTCTCTGTGAGCCGGTGCGCCATCGCCGCCAGCATGCGGCTGTGTTCTTCTTCCGTCAAGTCCTCCAAGGGCTTAACCTTGCCATCCACCATAACCATGATCACGGTGGTCAGTTCTTTCTTCATTTCGTTCACCTCAATTAAAGTTACGCAAGGCCGGATTGTCCGTATGCCTTGACTTTTTCTCTCTCAACGCCTATACTATAGGTGTTGATAAGTGTGTATGCCTTTTGACTATCAACTCCTTTGACCGACTGTGCCCGCAGTCGGTCTTTTTTTATTGCCAGCCCTTAAATCAGCAGCAGACCGCCCGCTGCGATAAATGTGATGTTGGGTGGGGCGGGCGTGCGGGAAATCAAAAAAGAAAATACATCCCCGCTGCCTGCTGCTTATCTAAAGGCTGGCTTTCTTATCACAGCTGTTCGCTTTTAGTGAACCTTGTGGGTAAAAAAATATAGTCCATAGGAACCCCATAAAGATCTGCCAGCTTACAAAGCTGATCTACTTTAGGGGAAGAACGACCAGTTTCCCAGTTTCTTATAGTATCTCTACTCACTCCAACCTCTATAGCTGCATCTGTTTGGCGCATATTCGCATTGATACGCGCAGCTTTGAGCGTTATCTTAAACATCGTATTCAGCACCTCCTTTCTTTAGTTCGCTTTAAGTGTACCACACATCAGAGTGCAAGTCAACACTTAAAGCGAACTTTTTTGCAAAATATGTTGACTTTTTTCGTCTTTAAGTGTATAGTGGGCTTGTAAGATGCAGTGAGGTGAACATTATGGAATACGACAAAAGGATATTCGCCAAGAATCTGAACTCTATAATGGAAGAATGTGACAGAACGCCTGCCGATATAGTTAACCTTCTTGGAGTAAGTAAATCTACTGTATCCAGTTGGCGAAACGGCGAAAAAATGCCCCGCATGGACAAAATCGAAGCGTTGGCCAATTATTTCGGCTGTCTTAAATCCGATCTTATAGAGCAAAAGTCTCTCCGTGCTCCGGAAGTAACAGAAGACACGGTCATCTTCCCGGTTATCGGCGAGATTGCCGCCGGGTATGACTACCCTGCGTACGAGGACTGGAGCGGCGAGACGGTAGAGATACCTAAGTCTTACCTGCACGGCCGCAGCCGGGATGACTTCTTTGTGCTATCTGTTAAAGGTGATAGTATGTACCCGCAGTATATGGACGGTGACAAGGTGCTGATCCTGAAGCAGAGCACCATGAACCGCTCCGGTGAGATTGGAGCCATCATCTATGACGGCGATATGGCCACATTGAAGAAGATAGAATATGTGGACGGTGAGGACTGGGTGAAGCTTATTCCTATCAACCCGGAGTACACCCCTAAGACGATCCGAAACGAGGACCTGGAGCAATGTCATGTTCTGGGCATTCCCCGCCTGCTGGTCCGCGAGATCGAACAGTAAAAAAATGACCATTCTGCCAAGGCTGGCAAAATGGTCACACATAAATGAAAAAGAGTATGAAAGAATTATACAGACAAATTGCAAAAATCGGCCGGCAGTACGGCGCGGCTAAGGTGGTGCTTTACGGCTCCCGGGCACGGGGTGACAACCGGCAGCGCAGCGATATTGACCTGGCGGTGTACGGTATAGACGACCGGGCGCAGCAGGCGCTGTTTGCCCAGGCCATTGAAGATCTGCCTACCTTGTTGGACTTTGACCTGGTTTTTGTCCGCCGGGATACAGACCCCAAGCTACTGGAGAACATAGAAAAGGACGGTGTATCCTTAATGAGCAAATACGAGGAAAAGCGGGACAAATTCAAAGACGCAGTGCAGCGCCTGGAGGAGGCCATTGCCGACTATGACAAACTGCCCAACTCCACCGTGCGTGACGGTGTGATCCAGCGCTTTGAATTCTGCACCGAGCTGGCATGGAAAACCTGCCGGGAGTATCTGCTGGAGCAGGGCTATACGGAAGTGAACAGCCCCAAGCCGGTGATGCGCCAGGCCTTTGCTGACGGCCTTGTGGATAACGACCTGGTGTGGGTGGAGATCCTGAATGCCCGCAACCTGACCACGCACCTATACGATGACGCAGAGGCCACCAAGATCTTTGAGGACATCAGAGGCAACTATCTCCACCAGTTCCAGGCGTTGGCCGGGAAGTTAGAGTAAGTCACAACAAAATAAAAAAAGCCCTACCCTGCGCCAACAGGATAGAGCCGATAAGCAGGCGCTGTGCGTACACATAACCCACCCAACACTGGTTATTGTACCACAGCCCTGCTGAAAAATCAAGCAGGGCATTTTTGCGCCCTTTTTTAAGTACAATCTATGGGAGTGGTACAATGAAATATGCAGCGGCATATATCCGCGTAAGTGACGACCGGCAAGACGAGTACAGCCCGGACAGCCAGCTTAAACTCATTCGTGAGTACGCCGGCAGAAACGGCTACTGCGTGCCGGATGAATATGTATTCTATGACGATGGTATCTCCGGGCGAAGCGTTAAAAAGCGCAAGGCGTTCAATGATATGATCGCCTTTGCAAAAAGCAAGGAGCACCCATTCCAGGCAATTCTTGTATGGAAATTCAGCCGGTTTGCCCGCAACCAGGAAGAAAGCATCGTGTATAAATCCATGCTGCGGCGCATCGGCGTGTCGGTGATCTCCATATCCGAGACCATAGACGACTCACCCTTTGCCCCGCTGATCGAGCGCATAATAGAATTCATGGACGAGTATTACAGCACCCGCCTGTCCCAGGAAGTGACCCGAGGTATGACCGAGAAAGCAAGCCGTGGCGAGGCAATGAGCGCCGGTGCCTTCGGCTATGACCTCCAAAACAAGGTGTTCACACCCAATGAGGACGCACCCACCGTGCGGTACATCTTCAATGCCTTCCTGTCCGGCAAAGGCTACCGCAAGATTGCTATGGAGCTGGACGCTATGGGCATAAAAACCTACCGAGGCAACCCGCCGGACAACCGCTTTGTGGAGTACATACTGATGAACCCGGTGTATGCGGGTAAAATCCGCTGGAGCACAGACGGCAGAGCCTCCAGGGACCGGTACAAGGGCGATAACAGCAAGGTGATGTATGTGGACGGCAAGCACCAGCCGATCATAGATCAAGACACATTCGATCAAGTACAGGAGAAGATCATGGAACAGAAAAGACGGTATGGCAAATGGCAGCGCAAGGAGCAGCCGGTTGCGTTCATGCTGAAAGGACTTTTACGCTGCGACACCTGCGGTGCCACGCTCACCTATATTGCCGCCAGGGACCCCGCTGTGCAATGCCACAACTACGCCCGGGGCAAGTGCAAGGTATCCCATTACCTATCCATACGCAAGGCCAACGCTGCGGTGATTGCTGCCATTGAAAAGTCCCTGGAGACCCTGGAATTCAATGTGCTGCCAAAGGAGCAGCTGCAAAATGAAGTGGTAGACTACTCGCTGCTCATTCGCAAGGAAGAAGATAAGATCAAGCGGGCCAGTGATGCCTACGATGCCGGGTATGATACGCTGGAGGAATACGGCCGCAAAAAAAGAGCATTTCAAAACAAGATTGAAGCGCTCAAAGCCGAGCAGGCCAAGGTCGAGGCGCAGCAGAGTAGCGAAATTCCGCCCCGGTTCGTCCAGCAAGCCAGTTTTGTGCTGGATTTGATAAAGTCTCCGGAAACAGCAGAAAGTGTCAAGAACGAAGCCCTGCGCTCCATAGTAGATCACATCACATTCAAAAAACCGGACAACACACTGGAGATATTCTACTATATTTGACGGATTTTTAGCCGCATTTTCTGCCACGAATTGAAAAATAAGTGCGATTTTTGGCTTAACACCGTCATTGACTGTCCATAATTTTACTCTATATCTAAATGCAATACAGTCCGCCGTACTGACTGATGATAATGGAGGCAGCGCGGGGATCCGGGTTCTTAATATTGATGGGGTATTGCAATTTTTTTATATAACTAAACATACCATCTCTCCTTTTCTCTGCATACTATGCAGAGACGCCTGTTTGGGTGCGCATAGAAAGCGAGCTGTCAAAGCAAATTCCATCCTTTTTGTGCAAATCGGTTGCCACGCAGGGCAAAATGTGGTAAAATAAAGGCTCCAAAAAATCCCGCTGTTAGGGCAGAAAGCGAAGGTAGAATCATGGATGTATTTGAGGGAATCACAGCGCTGGCAGATTACGGCGTACGCACAGGCCTGATTGAAGAGGCGGATCGCACCTGGGCTGTCAATGCGTTGCTGGCGGCGCTGGAGCTGGACGCATACGAGGAACGCACCGTCACCGGCCAACCGGCACTGACGGAAATTTTAGGCTCTCTGCTGAACTATGCTTGTGCAAACGGGCTGTGCCAGGACTCTGTGGTGTACCGGGATCTGTTTGACACCAAACTGATGGGTCTGCTGACCCCCCGACCCTCTGCGGTGATCCGCCGATTTTGGGATCTGTATGCAGAGAGCCCCAAGGCAGCCACAGATGATTACTATGCCTTTAGCAAGACCACCAATTACATTCGTGCGGACCGACTGGCCAAGGACGCTAAGTGGATCACTCCCACCCCTTACGGCGATATGGATATAACCATCAATCTATCCAAGCCGGAGAAGGACCCTAAGGCCATTGCGGCAGCCCTGCAAATGAAACAAAGCGCTTACCCCAAGTGCCAGCTGTGCAAGGAGAACGAGGGCTACGCCGGGCGGGTCAATCACCCGGCACGGCAAAACCACCGGATCATTCCCCTGGAAATGGGCGGCGGCCCCTGGTTCTTGCAGTATTCGCCCTACGGCTACTATAACGAGCACTGTATTGTATTTAATGGCCGGCATACGCCGATGAAAATCGACCGCAGCGCGTTCCAAAAGCTGTTTGATTTTGTAGAGAAGTTTCCCCACTATTTTGTAGGCTCCAATGCAGACCTTCCCATCGTAGGCGGCTCCATTCTCACCCACGAGCACTTCCAAGGCGGGCACTATACCTTTGCTATGACGAAGGCACCGATAGAGACCGCCTATGCCTTTGCCGGATATAAAGATATTGAGGCCGGAATCGTCAAGTGGCCCATGTCCGTACTGCG
>ERZ1034976.458-NODE-458-length-38327-cov-82.557405_pt1 | contig 38327 bp, 57 predicted proteins | sample MGYA00520623_ERZ1034976 | MGnify/ENA primary metagenome ERZ1034976 (study PRJEB33766, sample SAMN09781774) | gut metagenome | biome: gut microbiome | host: Homo sapiens | place: Madagascar | study: EMG produced TPA metagenomics assembly of the PRJNA485056 data... | reverse complement strand
AAATAAAAATTTAATAATAAAAGGGTAGGGGAGAAAAAAATCGGCCGGATTTTTCTGCAATAAATTCACGAGCTGTGCAATAAGTTTTACGCCGATTTTTCAACTTTTCAGTCCAATTTTACGCCGATTTTTGAGTCATTTTTTCGGGTTTTATTGCACACAAAAATCGGTATTTCGCCGATTTTTCACGAAATTCTGAAAGTGAATTATTGTAAACTCGTTTCAAAAGTTTTCAGAAGAGTAAAGAAAAAATTTACTTGAGTGGAAAAAACGGAATTTTTTATTGCAAAATTCTGTAACGAGTTTTTACAATAACTTGAAAACTTTTGAATTTACAATAACGTGATAAAAAGTCGGAAATTTCTGAAAATTTCTGTGTCGGTGTGAAAAGGTGGCGGAGCCATTTTTCGGGTATGCACCCTGGGCTTCGTCAGAGACGGACAGAAAAAGAGGAAGTATAGTGTGCTTGGGTAACTGAAAGAATTTACAATAAGAGGTAGTCGTATTATAATAACTCTAAAGAGTTATTATAATAATGCAATGACTGGTGGTGATATAGTGGGTGCTTTTAAGAAGATCGAAGGAAGAAAGGTCTATGTTGACTTCACTTTCATCGTTGCTGAAAAGGACTCCTATGAGCGCACAATGCGTGAAAACATGCGCAAGGTTCATGCCCGCAATAAGGCATTGAGTTTGTTGTTTCCATATCAGCATCTTCTGGGTAAACGTCGAATTGTTGAAACTCCTGAAGAAATGCAAGAGCTGTGTGACAAATACTTTGAGTCCTGTAATGGTCCACTGAGAGACAAATGGGGCAATGCAATAACTGATAAAGAAGGTCATGCAATTATTGTACAGATAAAGCCATATACGATCTCGGGTCTTGCAGCTGCGATTGGCATGAGTACAATCACGCTTAAAAACTATACCTATAAAAGTTTGGCAGGAACTGTGCATCCAGAGTTTTCCAATGTGATCATGCGTGCTCGACAGAAAATTGAGCAGTACAGTGAGGAGCAGCTCTTCAATCGCGAAGGGGTCAATGGTGCTGAGTTCATGTTAAGGGCAGGCTTCAAATGGTCTACCAAACAAGAAGAAATTGAGATGGCTCGCAATCTTGCAACAATCAAGAAGATGCAGCAGGATTATGAATTGCAGAAGAGACAGCTCAAGATCAAAGAACGCCTCATTGAGGGTGAAGATGTTGGTGACAATCAGGTTGTGATCAATATTGTCCGTGCAAAACCAAAGAATAAAAGTGATGAGGTGACCGATGATGACGAATAAATGTTCATGTGGCTGCAATAGTGATTGCAATAGTGATTGCGAAAAAATTGCATTGCCATTGCAAACGAAAATCGAATTTGCTGATCCAAAGGCAATTGCTCCGAAATATGCAACTCATTGCTCTGCTGGAGCTGATGTTTTTGCAAGACTTGACAAAGAAATTGTTGTTTGGCCAGGAACAAGAGCATTGATCCAAACTGGGCTTAAGATTGCAATTCCTGATGGCTGTTGTGGATTGTTGTTGGGTAGAAGTGGTCTTGCTCTGAAGCATGGAATCTGTTTGGCAAATGGAGTTGGACTAATTGACTCCGATTATCGAGGAGAGCTCGGTGTCATCTTGCAAAACAATGGTGGTGAGCCGTTCAAGGTTGAAGATGGCATGAGAATTGCTCAGCTTGTGATCGTACAGTATCAGCAAACGAGATTCGAGCAGGATTCTCTCAATGATACAATTCGTGGTCAAGGTGGCTTCGGTTCTACAGGTGTTTAAGGAGGCAATATGAAAGGTCTTTTCACAGGCAGAAATGCCATTCCTTATGCATATGGCTGCTATGGGTATACTCGTGGTGGCGGAAAAGTCTGGCACGGTGGCCAGGATATCGTAGGTGAGGACAATGACATTATTCATTTTCCTTATTATACATATGATGATGGCTCTCAGAAGGCAATCTCCGGCATTGTTCGTCAGGCTCGGATTGTTACCAACAAAAACAATAGAACCTGGGAGTGGGGATATTATGTTAGTGTACAGCTTGATGCCAGCCAGACTCCTGATGCGGTGAATTGGCTGTACTTCTGTCACTGCTCCTCTCTTCTGGTTAAAGTCGGTCAGAAAGTCATCAGTGGTCAGCCAATTGCGATCATGGGCAATACTGGCAACGCTGCTCTCAATAATCCTCCATACAAACACTGTCACTTCGAGGTTCGTGCAACTGCCACTGGCAAGGGCTTGGATCCTACAGCATACACTGGTCTGCCCAATAGTGTTTGCTCTGTGAATATGCTGGGTAACAGCAGTAGCAACTATCTGGAGACACTGATCGATGTGTCGAAGCATCAGGGCAAGATTGATTGGACAAAGGTTCCATACAGAGCATTTGTGCGTGTCGGATATCGTGGCTATGGCAATGGGCAGCTGATGAAGGATGAACGATTTGAGGAGAACATTACAGGTGCTCTGCAAAACAACAAGCTCTTCGGCTTCTACTTCTTCTCTCAGGCAATTACAACTGCGGAAGCAACGCTTGAAGCCGAGTATGCTGTTGGGCTGATCAATACGCTGACCTCCGGTCGTGGGTATCCATTGTTCTTCGATGCCGAATGGAGCCATAGTGTACATAATGGCCGTGCAGACAAAATCAGTAAAACCCAGCGAACTGCCTGTGCAAGAGCATTTTGTAAAAGAGCAGCGGAGCTCGGCATGATCGCTGGTGTCTACACTTTTACATCCTTTATAAACGGGAATCTCGATTATGAAGGTCTGTGCAAAGACTATGTTGGATGGCTTGCTGACTATCGCGCAAACTACAACAGAACACTTCCCAGATACATTCATCAGTACACGAGCTCCGGTGTGGTTGCTGGCATCACAGGACATGTTGACATGAATCATCTGTTGAAAGCTCTACCTGGTACAAAAGATAAAGAGGAGGAAAAACCTGTGAGTGGAAAGCTACAGAAGCCAGTCATCTCTGGAGCGTCTGTGGAGGACGTGGAAGCGTTCCGAGAGCTGGCTGATAAATTATCTATCTCGTTCAAAACGACGTGCACAGTGTCCTTCCAGGCCGTTTCCCAGGGAGATGCGGACCAGATCCTGGCTCTGGCGAAAAAGCGAGGTCTGAAGGACAAATACACAAGTGATTGGGTATGATGCATGGAAGACTTTACAGAAAGGAGGAATGATCTATGTACAGAGGTACAACTCCGGCTTTTACATTCACTTTGCCAATTGATACAGCAGATATCTCTCTCTTGTCTGTAGCATTCAAACAGAATGGAGAGCTCAAATTTGACAAAAGCAAATACGATGTTACTCTTGAGGACAAGAAGATTGTTGTTACTCTTTCGGAAGAAGAAACACTCAGCCTTGATCCCAATTATCCTCTTATGATTCAGCTTCGTGTTGGTGTGGGCAATAGTCGTTTTGCATCTCAGATTTTCAAAGTGAATGTGAATGACATTCTGAAGGATGGTGTATTGCAATGACTCTTGCCGTTGAATTTACACAGTCCGCAGATTTTCTTGTTGAGTTCAGTGAAGATGAATTTTCAGTGGATCTCGGGACAACTACAGTTATCTCGTCAGCACCTGTCTACGATGGAATGTATATAGTTACACCCAAGAACTACGAAGAGACTGAGCTTGAAACAAAAGACAAAATGATGCAAAAGAATGTCACAGTAAAGAAAATTCCCAAGTACGAAGTGTCAAACGATTTTGGTGGTTCTACACTTATTATAGGAGATGAATACTATGGCGAATAAATATGTAAACAAAGTCATCATTGGTACAGAAACCAAACTTGACTTGACCGCTGATACTGTTACAGCTGACAAGCTGGCTGAGGGTATTACAGCTCATGACAAGTCTGGTGCTCCTATTGTGGGCACAAATACCTTTGATGTTGATTCTCAAAATGCTACAGCAGCTGTGGCTGAAGTTCTCAAAGGCAAGACGTTCTACGCACGTGGTGCCAAGATGACCGGCACGATGCCAAATAATGGTGCTGTGGCAGGAGTCATTACTACAAAAACAGGAAAATATACCATCCCCATGGGCTTCCACGATGGCTCTGGCACCTGTGCTATTGATGCTACTGAACAAGCAAAGATTATCGAAAGCAATATTCGCGAGGGTGTTACAATTCTGGGTGTCCTTGGTACAATGTCTTCTTCTGAGGGTATCAAGCCACAGGCAAAGACAGTGACTCCGACGTTCAGTCAGCAGACTGTTCTGCCAGACAGCAACTACAATTGTTTGTCACAGGTTACAGTAAATGCAATTCCTACGACTTATGTTGATAATGCTGCAGGTGGTCAGACCTTAACAGTGGGTGGTTGATATGGCAGTAAATAAAGTTGTTGTCAACGAACAGACTATCATGGATTTGACTGACGATACAGTCATTGCTTCAAAACTTTTAAGGGCATCACAGCCCACAATAAAGCCGGAGAAAAGATCGTTGGCACTGCTGAAGTATCTACAATCTACAGCGGTACAGGAGATCCAAGCGCAACTCTTGGCAAGGCTGGTGACGTCTATTTAAAGTTGGGTTGATGAGGAGGATGCTATGGCAACAGAGTCATTGAAAGTTACTCCTACATCACTGGATACAAACTTGAGTAGCTACGATTCAATCAACTCAGCTTATCCGCTACACAATATCCTTGGCAAGGATGAAACAAATACAACATTCACAAGATTTTATATGACCACTGGTACATTGGCATATACATATGTATTTCTAATGTTTGACTTCTCAGCTATTCCTGAGAATGCTACAATCAACAGGGTCAGCTGTTCTTGTAAATGCAAATGCAGTAACTCATCTGCACTTGTAGCTGGTAACAATGATATTGCTCTATGTGAAAACTCAGATGTCATTGTAAGATCCAGCTCAACACGAACTTTTAATACAAGCCCTTCTACAGAAACTATTTCTTCAGTAGAAATTACAAGAGCACAGCTCAATAACTTGCGATTTAGACTTTTAGGTGCTCGAGGTTCAGTGGGTGTAAATAGAACTCACTATCTTGATTTGTATGGTGTCTCTATCACAGTAGAGTACACAACTCAAGATCAGGTAGAGATGCAGTTCAATGCGAATGGAACTTGGTCAAATGTGACTGAAGCCTATGTAAAATCTGATGATGGTATTTGGATAAAACAAGAAGACTTCACAAAAGTTTTTGATGAAAGTAAAACATATGTTGCAGATTGATGAAAGCACAAGCGATGCTTGTGCTGAAATTGCTTAGAAATCAATTAAACTGGAGGCGATTAGATGAAAGTCTATGATGACAAGCTTATGGTGGAGCTGAAAGAGTATGATCTTACAAAGGGTCATCTTGAAGATGCCCAATTGTTTATCAAACACCATGAAGCCATAGAACGTCAGGTTCATTATGAAGTCATGGATGGTACAGTAACAAAGGAAAACCCTGAGGGACTTCGTAGAGAGATCGAAGATGCACCAGCATACCCTGCATGGGATGAGTATGAGAATGTAAAAAAATATATTCCTTATACAGAGGATGAGCTTACTGCTATTGCAGAACGCAAGAAACAGGATGAAGCAAATGCAAAAGCTGCTGAAGAAGAGCTGAAGAAAGCTCAGGAAGAGTATGAGAAGCAGCTCAAAGAGGAAGAAGATCGAAAGAATCTCCTTGACAAACTCGATGCTCAGGTAACCTATACAGCACTGCAGACAAATACATTATTGCCAAGTGAGGAGTGATCACTATGAAAGAGAAAATTGCTCGTTGGTATGACAAAGGCTGGTGGCCTGATGAGGCCGTACGAAAAGCCGTTGGAGAGCTCATCACTGCAGATGACTATGAAGATATCACTGGCAACAAATATACGGAGGTAATGTAACATGGCTGATACAATGATTGCTGGAGGCAGTGGTGGTAGCATGGTTATTATGCTCCGAGTACTTGGTATTTCGGGTACAACAATCCGTGCAACTTGCGATAGCAACACTGTCTCTGGTACAATTGGCTCTACTGGCTATCTGTATCTGAAACTCAAGACCCTGGGTGTATGGAGCGTGACCGCATCTAAGAGTGGTTACAGTTTTACTCAGGATGTCAAAGTTTTCCGTTATGGTATCACTGAATGCTGGGCTCTTGCCAAGAAAGCATTCTATGATTGCACACCTGCTGAAATTCAGGCGATTGCACAGAGTGGTATGGCCAACCAGTACTGGGCACTTAAAGACTATCATGAAATCACTCTCACAACTGGAGAAACAATTGAAGTTGAAATTGCTGATTTCAATCACGATACAACTCCTGGTGGAGCAACAATCCCATTGACACTGATTATGAAAAACTGCTTCAATACCAATTTTTCCATGGGTGGCTCTGCAGGAACTGGATGGCAAAATGCAACACTTCGAACTTCTGATACACTGAAAAGTCTTTTTCCATCTGATTGGTTGTCCATTATGACAACTGCAAAAAAGCTCACAGCAAGTAGTGCAACTACAACATATGAGACTTCAGACTTGATCTGGGTTCCATCTATGACTGAGCTGTTCAGTGCACCAGCGCAAGTATTCAATGATAAAGAGGGATATCTGTATCCAATTTTTGATAGTGCATCCTCTCGCATTAAACAACAAAACGGAAAAGCAGTAATCTACATGACAAGAAGTTTATATGCCTCTAGCACACCATATTATATGTGTGTCAGTGAATCTGGAGGAAACAGAGATTCTTATGGTAGCTGGAATGCAGCTAGAGCATTTGCAATTGGCTTCTGTGTTGGGTAAATTCTATGCAAATTACAAAAGCTGTAAATCCTCGGTTTGAGGAATTCTTGTATGATTGGGACTATCGAACATATTTGCTAGTCGGTGGATATGGCAGCTCTAAGTCTTATCATATTGCATTCAAGTTGATACTGAAGTGCCTGACCGAAGTACGAAAAGTGCTTGTTGTACGTGAAGTCTATGACACAATTCGTGAGTCTTGCTTTGATTTGTTCCTTGAAATTCTTGAAGATCTGGATCTGTTGGGTGAAAGCCCAAGGGAAAAGAACAAAAAGGTTCTGTACAGAACCAGTCCTATGTCTTTGACTTTCCCCAATGGCTCCAAGATCATTTTCAAGGGTATGGACAAGCCAGCAAAGCTGAAGTCTATTAACAACATCTCTATCATCTGGATCGAAGAGTGTTCCGAGCTGAAATATGATGGCTACAAAGAGCTGCTTGGTCGTGCACGTCATCCAACATTGAGTATTCACTTCATCTTGAGCACCAACCCTGTTGGCATGGAAAACTGGGTGTATACTCATTTTTTCAAGCGAGTTGACAGTGAGGGTCAACAGATCATTATCCTTGATGATGAACGTCTGTACAAGATGAAAACCATTGTAAAGAATGGCGTGTACTATCATCACAGCACTGTAGACGACAACTATTTCATGCCCAAGAGCTATATCAAGACTCTTGATGACATGAAGAGCTATGACCCAGACTTGTACAGAGTCGCACGTTGGGGACGGTTCGGCATGAATGGTCTGCGTGTACTGCCTCAGTTCGAAGTTGCTGAGACTCATGAGGAAGTCATGAATGTTGTCTATGGCACGCCACAGCGCTTCTTGTTCAATGGGTTTGACTTCGGTTTTGAAACGTCGTACAACGCAATTGTTCGCATGGCAGTTGACAATGAGAGAAAATACCTTTACATCTACGATGAGTATTACAAGAACAGGATGACCGACCCAGAGACAGCCAAGGAGTTGACCGCTCTTGGGTACAAGCCTGAATGGACTACAGGTACAAATGGTCGAATGATACTCACTTATGAGGGCATTCCTCTGGTTGCTGATTGTGCTGAACCCAAGGCAATTCAGTATTACAAGAATGAGGGCTTCCAGATTCGTGCTTGCAATAAGTATGCTGGTAGTCGTCTTGAGAACACAAGAAAAGTCAAGCGATTCCGCAAGATCATTTGCTCTCCTCGATGCAAGAATACAATTCGTGAGCTTCAGACTTTGACCTATGCAAAAGACAACAATGGCAATCTTATCTATGATGAGTTCAACATTGACCCACATACGTTCTCTGCAATTTGGTATGGTCTAGACAACTATAACGTAGCAAACATCAAGGAGATCAAGAGAGCTACAGTCAAGGGTGGTTAAAATGGAGCTTCATTGGATTGATGATGCTGATCGCTATCGTTGCCCAATTTGTGGCTTTGAGACGGTCAGCCCAGAGTTATATCCTGGTTGCAAATGTCCTGTTTGTAATTTCCAGGACGAAAAGGATAAAGAAAAATAAACCTTTACTTTTCACACAAAGAAGAGTATAATGAAAATAGAGGTGATGAAATATGACCAAAGGTGAGCGAGATTTCAATAACTTTCTTCTCACACCCCTTGATATGCCAATGGAGGGTAAATATCATATGCCCATGATCAAAGGCATGGTGATGAAGAATTTTAAAGCTCCGGAAAACTTTGTAGAATTCCACAGTGCTACAAAAGTTCCAATGGAAAAGCGCAAAGACACAGTAGTGCATTTCTTTACACCTGACTTCTTGTTTGAGCGAGTTTGGTATCATCCAAACAAGAATCTGGAGTTTCTTCGGCAGTTCAAAGCTGTGTGCAGCCCAAACTTCAGCCAGTACACTGACATGCCCGTGGCTATGCAGATCTGGAACAGCTATCGTAGTAAATGGTTGTCTGCTTGGTGGCAGATGAACGGTCTGCGTGTTATTCCTACTGTGAATTTCAGTGATGCTGACAGTTTTGAGTACACCTTTGATGGGCTTCCTCATGAGAGTCTGGTGATTATCTCCAGTCTGGGTGCCGAGAAAGAGGTTGCTGCTCGTGAGAACTTCTTCAATGGGTACCACAAGATGCTCGAAGTGCTTGAGCCAAAACAGATCCTGTTCTATGGCAACAAGCCTCACTGGCTCGAGGGGAAAGACGCAAATGTCCTCTTTATTGCTCCGGCATACAAAGAAAGATTCGGAAAACTCAAAGAAAATTGAGAAAAGGTCTTTACAATTGCTTGCAATGAGAGTATGATATAGTCACAATAAAGAAAGTGAGGTACAAATCAATGGGTGGTAGCGGAAGCTCGAGCGGCAAAGGCGGTGGCGGAGGTGCAAGTGCATCTCAGAGACCAACTATGAATCAACGATTCAGTGTAGACAGCACTCCTGAAAGTCCCAGTGTGCAGAGATTTGTCAAAAATGCTAAACCAGGAGATGTCATTGAAGTCTCCGCACATGAATCTGGTGATTACATGGGTCACTACACTTTACAGTCTAATGGCAAGTGGGAGCGTACAAATAAGTATCGGTCAAACTATGACATCAGCAAAACTATGAGCAATACACCGAAGGGTGTGGCTATGAAAGTTGGTGGTAGAGATCTTAGACTGGTCGGAACAAAAGAGAATCCCTGGAAACGTCCTCAGCGGACACGGAGATAAAGTCTATGGCACTGACAAATTTCATCAAGCTGTCATCCGAGCAAATTCAGACTCTTCAGCGTCAGACTGCTATTCCCTACTTCATCTACAATGATGAAATCTCTGGCATCTATGGGTCTACACTTCTTGCTGAGTTGGGCAGTCTTATCAAATACTATGAAATCTATGAAAAGGGAAGCTCTTTTGCGACTGAAGGTAGCAACGGTGACTACACTCCCAGTCAGCTTCGATACAAGAAAATCCATAGTCTGATTGACAAAGAGGCACGATTCCTGTTCGCAAAGACTCCGGACTTCTGGATCGATGTTGAGATGGACACTGAGCTATCTCAGACCCAGAAGCAACAGCTCAAACAGGAGCAGACAGTGCTGCAGAATCTTGTTGATGCAGTCATCAAGGAGAACAAGGTCTCTTCGAAGCTCATCAAGGCTGCAAAAGACTGCTTCATTGGCAAGCGTGTTGCTCTGTTCATCAACTTCAACGAAAACGGCATCAAGATCACATTCAATCCATCTTTGGAGTTTGTTTTTGAAACAGACCCAGAAGACATCGATGTGATCACCAAGCTCGTGTCGTTCTACACTACTGTAGATTCCTCTGATAAAGCTCAGCAGCGCATCTACAAGAAGAAGTATTACATGGGTGAGGACAAGATGTGCCACATCGTAGAGGAGCTCTACGATGGCATGGGAAATGTCGTAGAAACGATCACTCCTGACACAGCTACACGGTTCTCTTATATTCCCGCTTTTGTCATCATCAATGATGGCTTGAGCGGTGATATTCAGGGTGTGTCCGAGGTTGATCAGCTGGATGAATATGAGCAAGCATATTCTCGTCTGGCAAACGCTGATCAGGATGCTGAGCGAAAGGGTATGAACCCTGTGCGCTATGCTATTGACATGAACCCAAAGACAACTCAGGGTCTGTCTACAGCAGCTGGTGCATTCTGGGATCTGGCATCTGACGATCAGGGTGCTTCAGAGAGGGTTGGTACAGTTGGTGTTCTGTCTGCTCCTATGGAGTACACAAATGCTCTGACAACAACCCTTAACCGAATCGAAAACACCATGTACAGTCAGATGGACATGCCCAATACAAGCCCGGAAGCACTTCAGGGTGTTGTATCTAGTGGTAAAACCCTGAAAGCCATCTATTGGGGTCTGATCGTTCGTTGTGATGAGAAGATGCTGGCCTGGAGACCTGCATTGGAATCCATGGTGAGAACAATCATTGAGGGTGCCAAACTCTATCCTGAGTTCTGCTCTCGATACACAAACGGAGAAGCAGTTCCCGACATTGAATACTCTATCAGGGTTGACAATCAGTATCCACTTCCTGAGGACGAAGCCGAGGAGAAACAAGTTGATCTGGCTGAAGTAACTGCTCAGACAATGAGCAAGAAAGCCTACATGGTTAAGTGGCGTGGGCTGACTGATGATGAAGCTCTGGACGAGCTGAAGCAGATCGCCCTCGAACGTCAGCTCCTGGAGGATAGTTTCATGCCCACAGAACAGACCAAGCCACAGGATGAGGGAACTGGTCAAAAGAAAACAGAACCCTCCACAGAGGAGCAAAATCCTGCTGATGATGACACTACTCCAGAGGGTGTATAATAAGGAGCCACGATTATGTCTACCAACTTTGATGTATCAATGAGGAGGGGCATGACTCGTGGCTCCTCTTCTCTTTTGAATCTCAAAAGCGCAGAAGAAGTACGATTGAACGTATCAATCAAACAGCAGAAAGAGATTCGAGATATGTACAAACAGCTGGCTCAGCAAGCACGGGAACAAGCTGAAAAGCTCAATGACAAAGACAATATCAGTTCTACACTGAGGCAAGAGTACCTTAACCAGTTGGCTGGTCAGCTCACAGATGCCAGTGATGAAGTCAATCAGAAGATCAATCGAGTCATTCGGTCAAGTATGAATGCAACTGCTCAGGGAGTTGTTGATGCTCAGCGGAAATTTCTATCTAAGATCGGTATGTTTGATGCTGAGGGTGCATTCTCTCATGTGCCAAACGAGATTGTCACAAATATTGCTACAGGCAATATCTATGACGACAATTGGAGTCTTTCAGCAGCAATATGGGGTATGTCTAAGAAAACCCATAGAGATATTGACAAGATCATTGCCGAAGGTGTTACACTGAACAAAAGTGCCTACGACATAGCCAAGGATCTTGAGAGATATGTCAATCCTCTAGCTCGAAAAGATTGGGACTGGAGTAAAGTCTATCCAGGCACAAATAGAGTCATTGACTATAACGCTCAGCGTCTGGCACGAACCCTGGTTGCTCATGCTTATCAACAGAGTCTGGAAAAGACTTGTCAGAAAAATCCATTTGTTACAGGGTACAAGTGGGTGTCTGCAAATTCAGATCGAACTTGTGAACTCTGTAAAGAACGAGATGGTCAGATCTATGCAAAAGGGGATCTGCCACTCGATCACCCAAATGGTCTATGTACATTTATCGCGGTCATCCCAGATAGCATGACAGATATCTCAAATCGTCTGGCCGATTGGGTAAAAGGAAAACCTGATTCTGCTCTGGATGAATTTGCAAAATCTTTGAGAAAATAATTTCAAAATACTCTTTACATTTCTGTACAGATGGAGTATAATAAAATAGAGTCTATTTGGAGGACTTATCATGAAACAAAATCGTTGTAAACACGATGATTGCTTTACTTGCCCATATCCTGATTGTATTGCTGGAGTTTCTCACCTCAAAGGTAGAATGACTCCAAAAGAATATGACGGGAAGAAAGGTGGCTATACTCCAAAGCAAGGCTATAAACAACCTTATTGCTACAAAGGACTCAAAGAAGGATGCTGATATCGTGCTTCGGCACGTTTTGATGGTTCGGTTCACCAGCTGGGCGAACAGAAATTCAAGCTGGAATAATGCACACCGGATGCATTCTTTTCCGGAGATAGGAGATCACAATGCGCAAATTGACAATGTTTGGGAAGCCCTTTCTGTTCATGATGGCTCCTGATGGGGCTGGTGCAGGTGCTCCTGCTGGTGGCGATGGTTCTAGTGGCGCTGGCGCAAGTGGTACTGGTACAAATTCTGACACTGGCGAGGGTTCTGGACAGGAAGGAAACAAAACCTTTACACAGGAAGACATCAATCGGATTGCTGCAAAAGAGAAAGCTGAAGGTCGTCGTGCTTTGCTGAAAGAGCTGGGCATCGAGGACACTGAGGATTCTCGAAACGCCATCAAGAATTATCTTGCTCAGCAGGAAAGTCAAAAGTCTGATCTGCAGAAAGCCAATGACCGAGCCAGCAAAGCTGAAAAAGCCAAGGCTGATGCAGAAGCCAATGCTCAGGCCATTCAGCGAAAGTATGATGCCCTGGCAGCTGGTGCAAAGGCAGACACCATCGATGACCTGATGGCTCTGGCAAGTACCAAGGTCAATGACAAAACTGACTTCAAAGCTGCTCTTGAGCAGGTGAAAAAAGCCTATCCTGTGTTCTTCAATGAAGCTACTCAAACAAGTACAGTTGGCACAGGGCGATCCACGAACCCTGCGAGAAACACCAATGGTCACCAGATGTCTATGGGTGAGCGACTGGCCAAGTCTCGTATGGGTGACACCCAGGTAGAAAGTCCATTTTTCAAGAAATCTTTTTAAGGAGGAATAAAACATGCTGAATCAGTCTGGAATCACAACCAAAACAGCAACCACTCCCAAGAGTATCCTCTGGGCTCCGGAAAATGCCATTGCCTTTTCTTGTGTCGTTGCAAAGGACAAGAAGCTGCTGGCTGGCACTCCGATCGCTGGTGATCTGACTGCCCGAAACACTGGCTTCACAGCTGCAAAGACCACTTCTGGCGCTTCCGATGCTGTTGGTCTGCTGCTGCACGAGGTTGATGCTTCTGGCGCAAAGCAGAACGGCACTGTTCTGGTCGCTGGTGTGGTAGACCTTAACAAGCTGGATTCTGCCACCCAGGCACTAATCACCGCAGAAGTCAAAGCTGCTCTGAAGCACATCATTTTTGTGAAGTAAAAGTCTTTACAACAATGTAACCAACAAATACAAGGAGGAATACACATATGACAATTTTCGAACTTGTCACTGCCAGTGAGCTGGTTGCCTATTGGAACACCATGGCAAATCAGCGTGGCCCATATCTGGGTGAGTCTCTGTTTCCCGCTCGCAAGAAGCGTGGTCTGAACCTGAAGTGGATCAAGGGTTCCAAGGGTCTTCCAGTCGTGCTGAATCCCAGTGCCTATGATGCCAAGGTCAAGATCCGTGACCGCATCGGCTTCAGCACCGTTTCCACCAACATGCCATTCTTCAAAGAAGGTGTCCTGATCGATGAAGAAACTCGTCAGGAACTGAACATGGTTCTGGAGACCAACAATCCTGCCTATGTGGATTCGGTCATGAACAATGTTTTCGACGACGAGACTCGACTGCTGGAAGGTGCTCGTGCTCAGCGTGAGCGCATGCGTATGCAGCTGCTGACCACTGGTCTGATTGCTATCAGTGCCAATGGCCAGGACTACAATTACGACTATGGCATCCCCAGCACACACAAGGTTCAGACCACCACTCCTTGGTCCAATCCTGCTGCTGACATCATGGGTGATATCAAGACCTGGCAGGATCTGATCGAGGACGAGACTGGTGTTCGTCCTACTCGTGCCATCTGTGATCGTGCCACTTTCAACTACTTCCTGAAAAACGATGCTATCATCAAGAGCAACTTCGTTCTGTCCAACGGCCAGGCCGCACTGAACGAGCCTATGGTTCGTCGCTATCTGCAGGAGAACTTGGGTCTGACCATCGAGGTCAACACCAAGAAGTTTGTTGATGAAGCTGGTGCAACCAAGCCGTTCATCCCTGCCAATACTTTTACCCTTATTCCCGAGGGTGATCTGGGCAGCACCTGGTTCGGCACTACTCCTGAGGAGTCTGATCTGATGGCTGGTCAGATTGGCAATAGCACCCAGGTGGCTATCACTGACACTGGTGTTGCTGTTGCTACCCATGGTCAGTTTGATCCGGTCAATGTTGAAACCAAGGTCTCTATGATTTGTCTGCCAAGCTTTGAAGCTGCTGATCAGATCATCATCGCTGATGTTTCTCACTCCGGCTAATGATCGGAGGTGACTTGAATGATCACTATCCGCAAAGGCGATCTGACCGCCAAAGTTTCTGCTGGTGCATTTGAAGCTATCTTCAAAGACCAGGGCTGGTCTACAGACGACCACAAGGAGCCCATCATCTCTGGTATGAACCTGCCTGACCCAGATCAGGAGGACGTCCTGGAGGACGAAATTACCAATGAAGATGAGGATCTCTCCGAGCGTCCACTCAGCTCTTTGTCTCTGGGTGAGCTCCGCCAGCTGGCAGAACAGTATGGCATTGATGCTGAGGGTATGCGCTCCAAGCGTGACATCAGAAATGCAATTCGTGAGGCAATGAACGAGGAGGACTGAAATGGCTGCAGGCATTGAAGAACTGAAGATGATCTGTCGTGAAGAAGATGTTCCGTTCTTCAGTGATGCGGAACTTCAGTACCATCTGGACCGTGCTGGCGGAGATGTTGATTTGGCTGCATACAACTGTCTTTGCATCAAGGCAGAAGATACAACCTTAACCATAAATGGCTTGACTACTGCAGATAGTAGCAAGTATTTCCGTCGCATGGCTTCTAGATATCGACCCACGAACAGTGGGATCCTCACGGGTGATAACTGATGAAGACCCCGAAGTTTCAACCCCATAAAGTCAAGCGAATGATTGACACTCTTGGGGTTATGTACCAATTCAATCGTGACAGGCTGAACAAGTATAAAGAATCTACTGGCGAGCAAGAGCTTATTGCTGAGCTCAAAGGTGTGCTTCATTCTACTGCCAGTTATGTCACGAAAACAGCTACAGATGGTTCCACAATTACTGCAAAGCAATCTCCCCAGATCCTAACAAATGACCCAAAAGCAAAACTCTTGCATATTGATGACAAAGTCATCATTGACAATTGTACCTACAAAGTCACAGGTGTCCTTGACATCAATATGCTTGGGTTGGCTTTTGATATATCGTTGGAAGTGATCCTATGGCAGGTATAAAGTTTGATGCTGAGTCTTTGTTGAACGCTCTTCAAGGAGCTCCTGATAAAGCAGATGACGCAATACGAATGTATGCAGAAACTGGAGCACTCAAGCTTCAAAACTATGCCAAAGAGCACCGAAGATGGACTGATCGCACTGGAGCAGCTCGGCAGCGTCTAAAGGGTGATGTCCTTACAGTAGCAACTGGGTATAAACTGCGACTGGCGCACGGTGTTGATTATGGTATTTGGCTGGAATTGGCCAACGAAAAGAGGTTTGCAATAATTCAAGACACCATCCGAGAAGTTGGACAAAATGAAATTCTGCCAGGGTTTGAAAACCTTTTGGACAGATTGAAATAAAGGAGTGACACGCCATGGCTGGTGAAACCCGATATATGGATATCTATGATCACTTGGTTGCCAAGGGTTTTGATGTCTATACTCCGGCTCAGCACAAAGGGGAGTGTGTCACTCCTTATATTGTTGTTAAGGGAGCCGGAATGAATCAAGCTGGGAACTATTCGTCTAACCAGCATTTGTATGACATTCTTTGTTATGTACCCAAAGACCAATACACTTATCTTGAGAAATACGTTGAGATGATGGAGGATGCGATGCGAGAGTTGGAGCCTATGATCCGGCCAATGCATTATCAAACAGCTCCATACTATGATGACTCTGTCAAGGGTCACATGACATCTGAACAATATTGTAACTATCGACGAATGAAATAATTTTACAAGGAGGAAATAATTATGGCTACAAAAAAGGGCAACGAAGTTGCAACCATTGATGTGGCAATGGTCACATGCAAGCCCAAAGGCAAGACTGATGAGATTGCCTTAACAACTGCTACAGAAGTTGGTCTGTCGGTTCAGTCCGAGACTACTGATGCTGTAAAGCTGATTGTCAAGGGTGTTCTGATTGCTCAGAAGCGTGAGCAGGTCACTATCACTGGCAATACCATTACTCTGACCGACAATGTGTTCAACGCTGAATTGGTCAAGATCCTTCAGGGTGGCACCATCAAGTATTGGACTACTGCTGAGCAGACTGCAGAGGGTGATACTGATGCTGGCTTTGGTGTCAGCAGCTACACACCGCCTGTCGCTGGTTCGAAGGAAGAGGTCGATGAGTTTGAGTGCAACATCTACACTGCCATCTATGACGCTGCTGGCCTGATCACTGGCTATGAGAAGTGTGCTTATCCGCACTGCAAGGGTGTTCCTGTTTCTTTCAGTGCCAAAGATGACGAGTTCCGTGCACCAGAGTACACAATTAACAGCGCTCCAGCAAATGGTGAACCACCATACAAGATCACCTATGTCAAACAGCTGCCAACAGTGGGGGAGTAAACAATGGAAGTAACAAGTCTTGAAGCTCTTAAGAGTTATTCTATGGGTCAGCTGGTTGAGCTGCCACCTTTTGCCGAGGGTCAGTCTTTTGTGGCTCGTCTGAAGCGCCCATCTATGCTGGCTCTAGTACGATCTGGTCGAATTCCAAATTCTCTGCTGCAGTCGGCAAACACCCTCTTCATCAATGGTACAATGGATGAGAGCAACAAGAGTGCCATGAGTGATGTCATGGATATCCTTGATACCATTTGTGATGCCTGTTTTGTTGAACCCACATATCAGCAGATCAAAGATGCAGGCATTCAGCTGACTGATGATCAGATGATGTTCGTGTTCTCTTATTCTCAGCGAGGTGTCAAAGCACTGGAACCTTTTCGTGAAGAGTCCAAGGATAATCCAGGTGCTGGGAGTGGCACAGAGGTATAAAGTTCGTCCCTCCCAATTATTGGGTAATTTGGATGAATACACATCATATTGTTTTGATGAGGCATGTGCTCTGATCATGTCTCATCTTGACAATAAAGAAGAACCAAAGTTTGTTACACATGTACATTCTCTCAGTAGCTTGTACGCAAAGTATGGTTGATTGGAGGTGGTTATTTGGCTCTTGATTTGGGCTCTGCAGTTGGCTATCTGCTTCTTGACACAAGTAGTTTCAAGAAAGGCTTGACAACTGCATCGCAGGATATGCAGACATTCTTTGACAAAAGCGCAAAAGCTGGAGACAAGATGACTGCTCTTTCCTCTGCAATGGGGAAAGTTGGATCTACTTTAACAAAGACCGTGACACTACCTCTTGTTGGCCTTGGTACAGTGTCTGTAAAAACAGCTGCTACATTTGAATCCGCCATGTCTCAGGTTCAGGCAACAATGGGTCTCACAGCAGATAGCACTGCTGAGCTGAATGGTCAAACTGTCAACACAATGGACTCTTTGAGCTCTTTGGCCAAACAGATGGGTGCTGAAACAAAATTCTCTGCGACTGAAGCAGCTGAAGCTATCAACAATATGGCCATGGCTGGCTACGATGTCAATGAGATCTATGGTGCTTTGCCTGAAGTCTTAAATCTGGCTTCCGCTGGTGCACTTGATCTGGACTATGCTACTCAGCTTGCAGCCAACGGTCTAAATGTCATGGGCTATGGCACAGATCGTTTGTCTGAATTGTCCAACAAATTGGCAGTCACAGCATCTAGTGCTTATGGCTCTGTATCGGATTTTGGTGAAGGACTTCTGGTTGCAGGTGGTGCAGCAAAATCTGCAAATCTTGGCTTCACAGATATCTTTACTGCCTTGGGTATCCTGGGTGATGCAGGTATTTCCGCAGCAGAGGGTGGTACAAAGCTCAGAAACGTGATCTTGAGTTTGTATGCTCCTACAGACACTGGCGCTGAAAAGCTCTCTGCACTGGGTGTGAGCACTCAGGACACCGAAGGAAATGTTCGTGACTTCCAGGATGTTCTGAAAGACCTGTCTGGTGCTCTTGATGGGTTGTCTGAATCTGATCGACTCAACGCAATCAACACTATCTTCAACAAAGCTGATATCGCTGGTGCCAATGCACTTCTTTCTAATTGTACAGATCGCTGGGACGAGCTGAGCTCTACAATTGACAATGCTGGTGATGCTGCTGGGCAAATGTCTGAGACACAGTTGAATAACCTTAACGGTCAATTGACCATTCTTAAATCCGGTCTTGAAGGTTTGGCAATTGCATTCGGTGAAGCTCTTTTGCCTCTTGTTAAAGATGTTACAACATTTATTCAAAATGTTGTAACATGGTTGAACAACTTGAGCGACGAGCAAGTTCAGCTAATTTCAAGGATTCTTGAAGTTGCAGCAGCTGTTGGTCCGATTCTCCTTATTGGTAGCAAGGTTGTTGCAGGTATCAATTCTTTGGTCACTTTGTTTACAACTTTCGGTCCAATTGTATCTACTTTTGCATCCACAGTTGCTGGTATTGCAGCACCAATTCTTGCTGTAATTGCAGTTGTTGCTGCACTGAAGCTTGCTTGGGACACCAATTTCGGTGGTATGCGAGATACAATTGCATTGTTTATCGATACAGTCACTGATCGTGTATCTGTTATTGCTGAGTTTTTACAGACAGCCTTTACAACACTCATGACTTTCCTGACCAATCTCTGGCAGAGTGACTGGATGAACATTCAGCTTATCTTTGGTGATGTATGGAACGCTATTGAGACAATCTTTGGCTCTGTTGTAGAAGTACTTACAAATGCTCTTTCTCTATTCCTTAACATTATCACAGGAAACTGGAGTGGTGCTTGGGAAAATATTAAAGCAATCTTCAGTGCTGTCTGGGATGCAATTGCTTCTCTACTCACATTGGCTTTTGATTCAATCCTTAACATGTTTGTTGTTATTATTCCTACATTGGGTCAAGCAGCAACAAACACTTGGAATTCTATCAAGGATGCATTTTCTAAGGTGTGGGATGCCATCAAAAGCTGGTTTGAGGAAGCCATCAATGATCCTGTTGCAACTGTTGAAAGTATTGCAGGAGCTCTGTTTGATGCAGGTGCGAATATCTTCAATTCTCTTTGGGAAGGTCTTAAAAGTATCTGGGAAGGTATCTCTTCCTGGGTCAGTGAAAAAGTTCAATGGCTGAGCGAAAAAGTTCAGTTCTGGAGAAATGAGAGTAACAAAGTTGCAGGATCAGGCGGATCTAATGGTTCTCATGCGAGCGGTCTTGACTATGTACCATTCAATGGTTACAGAGCCACTCTTCATCAGGGTGAACGAGTTCTCACTCAGGAAGAGAATAAGCGCTATAATGATGGATACAGATCTGGTGGAGACACATTCAATTTCTACAGCCCTGAAGCCATTGATGCAGTTACTGCTGCTCGTGAATTCAAAAAAGTTCAGCAACAACTCGCTGAGGGTGTTTCGTGAGGTGATCATGTATGGTTGATTCTATTGTACTTGTCAATAAAAATTTTAACAACCAAAACACGGTCACAGAGCTTCCAATCAATCAAAACAACAGAAAATACGTGTTGAATTCTATTGATTGGGGTGCTATTCAGAGCTCTCGAAAAACTTATAAATTCATCAATCAGATTGGTGTGTATGTAACTGGCACAACCCTTGAGTCTCGTGATATTGCTATCACAGGCTGGGTTGTGGCAGATACATTAGAACAGATGAAAGAGAGAAAAAGATTCCTTAACAACTTCGTGAACCCATTGCAACAGCTCACCTTGATCTACAACGATTATTCTATAGATGGTATTCCTGATACCACTATAAAATATGGAACAGATTACAGAGACAACAATGAAGTTCTTTGCAAATTTGTCATTGATCTTTTCTGTCCTGACCCATTGTTCTATACTTCTCGAGCAAAGCAAGCAAACATTGCTGACTGGTTGCCAAAGTTCCATTTCCCCTTGATCATTCCTCAGAATGAGGGTATTATCATGGGTCTTCGTTCCCCATCGGTTATTATCACAGTAAATAACCCTGGTACAATAGAGACAGGTATGACTGTGGTATTTCATGCACGAGGTACAGTCGTAAACCCATACCTTATCAATATCAATACCCAAAAACAAATCAAGTTTGATCACACCATGGAGCCTGGTGAGACATTGGAAGTTACAACACATGTCAATAGGAAATCTGTAAAGAAAACAAGCGGTGGTGTAACAACAAATGTGTTTAACTATTTGGACTTTGAAAACAACGAGTTCATTCAGCTTGCTCCTGGTGACAATTATCTTCGCTATGGTGCATCTGATGGTATGAGTAACTTGGAAATCCGGATTGAGTACAGACCACAATACCAGGAGGTGCAGGAATAATGGACTTCTATGTCTTTGATCCAAACTACACTCTTCTTGGTATTTTGACGAGTCCGATCTCTGTAACTTATACAGAGAAATACAATGATCTTGGTGATTTTCAGGTGAACTTGCCAGTTGACGAAATCAATCGAGATCTCATAAAATCTGACAACATTATTCTCTTTGACAAGGAGAAAGGAATCGCAGGTATTATTGGCATCATTTCTACTGATGGTGAGACTGATGAAACACCTCAGATTGTTGCCAAAGGTAAACTCATTGAAGAATATATCTATCGTAGAATTTGTTGGGGTCTGTTTACTATGACAGAAACACCTGAGAATATCATCTGCAATATGCTGACAACCCAGGTGATCTCCCCAACTGATTCTGATAGAGCAATTGCTGATATTGTGCTTAAAGAATCTGCTCTTGCAGAGACACAAAAAATTTCTTATCAGAGTACAGGTGGTAATGTCGGTGACAATATTGCCAGTATCTGTGCATCGAGTGGCCTTGGGTTCAGGCTGTCTTATCATCCTGGGAACAAGCAAATGTTGTTTGAACTTTATGAGGGTGATAATCGAACAATTGAGCAGCGAGTATTTCCTCAGGCTCTATTCAGCACAGAATATGAAAACATTCTATCACCTAGCTACAGCCTTAACACCCAGGACATGAAGAATGTTGCCTTGGTTGCTGGTGAAGATTCTGGCACAGATAGAAAAACAACTTCTGTTGGTGTTGCTTCTGGAAAATCCCGTAGAGAATACTTTGTTGACGCAAGAGACATTCAAAGTACAAACTCGGATGGAATGACAATTTCAACAGAAGACTATATTGCTCTGCTGAAGCAAAGAGGAACAGAAAAACTTGCTGATGTTAGAGAGTCTCAAAGTTTTGATTGTACAGTCAACACAGTTGGCAATATTCAGTATGGTCAAGACTATTTTCTGGGTGATATGGTCACTATTTATGATTCTTTGCTGAATCTTCAATTGAATGCAAGAATCTCTGAAGTTCAGCATGCATTCACCTCTTTCGGTGAAGAACTTTATATCACATTTGGATTTGGTCCAATGACTCTTGCAAAAAAACTTCGCTTGAAAGGAGTGTGAAGATATGTCTGAAAAAAGTGCATTTTTTAATGCCCAGTTGGATGCAGACACTGGTGAATATGACCGAACATATCTTGCGGAAGACTTTGCTGCATATTTCAGTCGATTCATTTCCAACGGTGTGTTTCCAAACCCAAGTACAGGCCTGCAGGTTGTAGCTGCTGCTGTCCCCAATATGACAGTAACAATGAATATCGGCTATGCCTATATCAATGGTTACACATATGAGAATACTGAAAGTTATACATTCAACATTGATGTTGCTGACGGTGTTCTGAGCAGAAGAGATGCGATCTTTATTCGGTACGATCTGGCAAATCGTGAAATCAAGGCTTATAAAGCCAAAGGCACACCAAGCTCTGCTCCTGTGGCACCAACTCCTCTTCGTACAGAAGACTATTGGGATCTCTGTGTTGCCATCATTCATGTTGATGGTGGTATTACAAAGATTGATCAGTCTCTAATCGAAGATACACGTATGAATACAGATCTGTGTGGGATTGTACATGGTGTTGTTGATCATATTGATACAACAACCCTTTACAAGCAAATTCAGCAGGATTTGCTGAATTTCCAAACCGTCAGTGAAGCAGAATTTGATACATGGTTTGCAACAATCAAAGACAAACTTTCTGGTGACACAGCAGCAAATCTTCAGAGTCAGATCACTGATTTGAATACAGATCTTACTTCTGCCAAAGACAATATCTCTAAAAATACAACTGACATTTCAAACCTGACAACAAGGCTGAACACTCTTGACCCAAACAACAAACGCACAGATGTATTCGCTGCAATGACCCATCGGTATTATGCAACGTTTTCTGTGTCCAGTTGGTCTTACAACAGCTATTATGGCTATTACAGCCAGACAAAAACTCTGTACTCTGACACTGGTGGTCCTGCAGTAACTTCTTCCAGCAAGATCATGTCTCCTGCAATGTGCAAGTCTTCCGGTGTTGAAGATACAGATGCAACTCTGAGAGAAAACCTGAGTATCATAAACAATGGCAATGGTACCCTTGGGTCTAACAACATCACAATGCATGTCTATGACAAACCGTCCTCGGATATCACAGTGTACTGGGAAATCAAAAAGCATATTTGATTGGAGGTATTCATTATGCGTTTCAAACTCAATGTTCCTGTTCGTTTTCGCAATCCTTGGTTTTGGGTCAGCCTTGTTGGTGTGATCCTCACAGCAATGGGCATCTCTCCTGAGATGCTCACAAGCTGGGATGCCGTTGGTCAGGCATTCAAAGATCTGATCTCAAATCCATTCATGCTTTGCACAGTTGCAGTTTCTATTCTGGGTGTCTTTATGGATCCAACAACAAAGAGTATTGGTGATTCTGATCGTGCCTTGAGCTATACCTCTCCAGAATAACTCTTTACAATTATACAATATAAGAGTACAATATAGCTGGAAAGGAGGATGGCCAATGGATTGTAGTAATTGCCCAATGGAGCAGCGAATTGCAAGGCTTGAACAAGAGTTTGCTGCTGAAAAAGAACATTCAAGCAAAGCCAGACAAGCTATTTATGATAAACTTGAAAGTCATAAAACACAATTGGCTGTTACAGATGAGCGATACAAACAAATCCTAAATACCCTTAACGAGCTCAAATCTACAGTTGATGAGCTTGCTGACAATCCAGCAAAACACTGGGACACACTCATTACAACTGGCATAACTGCTATGTGCAGCGGAATTGTTGGGTATGTTCTGGCAGCAATGATAAAGTGAGGAGGTTTTTCCTTGGATCCAAAAATCACAGAGGAAATCAAGAAGCAAGAGGATGCCTTGGACCAGAGCATTGCTCTCAATAAGATCACAGTGATGCTTCTTGATGAACGCAAAAAGGAGCTCAAAAAAGTTTGGGTGTTCTTCTTTGTAGTTTGTGTAGCTTTTGTTGCACTTTTTGCCATATTTGCCTATACAACTCACAAAGAGAAGCAGGAGTTGATGGCTCAACTCAATGACACCCGCGTAGATTTTATGGAGTATCTGGACAGCATCGAGTACACAGTTACAGATGACTATTCTACAGACAGTCATACAGAGACTACACAAACTGTAGAGGGTGACAGCGCAACCATTAACAATGTCGATGGCGATCAGTACAATGATAACGCTGTTCACAACAATGGAGGTGAATAATCTTGGCAAGATCACGAGCAACTCAAACAATTCGTACAAGTACTCGAACAAAGGGTACAAGAACTGTTCGAGTCACTTCAGGAAAGCCAAGATCCGGCACCCAAAGTCGTTGCCCAACCTGTGGCAAATACATGCGAAGAAAATAGGGGTGACCACCTGTGACGGAGCACATACAGACTCGTGCAAAGCTGCAAGAAATTCCTCGGGTCAGTACATTTAATGAGCTGCTCGATGACTGTATGATCTCTCCTGAAGAGAAAACTCTCATGCAGATGCACTATCTACAAAACAAAGACTTCAGGTACATTGGTGATATGCTTGGGTATTCTGAAGTCACAATGAAGCGTTGGCATCATAGAATTCTCAAAAAGATCAATAAACTCCTATAAAAATCAGATACTTTCACGACCGTTCACGGATACTCCGTGGGCGGTCTTTTGTTTTATAATAAAATCAAAGGAAAGGGATCGGCTATGATATTTGATCGTGAAGATTTGATTCAGGAGCTTATGTGGGAATACAACTATGATCATGCTGAAGCAAAGACCATAGTAGATAGTTACCTTAACAAAGGACAGTATTATACTCTCATTGAAAAGCTCACAAAGAATCTAGAGAAAATAACAGAATACAAGGAGTGATTCACATGTTCAGTCCACAGTATTATGCGAATCCAGCTGCCTATGCAAACCCAATGAACAACCCAAGCACCATACAGATGCAAAGGCTCGCTCAAATGGAACAGCAATATCCACAGTTTGCTCAGCAGCCCATGGGTCAAGGCTTCGCTCAACAGCAAGCTCCAGTCTATATGAAGTGTAGAGCTGTTACTTCAATAGACGAAGCAAAGGCTGCTATGATCGATCTGGATGGAAGTCTCCATGTCTTTACGGATATTCCACACAGAAAGATCTATACCAAACAGATCAACCTTGATGGAACTGCTTCTCTGAACGTATATTCTCTGGATGAAACCCCTACTCCGGTTCAGACAGGAGCCACAGTCCCGAACTCTGCAAAAGAATCTTCTGTTTCAGAGTCCGTTTTCACTCAGACGATAAACTCTCTACAGAGTAGAATAAACGCTCTGGAGGACAAATTTGAGCAAAGAGGTGATACTAATGTTCAACCCAATGCAAATGTTCAGTCCAGGAAACGGTCAAAACCCAATGATGCAAGCAATGCAAATGATGGGTAACATGCAGAACCCTCAGCACATGATGCAGGGTATGCTTCAAAACAACCCTCTCTTCCAGCGAGCACAGCAGATGGCACAGGGCAAGTCCGAGCAGGAGCTCGAGCAGGTGGCTCGTAACCTCTGTCAGCAGCGTGGAGTTGATTTTGAGGCAATGAAACAGCAATTTCAGAACATGATGGGCAACACAAGGTAAACGCACAATCGGTGCTTTACAAATACACAATTCTATAAAGGAGGTATTCTCATGGGTATGGAAGGTTCTGGCGGCATGAGTCCCGCCGACGTGGTCGCTCTTCAGGGTCGTAACAATGACGGCATGTTCAGTGGCAATGGCACTTGGATCTGGGTGTTTTTCCTGTTCTTCCTGCTTGCTTGGGGTGGCAATGGCTTCGGCTTCGGCGGTGGCAATGGCCTGACTCAGGCTGAGCTCCAGGCAGGCCTTTACAACCAGACCACAGATGCGATGCTGCGTGATCTGTCTACTGGTCAGTGCACGCTCCGTCAGGAAGTTGCACAGAGTCGTTATGACAACGCTCTGCAGATGCAGACACTGGGTTCTCAGATGCAGAATTGCTGCTGCGAAACAAATCGCAACATCGATGCTGTTCGTGCTGAGAACTACAAGAACACTTGTGAAATCACTACTGCAATCCATGCAGAGGGTGAAGCCACTCGTGCCCTGATCAACGCAAACACCATGCAGGATCTGCGTGACAAGCTTGCCGATCGGGATCGCGAACTGCAGACCGCGAATTTCCATCTGTCTCAGCAGGCACAGAATGCAACTCTGATCGGCACTCTGCGTCCGTTCCCGCAGCCAGCTTATATCACCTGCAGTCCCTACACTGCGATGAATGGGTATGGTGCTTGCAATGGTTGCACCTGCTGAAACACAGCAAGAATAGGATAGTTCGGCTCAGACCGTTCCCTATTGATTCAAGGGTGGGCGAGAGCTCACCCTTTTTGTTTATGAAAGGAGAATTATTATGATTGATTCTGTGAATGTTGCATCTCAAACAGTTAATGTTGGCTCCCCAGTTCTTTTTGGATCTACCCGAATCAAGACTGGCTGCGCAATTCGCCACGAAGAGGGTTCTGGTCGTTTTGTTCTGCTGAAGCCTGGTGTCTATGAGATCAGCTTCAGCGCAAACATGACCTCTGCTGCTGCAGCCACAGCTACATTTAACATCACCCAGGATGGTGAGCAGATTGCTGGTGCGAAGATTGTCAGTACCATTGCTGCCGCTGGTGTGAACAATGTGTCCTGCACAACCCTCGCAAGGGTCTATTGCAGTGATGTTAGCTCCATCTCTATGGTCAATGTTGGTGCCACAGCTATCGATGTGTCCGATGCGAACATGACCATCACTCGTCTCTGCTGATGAATCCAGATCAATATGGGTCTTTTGACAGCATAGCACTGTTCAATACTATGCTTGGTCTAATCAACATGGAAAAGAACAGTGCTCAGCAAAAGCACCAAGAAGTTCTGGATGCAAAGCTCGATGAAATACTGTCTCATTTAACTGAGATAGAAAGGAGACTAGATCATGGCATATGATACAATGAAGACTTCTGAGTCTGAACGTGATTGGGATATTTGCAAAGAAGCCTACGAAGAAATCAATGGTCGTCAGGTCACAGCACTTATGTTTCATGACCAGATGGCTGACTTCTTTGATTTCCTTGGGTTGATGGGGTTTAAGCGGATGCATGAATATCAGTATGTTGCAGAATCCGCAGAGCACAGAGCAACAAAACGGTATTTTCTAAACCACCACAACAGGCTCTTAAGTGAAGAACACATTGAAGACCCAGAAGTTATTCCTGACAGCTGGTACAAATACACCCGATTTGATGTCAGCACGCAAGTTCGCAAACAGGCTGTGGAGACTGCATTTGACAAGTACAAGGAGTGGGAAACACAGACAAAAGAGTGCTACGAAAAACATGCAAAAGCACTCATGGAAGCTGGCTATGTTGCAGACTTCATGCGTGTAGAAGAGCTAATCTGTGATGTTGATAAAGAGCTCAAGCATCTCGAGCGCTTGACCATCACCCTGAAGTCTGTTGCATACGATGAAGTCTATATTGCAGAGCTTCAACACAACATGCACGAGAAGTATAAAAAGAAAATAAAGAAGATTGGTGTCAGCATTTGCTGATGCAGCTAGTTCCCTCCCAATCGGGAGGGAATTTTTATTGCAAATTTTGAGAAAAATTGCAAAAACCTCTTTACAATTATGCAATAAGGGAGTATGATAATACTTGTAAAGAAGATATGAATACACGGAGGGTTCTACAATGATCTATTCTATTCCTGAAGCCAATTATGAGCGTCTTTGCAAGAAGCTCACCCGAATCTCCAACAAATGCTCCAAGTACAACTGTGAATTTCATTTTGAAGAACTCGGAACTGAATTCGTTGAGCAGTACGAAAACGGCAAACTCCTTGGTGCAGAAAAACATTACAAGATTGATGTTTCTGGCAAAGCCATGATCAATGATTGGGTGTTTGTAGCAACTCTTCAGCACATGCCCAAAGGCAACATCGTTCGGGTGTTTGATTCTCAGGAAGTTCCCAGCTGGGCATACACAGTTGAACCCAAATGTGATCACTGCAAAACCAAGCATAATCGCAAAGACACTTACCTGATTCGCAACACCAAGACTGGTGAATTCAAACAGGTTGGCAAGAGCTGCCTGAAAGACTTCACCAACGGTCTGAGTGCTGAAGATGTTGCCCAGTTAGAGTCCTATATGGACTCCGTCCAGGAGTCTTGCACGAGTACTGGGATCGGGCACAAGTATTACATCGATGTCAACTGCTACCTGATGAACGTTGTTGAGACTGTCAAGCATTTTGGGTACATCAGCAAAGCAAATGCTCAGATGACTGGCTCTGCTACTTGCTATCATGCATATGCTTTTATGCGTCAAGATCGTTTTGTAGCAGATGAGATGGAAAAGACCAATTACAATGCTGACACCCAGGAAAATCAGGCTATTGTAGTTGCTGCTCTTGAGTGGCTCAACAAGCAAGAGGACGAATTTGGGTACATGCACAATCTCAAGCTGGCTTGCTCTCAGATGTACTGTGAAACTCGTGATCTTGGTATCATTGCCTCTCTCATTCCCACCTATAATCGTGCACAAGAAAAGGAGCTCGAAAAAGAAAAAACTCAAAAAGCAAGCAGCAACAGTGCTTGGGTTGGTGAAGCTGGCGAACGAATTACAATCACTGGGAATTGCAAATGTATGGCATCCTGGGAATCCTGTTTTGGAATGACTTTCTTGTACAAGTTCACCACGGAAGAAGGAAATATCTTCACTTGGAAGACTGGCAAAGCACTGGATGAAGGAACAGTAACAATCAAAGGAACTGTCAAAACCCATAGTGAATTCCGTGGGGAAAAGCAAACTGAACTGACTCGTTGCAAAATTGCATAAATTCATGACCTTTTACAAGAAATTCTTGTAAAAGGTCTTTACATTTGCAAACAATGGGAGTATGATAAAGATGTAAAGAAAAGCAATACGAATGGAGGACACAAATATGACTACCAAACAGAAACTCATGGTCAAGAGACTTGTAGCTGCTATCAAAGAAAATGATTTCTATGGCGAGGATTGTGAATTCAAACAACTCACTGTTAAAACCAACAAACAGTTTGGCTATGTAGAGTTATACTGTGAGAGTGGTCTTAAGAACGATGAAGGAACTCTGGCAGCTTGCTGCGCTCGTACAACTCGTCAGATCTTCATTGGTGTCAATGGTGGTCTAAGATGCCATAACAATCGCAAGAAAAACGGCAAAGCTGTTCTTCGTAACTATGCTGACATCATTATTTTTGGATACTATACATACTAACAAAGGACGGGATCAGCTCCCGTCCTTGTTTTTTGTGATATACTCAATCACATCTTGTTTTGATTTCAAAGCAGCAAGGATCTGTCGGTCTTTGCTGCTTTTCTTTGGTAAATCCGCAATGATGTGATAATAGACAACAGGTCTTGTTTGTCCTGGTCGATGAATACGCTTCTTGCTCTGTAGATACATAGCCAAACTGATGTTAAGGCTGTAATATATACAATACCTTGCACGAGTTAAATCAATACTCTCACTGCCAGATCTGTACTGCACGGCAATGACTTCAGCATTTCCAGACTTCCATTTTGCCATTGTGTCCATGACACCAGAGACTTCAGTGTATCTTCTATTGAGCTTTTTGCAGACAGTTTGAATTTCATCAAAGTCATGTCGAAAAGTGGCAAAAACAACAACAGGCTCGTCCTGTTTAAACCCTGATAGAATATCCTCAAGAACCTCTGCTCTATCATGATCAATGACCTCGACAGCCTTGAATCCCTCTGGGTCTTCTACAGGGATAAACCCTGAACAAACCTGCTGAAGCCGGAGAGTCTTGCTGATGACTGCCTTGATTTCTGTTGCACCAGATGCACCCAAGTACAACCCATCATCTTCGAGGTCATGATAGACTTTCTGTGCCGCACGAGACATGGTGAAACTGCGAATTATGTTCAGTCGCTTTGGCAGCTCTACAGATGACTCAATTGTAAATGCACAAGAAAACATCTTTTCTTTCAGGTCATCCAGATTCTTGTAGGGTTGCTTCTTGTTAAGGCAAGTGTAACCAACTTTTGCAGTCCTGACAATGTCTACATTTTGATACTTCTCTTTGAAGTCTGAGAAACTCGTCCCAAAGATTCCTGGGTCCAAGAATCTGTACTGAGCGTATATGTCCATGGGGTTCTCTGCCAGAGGAGTACCTGTTACAAGGAATCTGTGAGGAACGATCTTAGATAATCTTCGCAAGCACATAGAGCATCTGCTCGATGGGGTTTTGATTCGGTGACTTTCATCACAAATAACAAACTCAAGACCAGCACTTTTTCGGAACAGGGTTTTCTCGAATTCTGGTCGCCATATGCTCTCATAGTTCACGATGATTATCATAGGCTCCTCCTGGATCACCCTGGATCCTCGTGGAGCAAGTGTATTCAACAGCTGAACCTTTCTCTGGGTAGACAGGAAACGCACGTTGTGGATGAAATTTGGGCATATATCTGTGTGTATTTTGAACTGCTGCTCCCAGACTTCACAGGCTTTTGGTGGCGCTACAATGATTCCACGCTTCCACCCTTTGTTTACAATAAGATCCATCATCACTTTTGTTTTGCCTGTACCTGGGTCAGTGTAAAGGGCACCACAATCTCGACCCATAAGATAAGACAGAGCCTTGAGCTGATGTGCCCAAGGCTTGGTCTTAAAGATGAATCCTTTGTATTTCCTCAGCATTCCTGGAACCGATCACGAAGTCGGCTCTCAATAGCATTCATCTTGGTGAGGATTGCTTCTCGTTCTTTAGGTGGCAGTGCCTTGCCCTCTTTACTGTTAAGGCGCTGACGCAACCTGCGAGATTCGATGTTGCTATAAAAAATTGGGTATTCCCGACGACAATATGGACATTTCAACATGTGCTCAATTACACCGTCGCCCAGTTTTTTCTCCTGTGGCTTGGAGCAGACAAAAGATTTTCCACAACCTTTGTCACAGATCACCTTGACAGATTCTTGTCGTTTCATTCATATTCCTCCAGCATGGATTCAATAGTTGTATTGTTTTTCGATGACGCGACAAAAGCAATCATCTTGTCACTGTATTCATGAAGAAAGTGAGGAAGAATTGAACCATCCCTCCGGAAAACAAGTTTAATGTCCTCCAGGGTGTATGCAACCATCACAAGGGCACCAGCCTTTTGCCAGCGCAAAAGGTCATACAGCTGTTTCTTGCTTGGTGTATTTCCATGATCAGGAACTTTCAGCTCAATGCGAAAAGACCTGCCATTGATACACCCATTGATATCTGCTCTGCCAGACTGAGCACTATTCCCTGATACATTCTCAGCAACGCATCCATTGATGCTGTTAAGGTATACAAGAGCCTGAGACTGAAAAGATGATTCCTTTGGCATATAGATCAAACTCCTTTCTTCAGAAGTTCACAATAGGATTTGTGGATGGCAATGTTTAAGTCTTTGTGATTGACATCAAGTCTATGACACCAGTAAAGAAAATCTTGTTCAACTGGGATTGCCTTGTCATCAATGTAAATGTCAGCGAAAACTTTCCTTGTATCATTGTTGTAAAGTGCAATCACCTCAGGAATATTTGTATTGATTGCATCAAATACAATTCCTTTCTGATGACAATAGGAGACAGCATCAATAAGATTTTTGCCATCTCGAGATGTCCAAAGAATGACTCGTACACCTTGTGCCTGAAGAGCTTTTACAAGGCTGAACATTTCCATATTGGGCTCCCCAATCTCGGGGAATTTGTCTTCTACCAAAGTACCATCAAAGTCGATAGCAACAATCTTTGGCAGATCATTGTTTGTTTTGTTCATATTTTACAGTCTCCTCTTTCATGTGGAGGGAAGTCCAATTCTTTATGACTCCATCCATAGGAAGTGCAGCATGCCCAAGAGTTGGGCTGAATAGTTCAAAGTATCTATCTTGGTATGCAATGTAGATTGCTCTTTTCACAGAGTCTACATCACTTTTTCGAGCCATTTTGAATGTAAGATCAAAATCTTCCTTGCACCACTTTCTGATCCAAACACTTATGTCAAATCCATCAGTGTTTGTAGCTTTTGAAAATGCATCCCAGATTTCAACAGGTACATAGCAAAAATGAATCCAAACGATTCCTCGATCACTTATTACCTTTGACAGAACTTTCCTGTACACCGCTTTCGAGTTTGGGCTTCTGTGTCTCATTTTCACCCTCCAGAGTCTTCTCGCCGTCTGGCAAGTTGCGCTCGTAGATGTGTAGTGAACCTGCCTGATGAGTGTATGTACCAACATCAACACCCAAAGTCATAGCCATCATAACTTGCATAGAACAGAAGCTGAACATGTCATAGGGTACACCAGTCCAAACGTCATTGGAACGCATGGTTGTTGTTAGGTTAAGGCGACCGTCACGAAGCAAGAACTGAAGAGACAACGTGCATGGAGTATCTTTTGTTGGCTCACTCATGGGTCGAGGATTCTTGATCTGGATCACTGCCTGGCGACTATTCGGGTCAGCCTTGAGACGGTCAATAACATCTTGCCACTGGTCAAACCCATAGAAGTGCTGAATCTTGTGACCATAGCAGCTGTTGACTGTTTCGCCGTCATCGCTCATGCGTTCCCAAGCAGAGCTGAAAAGCCCAATGTCTTTGAGTTTGTTGGACCCAGAAAGATACCACAGCAGTTCACCAACGGCATAACGCATAGGCATCTTGCGAGCTTCGCTTTTGACAATCATACGGGTGGGATCCTTGACAACTGTGATAGCATTGATGATCTCAGCAGCCACAGCACCATCACGAGAGGAGGCAGTTTTCTTATTCATACGATGCTGAGCCAGCAAAGCAGCGAACCAGTACTCCCATGCACAGTTGACATCATTGACAACCACATAATTGTCAATGTCAGCATCTCCACACAGGCGATCACTTTTGTTGTAAAGGGAAGTGAGCTTATACTCTTTGACAACCTTGTTGAAGTCTTCTACATTGAACAGCAAACCCATTTTTAAGTCCTCCAAATTTCAATCTGCAGAGTTGAATTTCCCATGACCTCATCGAACCGTTTCATCAGCTCTTTCACAGGATACATGGGAGTTTCGTTGCGCTTGTTAAGGCGCTCTTCGATAGTCTTTTCTTGAGCGGTGACATAGATCACCTTTGCACCATGAGCAAGCATAGATGTCTCCAAGTGATAGAGATCTTCCTTGCTCAGTTTTCGGTCTTCAGGAGCCTGATAAACGAACTGACCATAGCAAAACCGATCGGCAATCACGTTTTCATTAGTGGCTGCATCAAGGATGTGATGGAAATAGCGATAGTCATTCGGAGTGTCCTTTGTACAGTGAATGATACGTGCATTGAGAATTCTTGCGAGCTTTCTGGCGATAGTGCTTTTGCCAACGCCATCAACTCCCTCTAATACAATGAGCATTATTTGCTCCTTTCTGCTGCCTTACAGACAGCTGCAATGATTTGATCTTGTTTCTTCTTGGGCAAGCTATAAAACATATTTGGGTTCAATACCATGTATCCAGAACCCCAGGAGAAACACATTTGATCTTTGCCTTTGATTGGCTCCATCTATATCTTACTCCTCCCAAGGACGTTTGTAAAGAGTTTTGCACAAATGTTTATTGTTTTTCGAAATGCTTCGAGCATAGTTCAGGATCTTGTCATTGGGTTCTGGCATATCTTCTTTGCCACGACCATCAGGCAGCAACCCAACGCGATGACTTAGAGCGTTGCACCCATAGCAGGGCTTGAAGCTTCGTTCACCAGCATACAGCAAAATTCGAGCAGCTTCAAATCGCTTGCTGTACCAAATATCCTCGATACTTTGCTCCATGATATTGCCGATTGGGTATTCACCACGGAAGTCATTACAGCAGATCGCCACAGAACCGTCATAGCGGATCGCCAGCTCTCTGAAAGGACGAGCGCACCGTTTACCCTGATAGGACGTGTCAAGGGGTCCAGCTGCTCCACAGTGGTTGCACAGATGACGATTGATGGCTTTCTCTTTCTGAATAGGGGGATTGAACAGTACTCGGAAGCCATTGGCATTTGTACTATACAGAGGAACCTTGGGTGCCAAATGCTCAATCTTCAGATCGGATGCATCCTGAAGAGCATCCTCAATCGTTCGAGCATCACCTTTGTCAGCATAATAGTCAATGATCAAATCGTTAAGGCCAGCATCTCTCAGAGCATAAACTCTATCAGTGATAGTCTTTTGATCTGCTACCATGCCAAACCCATTGACAATGCCATAGCCATTGCTCATCATAGACATGATCGCTTTGGGAAAAGCCTTTCTAAACATCTTGATGATTCTGACCACATTAGAGTTAAGGGTTGGCTCTCCATGCATAGAAAAGATGAATCTACTGTGCCAGCCAACACGCTTGACTTCCTCAATAATTCGTTCTGCAGTTTCCTTCTTCATGCGATACCAAGGCTGAGTGCCTTTCTCTCGCATACCACGAAGACCACAAAAGTTGCATCCCAGATTACAGCCCTCATTCAGCTCAATCTGAATAGAATACGGTGGACTCTGTTTTCTCACTTTTATTCCTCCCAGAAGCATTTAATTCGTTTGCTGCCATGGATCTTATGATAGGCTGTCCAATTGATGTCACCCCACATATAGTCACCATCAGCATCTCTGAAGCTGGTTCGCAGATAGTCTCTTATTGGGTATTTCTGCAACATATTGTACTCATACCGATGAAGCTCTTTCTCAGTCTCAGGTGTACGAATAACACTGTCGCACTTCTCGCTCACATAGTCATATGTCAAGCAAGGAATATTGAAGCAGTGGCCACCATTGGCAAGAATAACAGCACAAAATCCAATGTCATCACCGTGACGATCAAAGATCATATCACGATTGATCTTTGCTTTATAAAGACCCTTTACATTTATCAATGTAACCTGGCGAGGGGTTGGACCAGAGTCAACGATGTATTTCAGCTTGGAATTTTCAACATGCTGTGACATACGTTGACGACGAATGTTACCCAAATAGACCTTTGGATATGTCTTGAAAACTTCTTTGCCAATGACACCAGCCATTGTCAAAACTTTTTGCTCAAGAAGAGAGTCTACTTCTCGATCTGCATTGATAGTATGCTTAGAGCAAGGATTGCCAGACCCAGAGAATCCGTCATACATGTATGCAAGATTGCGGATATCATCATCCATGTCGATGATCATTGAATATTTGTGCTCAGCAGCATACTCATAGATGAATTGACGAGTACTGGCCAACCCATTGATTGGCAGATGAAAGTCTTTTGCGATGGGTAGAATATGGAGATTTGGATTTGCCTTTCGATAGGCTTTTGCTTGCTCCGGACGAACAACAATATGAATCTTTTCGAGTGCTTCTGGCTCAAAGTTTTTGAACATTTCAGCAGTTACAAAATGAGGTCTGTTGTACGACGGAACGAAAATGTGAGGAAGCTGGTCTACAGACAAACTGTTAAGGCGTCTGTACATTTCTTGTTTTTTCATGACTGGTTCACCTCATAAAAAGTGCCCTCTCATGGGCTGAGAGGGCATTTCAGTGATCAGGATAGATTATTCCTCTTCCCAATCGTCATCGTCGTCCTCGTCATCATCTTCGACGGGTTCCGGCTTCTTCTTTGCTTTCTTTGCAGGTGCTTTTTTGGCAGGAGCTTTCTTCTTTGGAGCAGGCTTTTCCTCCTCTTCCTCAGAGTCATCCTCATCTTCGTCCCAGTCATCGTCCTCATCCTCTTCAGGATCAGGCTTCTTCTTAGCCGGAGCTTTCTTTGCCACAGGCTTCTTCTTGGGCTTCGGAGCTTCCTCCTCGACTTCCTCCTCGTCCTCAGTGACATCCTCTTCGTCGAAGCTGTTCTCATCCTCATCGTCATCATCCGACTTGGTTGCACCAGGCTTCAGATAGTCACTGACCCGAGCACGAATCTGGCCGTTGTACTCTTCGTGAGTGACATTGATGTTAAGGGTCTTGCCGATCATGTTGTCCAGATCAACAGCCACCTTGCCATCACACTTCATGCCGATGATCTGCAGCAGAGACTTGAACTTCCACAGAGCCTTGTCGGTGAGAACAAGATTGTCAAATACCTTAACACCCTTGTCATCACCGGAAAGAATCTCAAAAGCAACCTGCAGCATGGGGTCGCCACCCTGAGTATTCTTCTCCTGGATGTCAGAGATCTTGACATGATGAATACCCTCGCTTGCGCGCTGGAATGCCTCAACATTGGTAAAATCGATTTTAACTTTGCGTGCCATGATAGATACCTCCAAAATAGTGTTGTTTATTTCCAAAGGCATTATGCCTGTTGGTCAGTAGATTCTTCTTGGTTAAGGCCAAGAATTTTGATGAGCTTCTGATATGTCAGGTCACGAACCTGCGCAGGAACTTTCAGATCCTTTGGCTTCTGAAGCTTGGTCCAGTAGTATGGATTCGGACCGATCTGACAGATGTAAGTTGCAATTGTTTTATCGACTCCGTCAACAGTGACTTCTTTCTTCTTGATCAGGGTGTGAAGCCCATAGTTAGACATGCCCTCAAGGTATGTTCGAGCACCCTTTGTTGTGCTTGGGTGAATATCAGGAAGAATCTCATCTTCCATACCCTCAAAGGAGTCACTGACTTCGTGACAGCTGGCAAGAACCCAACAATGCTCAGCCAAACGATGACAAAGACGAATGAGCTCTTCTGTTTCGGTTTTCAGATCACCCCACATCTGCTGGGTCATCTTTTTGTTCTTATCAAGGGCATTTTCCTTGATCCAGATATTCGTGACCATAGAAAATGTATCAGCGAATACTGTCTTATATTTGAGCTTCCCATGTTCTGCTAAATCAATTAACTCCTTCAATACTGCAGAGAGCTCTGCAAGATTTTTGATCCGTAAAGCCTTGATACCTTTCTTGGCCTTGATAGTGTTGCTGCCATCATCACCGACCTGAAGATACAACATAGGCTTCGGAAAGGTTGAACCCAACTCTGTTTTACCAGAGCCAGACTTGCCATAGATCGTGACAAACTTATGCTGACCCAAATCAGCAATGTCAACAACCTGAGAAAGATATCCCATATGTCACACTCCTTCAATGAACTTTGAGTCATCACGCTCATGAATTTCATACTCACGGGCAATGAGATTATCAACATCTCCCTCGGTCAACTCTGTAAAGCAGATATCTCTATACTCACAGAATTTACAATCAGGAGTCATGTTTTTTGTTTTATTCTTGTGACCTTGTCGTACAATGTCACGGCAAGTGTACTTGAACCCATCAAAGATATTGTCAACCATAGAGGGTACAATATCAAGTTCACAACGGAAGAAGAAGTTGCTGACATTATTGGCATACATATTACCTTGTCGCAAAACTTCAATATCCGTTATGCCTTTGAGTTCACAAGCACGTCGCCAAGAAAAGGGTGTGATATTGTTGCTTTTTGCTTGAGAGAATTTTCCAGACTTGGGCAACCAAATCGGCATAGAAGCAGGAGTAGAATGAATATAGTCCCAGATGAAGGACTTTGGCATGACTCCTGTCATGATGTACATGGCCTTTGCGTAAAGGTTCTTCTGGGTATTCATGACCAAGACATTCTGATCAGGCTTGCGATTGAATGTCTTATGATCACCCAACTTGCACATCTTCTCACCGTTTCGTCTATATTTGTAGACTTCATCGATGATGCCATTGAAGATGATCGGTTCACCCTTGTAAGACCCAATCTCAATCTCAAATGGACGTTCCGTCTGGGTTGGCTGAGGAGAGTCTTTGTAGATCTCTATGTAGTCAGAGAAAATTGACTGCAGGTTGAAGAGGTAGTCCTCACCGAGATCTTCTTGCCATTTGGGTGGAAGATCATAGTATGCATCCCCAATAGCTTTTTGAGCTTGAGCAAGTTCTTCAGGCCTGTTACGAAGCTCAAGGAGCTTGTGAAAGTCTGTACCGAAATACAAGGGCTTCACTGGAGCATTTTTGCGAAGACCCACATAATACCCAAGATAGTGTTTATATGGGCATCTCAAATAGGATGCAAATCGTGAATAGGAAAATTTCATATTGACCTCTCAAATATCATGGTCGAGATGACAGGATTCGAACCTGCGACATCTTGGTCCCAAACCAAGCATTCTACCACTGAATTACATCTCGATAAAATCTTGCGAGTGCTGGTACCACTCGCAAGACAGTAAAAGGGGTTGCAGGGACTGGGGAGGCACCCTGCTGTAGCAGCTTCCATCTGCCTTGTAGATACGTGGCCGATCTACTTGACCCTGTTGTTTTTACACTACACTTGAAAGTTGGCCAAATTTTCTTGGAGGTACAACAGTAACCTTGCCATATGATGTATATCAACGAGATGTGGACTCGTGATACCTTTGAAGACCCTCCATGGGAGATACCAAAACCCATGGAGGGAAGAATAGGAAGAGGTTCAGACTTGGCAAAGTCTGATGGTGCCAGAAACAGGAATCGAACCTGCAACCTGCTGATTACAAATCAGCTGCACTGCCAATTGT
>ERZ1034976.457-NODE-457-length-38412-cov-158.196991_pt1 | contig 38412 bp, 42 predicted proteins | sample MGYA00520623_ERZ1034976 | MGnify/ENA primary metagenome ERZ1034976 (study PRJEB33766, sample SAMN09781774) | gut metagenome | biome: gut microbiome | host: Homo sapiens | place: Madagascar | study: EMG produced TPA metagenomics assembly of the PRJNA485056 data... | reverse complement strand
TGCAACGACGACGACCGCCGCCAGCGGCGGAAACAGGGAGGAGTTGTTGGGGCAGTGTTCTGATTTTTCAAAGCGCCGTAAGGCCGCTGAAGAAAAACCAGCAAACACAACCCGTACTCGCCGCGCGAGACCGCTGAAAAAAGTCCGTAGTTTTTTTGCAGACAGAAACGTGATAGGCTGGAAGCAAAGCACGGGAAGGAGGGCCGGGAATGGCGACGCGCAGATACTGCAAGAACACGGTGCCCGGCCGACAGGGCCGGGGCAAGAAGTACCCGGCAAAGGTACGGGCGGACGTGGTGATGGCCATGATCGGCTCGAACTCCATCTGCGCGGTGGCCCGGAAGTACGGCGTGCCGGAAAGCACCATCCGCAGCTGGATGGCGGAGGAAGCCAAGCAGCCGGACGGGGCCTTTGCCCAGGCGCGGGCCGAAGCGGCGCGGGAGATCGCAGCACGGGCAGCGCTGGGGGCCCGGGCCCAGGTGGGTTATCTGCAGCAGCGGGTGGCCGAGAACCAGCGGGCGGCGGACATCCGGGCAAAGCTGGAGCAGCGGCTGGACGAGGACGCCCGATCGCGGCGGTACGAGATCGGCGGGCTGCTGAAAAGCGAGGCGGAAGACCTGCAGGACGCAGCGGAGACCGGCCTTGTGGTGCGCAGCGCACCGGGGACCTACGACCGGCAGCTGAGCGACGAGGAACGGGACGAGCTGGCAAAGCAGCTGGAACGGTACGAAGCGAAAGCCATGACCGACAAGGACGCGGCGAACATTGCGGCGGTGCTTTTGACGACGGCCGCCAACGCTGCGGCGCTGGTGCCCCGGGACGAAGGCAGCAGCCAGAGCGCGGCCCCGGCGGTGCTGATGGAAGGGCAGGAAGTGAGCGAACGGCAGGAGGTGGTGCTGGATGGCAGCGGAAACGTATAAGGGACGGCCCATCCTCTGGCGGCCGCAGCCGAAGCAGGCCGCCTTCATGCGGCGCAGCGAGGACGAGGCCCTGTACGGCGGGGCCGCAGGCGGCGGCAAGAGCGACGCGCTGGTGATCGAGGCGCTGCGGCAGGTGGACATCCCACACTATCGCGGGCTGATCGTGCGCAAGACCTACCCGCAGCTGAGTGAGCTGATCGACAAGACCATGCAGTACTACAAGCCGGTCTTCCCGAAGGCGAAGTACAACGCGTCGAGCCATGTGTGGACCTTCCCCAGCGGGGCGAAAATCTACTTCGGCAGCATGTTCCGCACCCAGGACAAGTACAACTACCAGGGCAAGGCCTTTGATTTTATCGGGGTGGACGAGCTGACCCACTTTACCTGGGAGGAGTACAGCTACCTCATGAGCCGCAACCGCCCCACAGGCCCGGGCACGGTGGTGTACATGCGGGCCACGGCAAACCCCGGCGGCATCGGCCACGGATGGGTGAAGGCCCGGTTCATCACACCGGCACCACCGGGCACCCGCATGGTGCAGCTGGTGGACGTGAAGAAGCCGGACGGCACCGTGCAGCAGATGCGGCGCACGCGGGTGTTCATCCCGTCCACGGTGTTTGACAACAAAAAGCTGCTGGAGAATGACCCGGGATACCTGGGCACGCTGGCCAGCTTGCCGGAAGCGGAAAAGCAGGCGCTGCTCTACGGCGACTGGGACAGCTTTTCCGGCCAGGTGTTCACCGAATGGCGCAACGACCCGGACCACTACGAGGACCAGCGGTGGACCCACGTCATCAAGCCGTTCCGCATCCCGGCACACTGGCGCATCTGGCGCGGGTACGACTTCGGCTATGCAAAGCCTTTTTCCGTGGGCTGGTACGCGGCCGACGAGGAAGGGCGGCTTTACCGCATCAAGGAGCTGTACGGCTGCACCGGCACGCCGAACGAAGGCCTGCGCATCGACCCGGTGGAGCAGGCAAGGCGCATCCGGGAGGCAGAGCAGAACGACCTCATGCTGCGGGGCAGGCAGATCACCGGCGTGGCAGACCCGGCCATCTTCAACGAGAGCCAGGGCGAGAGCATTGCCGAGATGCAGGAAAAGCACCCGAACTACATCTTCTGGAAGCCCGGCGACCACACGCGGCTTGCGGGCAAGATGCAGTTCCACTACCGGCTGGCATTCGACCGCGAGGGGCGGCCGATGTTCCAGGTATTCGACACCTGCAAGCATTTTATCCGCACCATCCCGAACCTGGTCTATGACGAGAGCAACGTGGAGGACATTGACACCACGCAGGAGGACCACATTTACGACGAGTGCCGGTATGTGCTGATGGAAAACCCGCTGAGCCCGAAGCAGGCGGTGCGGGATGTGCCGATGAAGGACGACCCGCTGGACCTGGACAAGAGAAAGAGCCGGACGCGGGTGATGAGGGTGTAGACGCTCCGCTGGGCCAGAGGACAAGAGGGGCGTTTCGACGCGCCCCTCTCATCCTCTGGACTCCACTTACCCCTGACGAGAAAGGGGCTGCTCGCCCCTTTCAAACCCCAAAGAAGAAGTCGAAACGGAAAAAATCTAGCCGCTTCGCTAAACGATTTTTTCACGTTTCTCCGATTTGAAAAACGAGAAGGTGAAGTGCATGAATGAAAACGAGCTTTTGCAGGGGATGCTGAAGCGCTACCCGGACCAGAGGGACGGGGCCTTTGGAGAAATGCAGAATGCCGCAGCTGCCCCTCATCAGTCGGCTTCGCCGACAGCTTCCCCCGAGGGGGAAGCCTTCGACCTGCCCACGGCGCAGGTGATCGGGGAGGAAGAAGTCAAGAAGGCAAACGATATCCTGCAGAAATACAAGACCGGCAAGGCGGCGCTTGACAAGCGGATCATCGACAACGAGTTGTGGTTCCGCATGGGGCACTGGAAGAACTACGAAAACAAGATGATGGAAGGCAAGCCGAAGCCCTCCAGCGGGTGGCTGTTCAACAGCATCGCCAACAAGCACGCCGACGCCATGGACAACTACCCGGAACCCAACGTGCTGCCCCGGGCGGCGGACGACGAGGAGACCGCGAAGGTACTCTCCAAAATCCTGCCAACGGTGCTGGAACAGTGCGACTACGAGACGGTGTACAGCGACACCTGGTGGCGCAAGCTGAAGACCGGCACCGGCGTGAAGGGCATCTTCTGGGACCCGACGGCCCGCAAGGGCCTGGGCGAGATCAGCATCCGCAGCGTGAACCTGCTGATGCTGTACTGGGAGCCGGGCGTGGAGGACATTCAGGACTCGCCGAACCTGTTCAGCCTGAGCCTGGCAAACTCGGAACAGCTGGAGGCGCAGTACCCGCAGCTGAAAGGCCACACCGGCCACAGCCTGGACGTGGCAAAGTACATCCACGATGACAGCATCGACACCGCCGACAAGAGCGTGGTGGCGGACTGGTACTACAAAAAGGCCCAGCCCGGCGGGCAGACGGTACTGCACTACTGCAAGTATTGCAACGGCATCGTGCTGTATGCCAGCGAGAACGACCCGCAGTACGCGGAGAGCGGCTTTTACGACCACGGAAAGTACCCCTTTGTGTTCGACCCGCTGTTCCGCGAGGAGGACAGCCCGGCGGGCTTCGGGTACATCGACGTGATGAAGGACACCCAGACCGCCATTGACGAGATGAACCACGCCATGGACGAGAACGTGAAGCTGAGCGCAAAGCAGCGGTACATCCTGAGCGACACGGCGGGGATCAACGAAGAAGAACTGGCCGACTTTGGCCGGGACATCGTGCATGCGGCGGGCCGGGTGACCGACGAGAGCATGCGGCCGCTGCAGACGGCGGGGCTTGCGGGCAACCTGATCACCTACCGGGACGACCGGGTGAACGAGCTGAAGGAGATCAGCGGCAACCGGGACGTGAGCCAGGGCGGCACCACCAGCGGCCTGACAGCGGCAAGCGCCATTGCGGCGCTGCAGGAGGCAGGGTCGAAACTCTCCCGCGACATGCTGAAGAGTGCATACCGGGCGTTTGCGAAAGAGTGCTACCTTGTGATCGAGCTGATGCGGCAGTTCTACGACGAGCAGAGAGTGTACCGCATTACGGGCGAAAGCGGCGGCACGGAGTATGTGCCGTTCAGCAATGCACAGCTGCAGGCTGTGCCAGGCGGCATGGTGGGCGGCGTGCAGCTGGGCGACCACGAGCCGGTATTCGACATTACGGTGACGGCGGCGAAGAAGAGCACCTTCAGCCGCCTTTCCCAGAACGAGACGGCGAAGGAGTGCTACCAGCTGGGATTTTTTGCACCGGCGAACGCGGACGCGGCACTGGCGGCGCTGGACATGATGGACTTTGAAGGCATTGAGAAGGTGCGGGAGCGGGTGAGCCAGAACGGCACGCTGTACCAGCAGCTGCAGCAGATGGCACAGCAGCTGCAGAAGATGGCGGCGATCATCGACGCACAGAACGGCACCAACGTGAGCGCGGCGGCGGGGGCAGCCAGCCAGGCGGCAGCGGGCAGCGGGGGCGGAAGCGGCGGAAAGACCGCAGCAGCCAGCACCCTGAACAGCCTTGGCGGCGTGGTGGGCGACAGTTCCACCAGCCTTTCGAGCCAGGCGGCGAAGCGGGCCATGGACGTGAACAACCCGAACAAAGAATGATGTGCTGCGCAATGAGGATGCCCGGATGGGCAAATGATGTCTGCCCATGGGGCAGATGATGTGCGCTGCGGCGCATGAAAGGAGAAACGGAAATGATCACGATCATCTACGATGAGAAAGAACACGACATGATCCTGCAGGCATCGGGGCACGCGGGCTTTGCACCGAAGGGGCAGGACATTGTGTGCGCGGCGGTGAGCTGCCTGATGCAGACGCTGGCATACAGCGTGGACGGCGGCACCGCGACCCGGGACCCGGACGGCGACAACGTCCTGCGTGTGCAGGCGAAACAGAGTTTTGACACACTGGCGAAGTTTGAGCTGGTGACGGATGGGCTGATGCTGCTGGCCAAGCAGTACCAGGAGAATGTACGGTTTGTGAACATGCACGCGAACGACACCGACAACGTGGACTTACAGTTGTTCGCTGCAACGGCGACGACCGCTGCCTGCGGCGGAAACAGGGAGAAGCTGTTGGGGCCGCGGCCAGCAGGATGCAAGGCCCGCGCAAGGGCCGAAGCAGACGCTGGGAGCCGCAACCCGTTCGGCAGTTTGGACTTACAGCGATTTGCAGAAGGAGCAGCTGCTTCGGGTGCAGGCGAGAGCGCGGGCGAAGCGGCCGGCATCCAGGCACCGGCGCTGCGGCCTGCACAGGAGCGCATGGCGAAGCGCAGCCACCCGGGCAGGGCGGCGAAGGCGGCGAACCCTCTCAGTGCGCAGTCCGGAGACGGGACCCTCTCACCGGCCCCGTCCGCCGATGGCGGCGCGGATGCCGGAGCTCCCCCAAAGGGGGAGCCGGGAATCAAGGAAGGCGAGACCGGCGAGGGGGAGCAGGCCGAGAAAAAGGCTGCAGACCCGGCGGAAAAGCGCCGGGCCTTTGGCCAGCTGATGCAGGGCGAGTATGCGGCGGAGTTTGAGGAAGCCATGCAGCGCGCGGCACAGGTGGCGGCGCAGAACATCCAGAACAACCCCCAGGTGAAGGCGCTGATGGATGCGCTGGGCGAGGCCTACGGTGTGGACACCAGCAGCCCGGACAGCCTGGCCGCGCTGACCGACGCGGTGAAGAACGGCAAGGTGAAGAACGACGCCTATTACGAGACCCTTGCCGCCGAAAAGGGCATCAGCGTGAAGACGGCCCGGGAGATGGACCGGATGGAAGGGGAGCTGCAGCGGGCCAACGCCGAGAAGCAGCGGGCCGAACAGATGCGCGCGGCCGCCGAGCACCAGCAGCGTGTGGCGGCGGTGCAGGCGCAGTGGCAGGCGGAAGCGGAAAGGCTGCAGCAGAAGTACCCGAGCTTTGCGCTGGACGAAGTGCTGAACAACCCGGCCGTGGCGGACATGATCCGGCGGGGCATCGGGTTGGAAGCGGCGTACCGCGCAGCCTACTTTGACCAGCTGATGGAGAACCAGACCGCCCAGACCGCAAAGCAGGTGGAACAGGGTGTGGCAGCCCGCATCCAGCAGCGCGGCCAGAGACCCACCGAGAACGGCGTGCGCCCCGGCGGCGCGGCAGAGACCAAGATCGACGTGGAGCACATGACCCGGGCACAGCGGGCCGAGCTGGCACGTCGGGCACGGCGCGGGGAACGGATCGTGCTGTGAGAATGAATTTCCCGCGCGAAGGGTGCGAGAAAGATAAAAACAATTTTTGAAGGAGGACGACAAGATGAACATCTACAAGAAGATGGACCTGCAGCTGTTTGCGGACGCAAGCGCACAGCTGCAGAACACCACCGCCACCAGCGGCATGTCCGCTGAAATGAAGACCTACTACGAGAAGACCCTGCTGGACCTGGCAGAGCCTGCACTGGTGCATGACCAGTTCGGCGACAGCTACCCCATCCCGGCCAACAACGGCAAGACCATCGAGTTCCGCAAGTACACGGCGCTGCCGAAGGCCACCGAGCCCCTGACCGAAGGTGTGACCCCGGCGGGCCAGACCCTGACCGTGACCACGGTGACCGCAGACGTGCACCAGTACGGCGGCTGGGTGTCCCTGACCGACATGCTGGACCTGACCGCCATCGACAACAACGTGGTGCAGGCCACGAACCTGCTGGCAAGCCAGGGCGGCCGCACCATGGACACCATCGTGCGCGACATCCTGAACGGCGGCACCAACGTGATCTATGCGCCCAAGGTGGCCGACGGCGTGGAGACGGCCGTGAGCAGCCGCGCAGGCCTGGACAAGACCGCGCAGCTGACCGTGGACGTGATCAACCAGGCTGTGGCGCTGCTGCAGGCCCAGAACGCCGACCCCATCGGCGACAGCTATGTGGCCATCGTGCACCCGTACACCAGCTACGACATCCGCAAGGACCCGGCATGGGTGGACGCCCACAAGTACGCGGCCCCGGAGGAAATCTTCAACGGCGAGATCGGCAAGATCAACAACGTGCGCTTCGTCGTCTCCAGCGAGGCGAAGATCTGGACCGGCACCGGCTGCCCCACGGGCCTGGCGGTGTTCAGCACCCTGGTGCTGGGTGCCCACGCCTACGCCACCACCGAGCTGGAAGGCGGCGGCATGCAGCACATCGTGAAGCAGCTGGGCTACGGCGACGACCCGCTGAACCAGCGCGCTTCTGTGGGCTGGAAGGCCACCAAGACCGCCGAACGCCTGAGCGAGCCGTACATGGTGCGTATTGAGAGCTGCAGCGAGAGATACAGCGCCAAGGCACTGGCGAATTGACACAAAGCCGCTGGCGCGGCATGATGTGCTGCGCAATGAGGATGCCCGGACGGGCAAATGATGTCTGCCCATGGGGCAGATGATGTGCGCTGCGGCGCATGAAAGGAGAAACTATGGCAGTAAAGAAGCAGGAAGCTGCGGTGCAGGACGCTGCAGCAATGACCGAAGCTGTGCAGGAGAACGCACAGGCGGAGAAAGACACCGAGATCGTGCATCTGTTCAAGGACGGGCACCGCTACAGCGAACCCGTTTTCGTGGGCGTGAACGGCGAGACTTATCTGATCCAGCGCGGTGTGGACGTGGAGGTGCCGAAGGCCATTGCCGAGGTGCTGCGCCACAGCGAGGAGATGGACAACGCTGCAGCGGAGAAGATCGCGGCGGCAGAGGCGGCAGCGGTGCAGCAGGCACAGCGCGTGTAATCTGACAGAAACAACGGACACCCGGTACAGCGGCACTCTGGCTGTGCCGGGTGTTTTTGCATGAAGGAGTTGATGAGATGACGGCAGGACAGGCAATTGAACAGGCCGACGAGATGCGGCCGAACAACGAATTTTCCGACGGGCTGAAACAGAACTGGCTGCGGCAGTGCGACGCGCGGCTGCGCTCCAGCGTGGTGCAGCGCAGCGTGTGCAGCGACTTTGACGCGGTGGGCGCGGACAAGGCATGGGCAGACGGCCTTACCTACGACACCGAACTGCTGGCACCGGAGGAGTTTGGCCCACTGTACACCCACTGGCTGTGCGCGCAGATGGACCTGGCCCTGGGCGAAACGGCCCGAGCCACGAACGAATTGCAGATGTACAGCGACTATGTGCAGGAGTTTGCTGCGTGGATGCGGCGGAAGTATCCCCCGGCGGGCGGGGTGCAGTGGAGGTATTGACGCCCTCTCACCGCTTCCGTCCGCCTGACGGCGGCGCGTTGCGGAGCTCCCCCAAGGTGGGAGCCTTGTTTAAAGGAAGGTGCAGCATGATAGATGGAACCAATTTGAACATTTTACAGGCCGGGCGGCAGCTGCTGCGGGCCTTTGGCGGCGTGAACGAGACCTATGGCTGCAGCGAGGCAGAGCTGAGCCGGGCGCTGAACTTTTCCAGCCGGGGATACCCGGCGCTGCAGACCCGGGCCCCGCGCAGGAAGACCCGGGAGGTGAAGGACGTGAACGGCATGTACCACCTGAACGGGCTTTTGCTCTGCCGGGGCACGACGTTGGAGTACACGCCGGACGCAGACGAGGGCCGCAGCGGGGCCGTGGTGCTGGAAAATGCCCTGACCGACGAGCACAAGGCGCTGGCGGGCATGGGCACGAAGGTGCTGATCTGGCCGGACAAGAAGGCATTTGACACCGAGACGGGCACCCTGACCGACCTTGCCGCGAAGTGGGAGCTGGGGGACGAAGCTATGACCGTGACGCCCTGCGACACGGAAGGGGCGCTCTACCACCCCACCGGCGTGGGAGACACCGAACCGGAAAAGCCGGAGGACGGGCAGCTGTTCTTGAAAAGCACCGACGACGCGCCCTACGGGACCGGCAGTGTGCTGCTGAAGTACAGCGCGAAAAACAAGAAGTGGCAGGAAGTGCTGCTGCAGACGGTGCGCATCCACTGCCCGGGCGTGGGCGGCGTGCTGAAGGAAGGCGACACCGTGACCATGAGCGGGATGCCGCAGGCCGTGTGCGACGCCGTGGCGGCGGGGCTGAACGGAGAGATCACGGTGGGGACGCTGGAAGAAGATGACATCATTGCGACGCTGGTGCCTGCGGAGGACACGGACCGGTATTACGGCAGCTGGACCATCAGCCGCACCGGTACCACCTGGCAGAGCCTGGACGGAAAAGTGACCGAGAACGAAGCGGAGACCGCGCCGGTAGCCGTGGAACGGCGGGTGCCGGACTTCGATTTTGTGACCGAACAGGGCAACCGGGTGTGGGGCTGCAGCCGGAAGGAGAACACCATTTACGCCTGCGCCCTGGGCGACCCCACCAACTGGTACAGCTACCGGGGCATTGCTTCGGACAGCTACGCGGTGAGCGTGGGCAGCGACGGGGCGTTTACCGGCGCGGCCAGCTGCCTGGGGTATGTACTGTTCTTCAAGGAGAACTGCATCCACAAGCTGTACGGCTCAAAGCCCAGCGACTACCAGCTTTCCAGCGTGCGGTGCCGGGGCGTGGCGGCGAACGCGGCGGGCAGCCTGTGCGTGATCGCGGAGACGCTGTATTACCTTTCGCCGGACGGGGTGATGGCCTGGGGCGGCAGCCTGCCCACAAAGGTGTCGGCGGCGCTGGCCACCGGGCGGCTGACGGCGGTGGAGTGGGCCATGGGCGGCAGCCTTGATGCGCGGTACTACCTTTACCTGAAACGAAAAACGGAGACCGGCGGGCGGCTGCTGGTGTACGACACGGAGACGGGCCTGTGGCACGAAGAAAGCCCGGCGGGCACCGAAATGGTGGGCACCGGGCAGCAGCTGTACCTGTGGGACGGCAGCGCGCTGTGGGCGGCAGACCCGGACCGGGAGGAAGACGGCGAGATCGAGACGCGGTTACAGTTTGAGGCCGTGACCGGCGACATTGGCATGAGCAGCCCGGACGACAAGTATGTGAGCCGGGTGACGCTGCGGCTGGATGCACTGGCCTACACAGTGGTGGACGTGGCCGTGAGCTACGACGGCGGGGACTGGGAGACGGTGGGCAGCTGCGCGGCAGTGCGGGCAGACGAGCGGATCAACCTGCCCTTTGTGCCGCGGCGGCACGACCTGATGCGGCTGAAGTTTTCCGGCAGTGGGCAGATGGTGCTGCGCAGCGTGGCCCTGACGCTGGCGGACGCAGCAGGCGGGCGGGTGAGCGGCGCGGTGCCGAGAAGGTGAAAGGAGAAGAAAATGGCGAGTGTGGCGGGACTGGCGGGCATCGGCCTGCCGAAGTTCAGCGCGAACATGCCGGCCGAAGATGCCGAAGCGCTGACCAACTACCTGTACCAGCTGCAGGAACAGCTGGAATATGTGCTGACCAATCTGGACAGCGAGAACATGAACGAGGACTTTTTGAAGAAGGTGAAGAAGTAGCCCTCTCAGTCTCCCCGTCTGCCGGATGGCAGCGCGGTGAGACAGCTCTCCCAAAGGGAGAGCCAAGAATATAGGAAGGAGAAAAACAGATGAGCAGATTGACGGACGCGAGAAGCGAGCTGGAGCGGTACGAGCAGACGAAGCCCGCAGACTATCAGAGCAAGTACCAGGGACAGATCAAGGACGTGATGGGCCAGATCGACGGCATGGGCGACTATGACTATGACCCGGCGGCGGACACGGCGTACCAGCAGTACAAGAGCCAGTACACCCAGAAGGCGAAGCTGGCAAACCAGAACGCACAGGCGGATGCCAGCGCACGGACCGGCGGCTACGGCTCCAGCTACGGCACCCAGGCGGGCCAGAAGGCCTATGCATCGACCATGAACGACCTGGACAATGTGCTGGACGGCCTGATGAGCCAGAGCCGCAGCGAGTACAACACGAAGAAGGCCGGGCTGCAGACCGAACTGAGCGGGCTGCAGAGCGCCGAGGAGAACGACTACAACAAGTACCAGAAGGACCTGGCGAACTGGAAGGACGGGCTTTCTTACCGGCAGAACGAATACCAGAACGCCTACAACGAGCACCAGCAGAACACGCAGAGCTTTTTGAACGGGCTGTTCCAGGTGATCGGGCTGGCGGCGCAAATTTTGCCGTTCTTTTTGTAAAGAAAGGAGAACACAATGGGCGTATTTTCGAGACTGAACAATGCACAGAAGAAGCTGACCGACGCGGAAAACGCGATGCCGGGGGCTTATGACAACAGCTATGACCAGGACATCCAGGACGCTTTGCAGAGCATGACCGGCCAGAACCAGGCGGGCACGGGTTACGCTTCGACCGGCGACAGCTACCGGGGCGCGCTGAGCCGCCTGTTTAACAATGCAGGCGCAGGGGCTGACGCGGCCGCGCAGACGGCACAGGGGCTTTCCGGCGGGTACGGGGCGGACTGGGCCCAGAGTGCGGCGAACCAGGCGGCGGCCAGCCAGACCGGCAGCACGGCGGGCACGCTGGCGCAGGCCCGGGCGGACGCACTGACCCAGTGGCAGCAGCAGCTGAGCGGAACCAGCAGCCAGCTGAACGCGCTGCTGGGACAGGACCAGCTGGAACGCAGCGAGTACGACGGCAGCGTGAGCAACGCGGCAGACTGGCGAAACTACCAGTACGACCAGACCCAGCAGGCGCGGCAGGAAAAGAGCGATTTCCTGAGCAACGCGTGGAATGTGCTGAAGAACGTGGGCGCAGCGGCGCTGGAAGGGTATGACGCTTACCGCGGATACCGGCAGCAGGACTGGGAGAACGCTTTCGCAGAGCGGCAGTACAATGACAGTCTGACCCGGAACGAGCTGAGCGACCAGATGGCGGCACTGCAGCAGGCGGCTGCCTACAAGCAGGCCGGTTTTGATGACGCAGCAACGCAGCTGCTGGCAAAATACGGGCTGGACAGCACGATGCTGGACACCTGGCAGGGGCTTTCGCAGGTGGACCAGGATAAGCTGACCTATCTGACCACGGCAGCGGGTCTGGCAGGCAGCGGCTACGACACGGCGGCCAAGAGCTATCTGACGGCGGTGGGGCTGGACCCGAACAGCATCGACTATTACAGCACCATTGCAAACCGGCAGAACCAGAGCAACCTGAACCTGCTGAGCGGTCAGCTGCAGCTGCAGCGGAAGTACGGCACGAAGACCGGCAGCAGTAGGAGCTCGGGCAGCAGGTCGAGCGGCAAGAGCGGGAGCACCGGCACGGGCAAAGCGGCCGGATACACGCAGCCGCAGCTGAACACGATGCTGACCAAGTACAACACGATGAAGCCGACAGATGCGAGCTACGACTACTACACCGAAGTGTTGGCCAATGCAGGGCGCATCGACCGGCTGACCGGCACGGGCAACCCGGGCAAGGCGAACGGCACACCGTATGAACAGGGCATGTACAAGGCGCGGCAGCTGGCCAACAGCGGCTACAGCCAGAGCCAGATCGCCAGCGCGCTGGCAAATGACAGCGGCCTTTCCAGTGACCTGGTATCGAGCATCATGAACCAGATCGACTATGAGTGGCTCGGAACGAAATGATGAGGTGAGCATATGGGCTGGACAGCAAAAGAGATCGACGAACTGCGCAAGGGTAAGAACGGCACGGCGGGCAGTACGGCCGGAAGCAGCAGTGCACACAGCAGCACCGCTGCGGGGAGCCGGAGCACGGGCACCGGCAGCGGCTGGACACCGGAGAAAATCGACGCGCTGCGGGGCGGCAGCACCGGGAAACGGACCACCGAAGCATGGGAGAACCGCAGTGCGGGGACCAGCACCGAGACCCGCCGCGCCCGGACGAACACGGGCAGCAGCCAGAGCAGCACCGGGGGCAGCCTGGGAGGGCAGGTGCTGGCACAGATGATGGGCAGCACGAACCCGAAGCTGCAGCTGGAGGTGCCGGGCAGCGGGACCCAGAGCGAGAGAAACGGCACCCGGGGCGGCACGGCACAGCCGGAATGGCTTGGAAAGGTTGGCAGCAGCACCCCGGCGGCGCAGGTGCGCGGTACGGTGAAGCCGACCGAGAAAAAGCGGCAGCCGTATGCAGCAACCGGCGGCGCGATGCAGCTGCAGAGCGGATACGGCGCAGTGAACAGCGCACCGAATGCAGATACGCTGAAACAGACCATTGCGGCGGGCGACGGAAAACGGGTGGACTGGTATGCACGTACGGCACAAGAAGCAAAAGAGGATTTTGCCAGAAACAGCGAGCCCGACCGCTTTGATGAACTGAACCAGTGGATGGATGCGGACCCGAAACACCGGGAGCTGGTAAACCTGATCCGGGGCGGCACCGGAGAACAGCAGCCTTATGTCCAGCGCGGCAACGCGATGCAGGCACAGGACGGAACCGGCGCTATGGCCAGTGCACCCACGGCACAGAGCACCGGGAGGCGGGACTACACCGACGCGGAACTGCAGGCAAAGGGATACACGCAGACCGAGATCAACGAGGCAAAGGCATACATCCGGGATTTCGATGCCTTGCCCGCGTGGCAGCGTGCGGTACGGCGCACGTCGAACACCATCGGCGGCATTGCGGAAGAAATTGCCGCAGGCGGCCTGCAGATGGGCGAAAATGCGGTGCAGGCCGTGAAGAACAGCAGCGTGACAAAGAAGAACCGGGATGCCCTGAAAGAAAGCCTGGCAGGAGACGCTCGGCAGGAAAAGCTGTTCAAGCTGGTGGACACGGTGGACTCCAACGGAAGCCCGAAGTACAGCGACGCTGAGCTGATCGCAAAGGGATACACGCAGGGCGAGATCGACGACATGCGCAGCCGGTATGCGGCCACCGAGGTGAAGGATGCCGTTGACCCGGAAAAGAGTGTGGGCTACCAGCTGCACAAGCGCAGCCAGGACCTGACCGGCGCAGCGTTGAGCGGCCTTTCACCGCTGGCGCAGAAGGCACTGGGCATTGTTTCCAGCGCAGGCGAGAACCTTGTGGTCGCAAGCATCGACCCGGCGATGGTACTGCCGGTGCTGAGCTTGCAGGGAGCCGGAGAAAGCATGGGCCAGAGCGTGGAAAAGGGCGACAGCGCGGGCAAGACGCTGGCAGGCGGTGCGCTGAAGTTCGGCGCAGGATGGGCCATCAACAGTGTGGGCGCGGCAGACCTGGCCAAGACCATGGGTACGGACTACGCAAAGGACACGCTGGCGGGGAAGCTGGCAGACCTGGTGCGCAGTGTGGCGGATAACGGCCCGCTGGCACAGCAGTACCCGGTGATCGCAAACGCCGTCTCGGGCGGTGTGGACAACGCCATGCAGGCTTTTGTGGAGACCTATGCGGACATGGCCATTGACGCGGCGCTGGGCGACAGTGACGCGGCACAGAACCTGTTCAAGAAAGACACCTTCCTGAACGCGGTGGAAAGCGGCCTGACCGGCGGCGCTTCCGGTGCGCTGGGCGGCGCTGTGGGCACCGGGCTGGGAAAGATGAATGCGGCGCTGGATGCGGCAGCGGGCGGACCCCTCTCACCGCTGCAGTCCGGCGATGCCGGAGCTGCAACGGAACTCTCCCGAGGGGAGAGCCTTTCTCAAAGGAATGCAGAGCAGGAAGAAAGCGCGCAGGCGGCTTCCCCTCATCAGTCGCCTTCGGCGACAGCTTCCCCCGAGGGGGAAGCCTTGAGCCCGGCGGGCATGCAGGCGCGGCAGGCTGCACAGGAAGCGATGGGCGCGCAGAGCACGGCATCGGCGGTGCGCAGCGAAAACCAGGCGGTGCAGCAGCTGGCCGCTGCCATGGCAGACGGGGAACTGACCGGCAAGACCATCAACCTGTTTACCCCGAATGCGGCGAACGAAGCAAACCGAGCGGCGTTTGCGGAAGAATACGGCATGGAACTGCCGGAGACAGCGGCAAAGACGCGTCAGACACTGCGGGAACTGGCAGCACAGCAGCAGAGCACCCAGGTTGCACCTGCAGAAACTACAGCGGCAAACGAGGAAAAGCCGGCCGGAATTGCGGAAGCGGTGGCAGCGGAGAGCCCGGCGCAGCTGGAAGAAAGCGGGCAGGGCTACAGCGTGAGCCTGAGCAACGACACCATGACGGTGCGCTTTGCTGACGGGACCGAAGCGGTGCAGAAAGTGGACCTGGAAGACCCGAAGACCCTGCTGTTTGACCCGGAACAGCTGCACCGGCAGGCGCAGGCGGAAAGCCCAGCTGCACAGCAGACCGCTGTGGAGAACACCGGGGAAACGGTGGAAAGCAGCCCGGCGAAACAGCCCGGCGGGCTGCGGGAGACCTACGGCCTGACGCAGCAGAGCCGGAGCGTGCAGCAGCGGCAGGTGCAGCAGGAGCTGACCCGCTGGAGGGTGTCGGATGCAGCGAGCGAGACCATCAGCAAAAACATGCCGGTAGGCATTGGAGATGCCGAGCGGTATGCGGCTGCAGCCAGAAGCCTGTACCGGCTGGGACAGATGGAAGACGTGACCACCTTTGACAAGGCCATGGAGCTGGCGCAGGGCATGAGCGGGCTTGCGGTGAACACCGAGTATGTGCTGGCGCAGGACGGCGGCAGACAGGCGCTGCAGTTGGCGTGGCTGCAGGGACACGGCGAACTGGAAGCCGGGAACATGCAGCGGGGGACCCTGGGCGGAGAGCTGACCGAAAAGAGCACCAGCGGCAGCGGCCGGGTGCTTTATAAAGGGACCATGCGCACGGCAAACGACGTGGGCACCCAGCTGATCGAGTTGAACGCCCGGGCTACGGACACCGACGCAGTGCTGAAGACGGTGCTGCAGGGCAATGACCGGGTGAAAGCCTATGTAGACACCGAGGTGGCACAAATCTATTTTGCAGACAGTGCCGAGGACGTGTTCGGCACCATTTTGCACGAGGACTATCACTGGTACAACTCGCTGGACGCCGAAGGCGCACAGGCACTGCAGCAGCACGCGCTGGAATTTCTGGCAAAGAGCGAGGGCTATGAGAACATCGACGCGATGATCCGGGAGAAAGCTGCGGACTATGCACAGCAGGGCCTGACCTATGAACAGGCGGCGGAAGAACTGGTGGCGGACGCCTGGCGCGGCATCTTCAGCGATGAAGCAAGCTTCAAGCGCTGGGTGGAGTTCCAGCGGCAGCAGGCTGAGAAGAATGCGGGCCGGGCAGGCACCATCCGCAAAGTGATGAACAAGGTGAAGGAGCTGCTGAACGACATCGTGAGCCGCGCAAAGGAAGTGCTGGCCAAGGACCCGGAGAACAAAGCGGCCCTGCGGGCACAGCGCCTGGCCGAAGCGGAAAAGCGTGTGCTGCAGGACGAATACTTTGCCCACGCGGACAAGGCTATGGACAACCTGCGGAGTGCAAAAGAAAACGCCGCAGCCCTTGAGAACAAGGGTGCGGCGGAAGGAACACGATTCAAGCTGCATGAGGACAGCGAGTCTCTGACAGAACAGATGAACGATCATCTGGGTGAACTGGAAGAAATGGAGCCGGTAGCGGAAATCCGTGGAAATGAGGTGAATTTCGGGAAAAACGCGAGGGAGAATGTTGAGAACATTGATGCTTTTTTCGATTCGATCGGAAATAAAGTGGAAAGAGAAAACTTTGGAATCGTTGAATTAAAGCATTATGGCGCGAATAAAACAGTGCGTCATGGAAATAGTGCAGCAAAGCAGGCTGCGGTTGCAGCTATTCCGGGAGTGATTCGTAACGGCAATCAGATTGGATATGAAAAAAACTGGCAAGGCAAGGGCTATGACACATATGTTTTTGCTGGGCCGGTAATTATGGATGAAACCAGAATCAACGAAGCGGTAATTGTGAACTCTTACACAAGAGAAGACGGCAGAAAAGCTTTTTATACACACGAAGTGTGTTGGTCGGATGGTAGTTATGTGACATTTGACGATGCCGGAAAACCGACAAAAAAAGAAGATACTCCCACACATCTCCCGATGGATGTGCGGAGCAGCGCTATGGCTGCTCAGGAAGTATCTTCTGACACAAGTATAGCACAGGAAACCGCCGAAAACAAGGGAAATAACGGGACGCTGAAGAAAAATGTGCGGTATCAGCTGAACGAGACAGACGAGCTGACGAAGCTGCGCGACGAACAGCAGCAGCTGGACAAGCAGCGGCGGGCCCTGAAGGAAGAACGCAGTGCCTGGCTGGAAAGCGATGCAGTGAAGGCAATCGAAGCGAAGAAGAAAGCACTGGGCATCTTTTCTGCGGAAGCAAAAGCCTACCGGGACAGCGAAGAATACCAGAATTACCTTGCAAAGCGCAAAGACTACAATGCCCGCATGGCGCAGCTGGATGACCAGAGCGCCGCGCTGGACGACCGGATGAAAGCGGCCGGTGCCCGGATGCAGCAGCAGAGAGCAGCAGCGGGCAAGTCGGAACAGGCGGCGTATGATGCAAAGGCCGAAGCATACGGCAGCAAGGCAGAATACCGCCGCGCACTGGCAAAGGAACAGTTTGGTACGACCGAGGATTTCAACCGGGCGGGGTACATCCTGCCGGATGGCCAGATGCTGAACTTTGCCCAGAATGACCGCACCCGAGACACCGACCACCGGGAGATCATGAGTGTGTTCGGCCCGGCGGAGGTAAAGATTGGAACGGAAGCCTTAAATGAATTTTTGCTGGACGGCAACGTGCGCGTGATGGCCGAGGGACCTGGCATCGACCTTTCGGCAGACACGGCACCCACCGCGCAGCAGCTGGAACAGATCCGGCAGATGGCGCAGGAGCTGGGCAGCGCACGCAGGCAGTTCACGCTGGACATCTCTACGGCGGACGGCCGGGTGGCGGCCAGCAAGGAGTACAGCGGCCGGGTGGACGCTGACCGCGTGGTGCGGGAAATTCGGGACTATTACCGGACCGGAGAGCTGGCACAGGAAAGCGACCTTGCGAAGTTCCGCTATCAGCTGGCGGAGCAGGCCAGCCGGGACGCGAAGAAGAACGACCAGCAGACGGCGAGCCGGGCCATTGCGGACAAGGCGGCAGCGCTGGACACGCTGAGCCAGTTCTTTGGGCTGACACGGGGCGTGAAGGTGAGCCAGAGCAACATTGAAGGGCTGGCCAGCCGCTGGGCAAAGGCCAACGGCAGCAAGGTGGACCGGGTGAAGCTTGCCCGGGAGACCGAAGTGCTGGTGGAGTACCTGAAGGCGGACGGCGCGGACATGGAGAAGGGCCAGGCGCTGGCAGAAACGCTGGCAGGCGAAGTTCTGGACGGGGCAACCTACCGCAACAGCGAGCTGTGGGACGAATACCCGGAGCTGCACAAGCTGGAATACACCGTGAACAAAAACGGCAGTGCGAAGGAAGAACTGGTGAAGGCATACGGCAGCTGGAGCGCAGCGGTGGCCGAGGCCCGGAAGCACGGCGTGAGCCTGCGGCAGGCCGAAGGCGTGCGGGACGGAAACCCCGTGGAGCAGTATGACAGCGTGATCAACGACAACCGGGCCGTGGGCGGCACCAGCGACGGCGCGAAAGCGCTGTGGAAGGCCGCAGCACAGCAGGCCGGTGTGGACGGTGCAATGAGCATGGAAAGCACCGAATGGCTGAACGTGCTGATGAACCTGCACGACTCCATCAAGCCGACGACGCAGAGCCGGTTTGCAGACGACGCCGAGTATGAGGACGCCAAGGTGGAGCTGGCGGGCCGGATCATCGGGGACATTCTGAACACGCCGGAGATGACCGACGCGCAGGCCATCTTTGAGGGCATCCAGCGGCACAACCTACAGGTGGCACAGGCTGCGGCGGGCAGCGAAGAACGCGCTGCCGAAGTGACGAAGGGCCTGAAAGACGTGCAGAAGGCGCAGCAGCGGGAGTTCAACCGCCGGATGTACGAGAACCGGCGTGCGGCAAACCAGAGCGCCGAGGTGCAGCAGATGACCGAACTGCAGCGGCAGAACGCACAGGCTGAAAAGCTGCTGGACGAGAATCTGGAGACCTTGGGCGTGGATACTTCCAACGTGGGCAACCTGAACGAAAAGCTGACCTTCCTGCGGGAAAGCTACGAGCGGGAGATGAAGCAGGAAGTGAAGCGCATGAAGGCCGAACGGCAGGAGATGCTGGACGAAGCAAAGCTGGAAATGCAGAAGCTGCGCAGCGAGAAAAACGAACTGGCGTGGCAGCTGCGGCAGGAGAAGCAGCGCGCGGACAAGGCGGAATACTCGCTGCTGGTACAGGAAAATGAGATCATGGAATGGGAGGCGGACAACGAGCGCAAGCGGGCAGCCTTTGAACAGAAACAGGCGCAGCGAAATGCCGTTGCCATTGAGACAGCACGCCAGCAGCGGGACGAGGACATTGCCATTGCAAAAGCGGTGGCCGAAAAGCGGGTGCAGCGGGCACGGGACGCGCGGAAGATGGACGAACTGAAGCGCAGCATCCGGCAGAACGCGGCCCAGCTGAACCAGATGCTGCTGCGGCCCAGCAAGGACAAGTATGTGCAGAAAAACCTTGTGGACGCGGCGGCGCAGGTGGCGAAGCTGGCGGACATGACCATTCTGAACAACAAGGCCGTGAACCAGCTGACGAGGCTGCAGGACCAGATCCGGCAGAGCGCGGGCAGCGAGAACAGCCCCAATGCCATGACCGAAGAATGGAAGCAGACCGGCGTGGATACCCTGATCCAGACGCTGCGGGATGACCTGCAGGCGACAAAGGACGCAAAGCTGACCCGGCTGCACGAACAGCTGGCCGAAGCCGAGGCGCTGCCGGACAGCGAGAAGGCGCGGGCATTGCAGGAGCGGCTGCGCAAGCGCATCAAGGAGACCGAGAACCGCACCTATCTGCCCATGACGGTGGATCAGATGCGGATGCTGAAAGCCATCACCAGCTCGACGCTGCATGTGATCAAGAATGCAAACAAGACGGTGAGCCTGGCAAAGGCCGAGGAAGTGAGCAAGATCGCGGAAGGCGCAGCCAGCGAGGTGCAGCAGAGCAAGGGCAACCACCCCGGCGGAAAGCTGGACGGCGTGCGCAATCTGCTGACGAAGTATCAGCTGGACATGCTGGGCGGCCAGCGGGTCTTCCGGATGCTGGGTGGCTATGCGAAGAATGGCCAGATGGAAAAGATGGCCAACATGCTGAACGACGGCCAGTACCGGCAGACAAAGATCACCGTGGAAGGCGAAAAGCTTTTTGCCAACGTGACCGGAAAAGAGCATGTGAAAGAGATGCAGGCCTTTGCGGGCCCGGGCGCAGACCTTGTGGACGTGGGCCTGACGGACGGAAAGGGCAACCGGGCCCCGCTGACCCACGCGCAGCTGTGCAGCCTGTACATGCACCTGCAGAACAAGGACAGCATCGAGCACCTGATGAACGGCGGCTTTGTGATCCCGGATGCAAAGCTTTACAGCAAGGGGGACATTGAGCAGGCGTACCAGAAAGGCCAGACCGTGCACCTGGGCATGCTGACAAATGCGGACGGCACGCCCACGGCGGACAGCATCCTGCAGACCGTGGAAGCGGCCATGAGCGACTACGACCGGGCATGGTGCACGGACATGAAGGAGTTTTTTGACCACTACACCACGAACCTCATCAACGAGACCAGCCTGCAGCTGGTGGGCTACCAGCGGGCCACCGTGAAGAACTATTACCCCATCGCGGTGGACCGGTCGGTGCTGGCGACCCAGATCGAGGGCCTGAACCTGGACGCGACCATTGAGGGCCGGGGCTTTCTGAAGAACCGCGTCAAGAGCAGCCAGCCCATTTTGCTGGAGGAGTGCAGCAGTGTGGTGCAGCGCAGCCTGCGGGACACGGCGGCCTATGCGGGCCTGGCAGCGCCCATCCGGGATGTGCAGAAAATTTTGAACAGCAGCGTGGAGACACAGGAAGGGCTCACCAACCTGAAAAACGGCATCATCAAGGAGCAGTGGGGCCGAGACGCGGTGAGCTACATCAACGATCTGCTGACCGACCTGCAGACCACCCAGCGCAAGCGGCCCAGTACGGCAAACCGGGTGCTGGGAAACCTGCGCGGAAACTACGCGGGCGCGGTGCTGACCCTGAACCCGGGCGTGGCCATTGCGCAGGCGGCGAGCCTGCCGACGGCAGCGGCGGTGCTGGGCGGGGATACCATGGCAGCGGTGGTGCCCTTTGTGAAAAACCTTTCGCCCAAGGCGCGGACGGCGCTGGAAACGGAGATCAGAGAGCACGGGGACGTACTGCTGGACTGGCGCAAGCGCGGCAGCCAGAAGGGCGAACTTGCCAGCATCGGACAGAGCGAAACAGTGGCCGAGAAGGCCATGGACAAGCTGCCGACGGCACTGACCGGCTGGATCAACGGCATGGACGAGATCACGGTGGCAGCGCTGTGGGAAGGCAGTAAGCGGTATGTGCGCAGCCACGCGGCCGAGTTTGAGGGCGCGGACGTGACCGGAAGCCCGGCCTACTGGGAAGCGGTGAACCGCACCTACCAGAAGGTGATCGAGCAGACCCAGCCCAACTACACCGTGATGCAGCGGGCGGGCATCCAGCGCAACCCCAACGAACTGCTGAAGCAGCTGACGATGTTTACCACCCAGCGCTTCCAGAATTACGGCATTCTGGCGGACGCCATTGGCGATTACAACGCCCAGGCAGAGCGCTACCGGCAGAACCAGAGCGAGGAGAACAAGGCGGAACTGCAGCGGGCAGCGGTGCAGAGGAACCGGGCCATTGTGAGCCAGGTGGCGCAGACGGCGGTGTTCGCGGTGATGAAGATCGGCGCGGATTTTCTGCTGCACCGGTGGGACCGGGAGCAGGACGAGAACGGCGACGTGACCGCCAAGAGCATGTGGCGGCGGTTCGCAAGCCTTTACACCGAGAGCTTTGCAGGCAACTTCCTCTACGGCAGTGAGCTCTACAGCCTGATCGACAACGCGATGAACGGCAAAGACTACGACGTGCTGAGTGCGGCAAGCATCAGTGTGGTGAACGACCTGGCCGGAGATGTGGAGAAGTTTTTCAAGGAGTTCCGAAAGGACACCGGCGAAATGGACGAGACGCAGCTGCAGCAGCACCACGACAAGCTGATGCAGCGGTTCATGACCCTGCTGGAGGACGGCTTCGAAGTGGCGGGCGTGCCCTACGGAAACGGCCGGAAGATCGTGGAAGCCGTGCAGGGGTATGTGGAAGACATCGAAAACCTTGCCCACGGAGGGACCTTCAGCTTCAACTCGGTGCCGCAGAGCGCCACCGGCCAGTACGACCGGCTGTACAATGCCTATGCCAGCGGCGACAGCGACGAGGCAAAGGCAGCGGTGGAAAAGCTGAACGAGATGGGGAAAGGAGAAGACGTTTACAAGCAGCTGAAGACCCGGCTGGTGAAGTACGACGCGAATGTGAAGGCAGCGGCCGAGGCGCAGAATGCGGGAGACGACCAGAAACGGTATGAGCTGGAAAAGGAGATGATCGAGCAGATGAGTGATGCGCTGGGACTGCCGAAGGGAAAGCGCGGGGACGTGGTGGACTGCGTGACCGGCGCGGTGAACCAGCTGGCGGACAAGCTGCTGAAAGGCGACAACTCCAGCGCGACGGACGACCTTGTGGAAGCCGTGGACAGCTGGGACGCCAGCGCTGTGCAGGAGGAGTACGACCGGCTGGCGAAGGCAGGCAAGAGCGCGACGACGCTCAAGAGCAAGATCACCGAGACGGCAAAGCCGGAGTACCTTGCGGGCAGCGAAGCCGACCGGCAGCAGATGGAGACCATGCTGCTGGCGCTTGAGGACGCGGACGGCAAGGCGCTGTACACGGAGAAGACCTTTGCCCAGTGGGTGAAGGCGGCGGACAAGGCGGAAAGCGAGGAGAAAAAAGACCCGTATGCAGCGGTGAGATAAGGACAGAAAAGGCCCCCGGCGTGAAACGAATCGCGCCGGGGGCCTTGTGCGTTTTGAATCAGATCAGACCCAGTTCAGACTTGAGCCCCTTCTGAAGGACGCCGGAGAAGTTGATATGCGCAGCTTCGGCGGCATCGTTCAGCCAACCGGGAATGGAAAGCGTTTTTTTGACCGGCTTGAACTGCTTTTGGTATGCCGCCATATCGAACGGGACCATGGCAACGAAATCGCCGGGCTCAACGGACAATGCGGAGGGGAGAGAGGGCTTTGGAAAAGTTTGCTGGTCTTCGAGCATCAGGCCGATGGCGTCTTGTGCCATGGAAACGGCTTCGTCCATGGTCTCGCCCTGCGTAAAGCAGCCTTCGATGTCCGGGATGGAAACCGAATAGCCGGTTTCTTCCGGATGAAAGACGGCGGGATAAAAAATCGTGTTCATAAGATCACCTCTGATTATTTATGTATGCCTGCTTGTTTGAGGATGTTTTTCTCGGTGCCGATCTTCAAATCTTTTGCGTGCACGGGGACGATCGTGGTTTTGCCGGTGGTCGGGTTGCGGTACTTGGCATGAGTGCCGTTTGCACTGATAAAGACAAAACCGTTTTGTTCCAGCAGCTTTATGATCTGCTTGGGCGTCATGGGCATGGGAGCATCACCTTCTTTTGCTTTTCAATCTTATTATATACGTAAAATACGTACATGTCGAGAGGGAACGAAAAAGTCTGCAACAACGACGACCGCGGCCTGCGGCGGAAACACAAAAAGTCTGCAACAACGACGACCGCGGCCTGCGGCCGAAACAGGGAGGAGTTGTTGGGGCAGTGTTCTGGTTTTTCAAAGCGCCGCAAGGCCGCTGAAGAAAAAACAGCAAACACAACCCGTACTCGCTGCGCGAGACCGATGAAACGGAGGACTTTTGCGCGTGAGCGAAAAAGTCCGCAGTGTTGCGCCGACATAATTTGTGATACGCTGGACACAAGACGGAAGGAGGGAAAAACCATGCGGGTGAAGATCATCCGAAAGGAATTCAGCGGGGTGGAGTTTTGCCCGGAGATGCGGGTGCTGCACCTGGGCGGGCAGTCCAGCGCCAACGTGGAGCGGCTTTATTTTGAGCTGCCGGAGGAGTGGCAGGGCAAGAGCGTGACGCTGCACATCCAGCAGCAGGACGGCACGCTGCCTGCGCCGATCCTGCTGGACGAAGAACACAGTGTGGCGGTGGGCAAGGCGTTCACGGCCGCGAAGTGCGGCAGCTGGATGCTGCTGGCCCTGGGCGAGGACGGCTACCGGGCACTGACCCGGCCGACAAAATACGACTGCTATGAGACGCTTGCCACCGACGGCGACGCCGAGATCAGCCCGACGCAGTACGAGACCTTTGTGGCGCAGGTGCTGGCCTATGCCAACAGCGCGCAGAGCAGTGCGAAAGAAGCGCGGAACAGTGCTGCCAGTGCGAAAAAAGACGCGGCCATTGCGCAGATGGCACAGAACACGGCCCAGCAGGCAGCGGGGCAGGCGGTGGTGGCGCAGCAGAGCGCGGAAAGCGATGCCGACCGCGCAGAAGCAGCGGCGGAGCGGGCGGAGCTGACCGCGCCTTCGGACGGGGCGGTGCGCAGCGTGAACGGCAAGGGCGGCGTGGTGACACTGACCGCCGACGACCTGGGCGCGGTGCCGGAAGGCAGCGGGGCGTATGTGAAGGTCGTGCGCCTTGTGGGGCAGACGATGACGCTGACCTTTGGCGACGGCAGCACCCAGACCCTGCAGACCAAGGACACCACGATTCTGGAAAACATGACCGGCATTCTGGCCGTGGAGCACGGCGGCACCGGAAAGAGCACGCCGATGACGGCGGCCGACGTGGGGGCCGTGGAGGAGGGCAGCACAGCGTATGTGAAGAACGTTGCCCTGAACGGCCGGACGCTGACCCTGACCCTTGGCAGCGGGGAGCAGACAAGCTACACCATCCCGACCGCGACGGCGGACACGCTGGGCCTGGTGAAGGTGGGGGAGAACCTCAGTGTTGAGGAGGACGGAACGCTGAACGGTGTGGAAGGCGGTTACAGTAAGGATGAGATCGACAGCAAACTTCAAAGGCTGGAAAGGATGATGAATATGGACGGCAAGCTGGTGTACAGCAGCAAAATGCATGCGAGAAATACAGAAAGGGTTGATACAAAGGACGTCACAGTGACCTGTGTCATGCCGGACGCGGACTACGCAGAAGTCGCTGCCGTCAAACGATACACTACATACGGCTCCAGCAATGGCGGCGGTGTGGCAGCCGCGCCGGATTTTGGAACCTATCGGGTGGCACGCGGCGGAAGCGTGAGAGCAAACGTAACGGAGAGTGTTTCTGCCGATGTGGCGTTTTCCAGCAATGGAACGCTTTCGGTCACTGTTTTGCAGCTTGCGGGCGCGAACTATTCCAACATGGGACCGAACGAAGTTGACTTCAACGTCTTCGGCTACAAGTACCTGTGATATGAAAAAAGCAGACCGCCCGAAGACGGTCTGCGGTGAGGTTATTTTGCGGGAACAAATTCGATTTTGACCTTCATGCCCATTCCGGCAGCCAGACGCTGCAGCGTGCGGAGGGAAGGATTTGCATTGCCGCGTTCCAGTTTGCTGATGTCGGTCTGGGCAATGCCGGTGCGCTCGGAAAGCTGCTTCTGCGTGAGACCGGCTTCCCGGCGGGCCTTGAGCATCGCTTCAATGACGGAAAACTCCGGGTCGAGGGCGTCCCATTCTTTCTTGAATTCGGGGTCTTTCATCCGCTCATTAAGAAGTTCAGTAAATTCACTCATCGAAAATTCTCCTTTCGTTCAAGGTAGTCTTCACGGTACATTTTCGCCAGCGCTATTTCCGCAGGCGGGGTCTTCTGTGTCTTCTTCACAAACCCGTTCGTGAGGATGATCTTCTTGCCGACCACAAAGAAATAGAGCACGCGGGTGATGTCTGAGCCAAATTTGGTACGCAGTTCAAAGATGCCATCATCCAATGACTTGGAATAAGGTTCCCGCAAAGACGGCCCGGCTTCTCCCAGCAGTGAGACGGTACGAAAAACTTTTGCCTGTAGTTTATCATCAAGTCCCAATATAAACTCTCTGGCAGGCTTTGCACCGTCCGGTTTTGCGTAGAATTCAATTTCGTATTCCTGCACGACCACACTTCCTTAACGTTAGTGGATTTATCCTATACACAGTATAGCGGATATATCCGCTATTGTCAAGCTGAAATTTATATGGAAAGGACGTAGTACCAATATGGCGTTAGAAGTTTATTCGCTTGCGAAGGACGGCAACCGCTATCTGAGCAAGAACTTCCAGGTGAAGGAGTTCCGCTGCCGCGATGGCAGCGACCCGATCTTTATCGACACGGACCTGGTGGCGCTGCTGCAGAAGGTGCGAGACCACTTCGGCAAGCCGGTGGTCATCAACTCGGCCTACCGGACGGTCGCTTACAACCTGAGCGAGAAGGTGGGCGGCGCAAAGTTCAGCCAGCACCAGTACGGCAAAGCGGCAGACATTTACATTCAGGGCATCCTCATCACCAAACTGGCCGAGTATGTGGAGACCCTTATGCCGAACTCCGGAGGCATCGGCATCTACCCCATCAGGACCGGCGTGCGGAACTGTGCCTTTGTGCATGTGGATGTGCGCAAGGAAAAAGGCCGCTGGAAAGGCTGAGAGGAGGTGAGAATGTGAAGGATTATTTCTGTGTGGCTGTGGGCGCACTGGGCGGGGTGATCGCCAGCCTGTTCGGCGGGTGGGACGCCGCGCTGCAGACGCTGATCATCTTTATGGCCATTGACTACATTACCGGCCTGATCGTGGCGGGGGTGTTCCATGCCAGCCCGAAAAGCAAGACCGGCGCGCTGGAAAGCCGGGCCGGGTGGAAGGGGCTGTGCCGCAAGGGCGAGACCCTGCTGATCGTGCTGGTGGCCTGCAGGCTGGATGCCGTGATGGCGACCAGCTTTGTGCGGGACGCGGTGGTGATCGGCTTTATCTGCAACGAGACGCTGAGCATCATCGAGAACGCGGGCCTGATGGGGCTGCCCATCCCGGCGGTCATCACCAAGGCCGTGGACATTTTGAAACAGAGATCGGAAGGCCCGGAAGGGCAGAAAGGAACCGAACATGAGTAACGATCACATTTCCGCAGGGACCATTGCCCGCACGGCTGTGCTGCTGCTGGCGCTGACAAACCAGGTGCTGAGCGCCATGGGCAAGCCCATCCTGCCCATCGAGAGCCAGACCGTGGAACAGCTGGTGACGGCCGGCATCACCACCGTGGCCGCACTGGTGAGCTGGTGGAAGAACAACAGCTTCACTGCGGCTGCCATTCAGGCGGATGCATGGATGGGCGAGAAGAAAAAGCGTGTGAACTGACGGGCAGAGGTGCGCCACTTTGCGCCACCTGTTGCGCCACCAATTTAGAACCTTTTAAGGGAAACAAGGGTAATTAAGGCGCTTTTCTTGGTAAAAGCGGGAAGAAAAACAAAAAGAAAAATCCCCGAAAAGTGAGGCATGAAGCCACTTTTCGGGGATTTTGTCTTGGAGCTACTGACCTGATTCGAACAGGCGACCTGCTCATTACGAGCGGGCAAATATATCAAAATAAACGGCGTGTTATCAATAAAAAAGAAATTGCTTGCGCCACTTTTGCGCCACCGAAGGGTTAGCCCGTCTGTTTTCGGAGATAGGAGTCGAGCCGGTTGATCTTCTTTTTCTTAAATTTTTTATCAAGAGATGTATAGATGCCGAGGGTGACGCTGATGTCTTTATGGCCCATCTGATCGCGGGCGGTGAGGACATCGACACCGGCAAAGTACATCAGGGTGCAGAAGGTGTGCCGCAGCTGATGCGGGGTAAAGGGCTCGATGCGCATGGGCAGGCCGCCCGGGCGCTTTTTGCTTTCCGCACCGTTGTAGCCGTACTTCACGTTCAGGTCGGCCATGTAGCTGCTCCACAGTGTTTTCCATGCCTGCTCGGTCATGCGGCGGCCCTTTACCGTGTGCAGCACATACAGGCAGCCGTCCTGCTGGGTCTTGAGGTAGTCCACGAGGATGCGGGGGATATTGACCACCCGGCGGCCTGCTTCGGTCTTGGGCTTTTTGGTTTTCTTATCATGGAAGTTGTAGCCGCTATTGACCGTAATCGTGGCAGCGTCCAGATCAATGTCGGCCCAGGTGAGGGCGGTGGCTTCGCCACGGCGCAGGCCGGAGTAAAGCAGCAGCATGGCGGCGCGCTGGGCGCGGTGGGGCGTTTCACGGATCCAGCGCTGCTGTTCTTCCGAGATGGGCTCCCGGGGCTCGGGGTCGGCACCGGCAGGGCAGGTGGTCTTGACGATGGGGTTATACTGGACGATCTCAGGGATGGCCAGCTCATACGCGGCCTTTGCGCTGCTGCGCAGGTTGGACAGGGTGAAGTGGGACAGCGGCGGCTGGCCGTCGTGCCAGTCGGCCAGAGCGTTCAGCACCTTCTGAAAATCGGCCGTCCGCAGGTCGGCGGCGGGCTGCTCCAGCAGCGGACCCCAATGATTTTTGTTATCCTCGTAGCGGTCAAGGCTTTTCTGGCCGATGCCCTTGGCCTTTTTGGCTGCGATCAGGTTATCGTACAGGGTGGCAAGGGTGGCCTTGGCCTGCGCCGGGTCCATGCCTTTGCCCAGTGCTGCGCGGTAGGCTTCCGCTGCAGCGCGGGCTTCGCGGGCGGTGGTGCCATAAAAACTTTTGTATTTTGGCTTGCCGCTTTCATCCTTACCGATACAGACGCGATAGCGGTAACGGCCATCGGAACCCTTTTTGTTTGTCATGCAGCAAAACCTCCCGGCTTGCGCGCCCGGCCGGGAGGTGGTACAATAGACCCGGCAGGCGCAAAAAGATCAACCTTCGTTTTGTGTAAGCTTTCATTCAGCCCGGCGCTGTTCGTACCAGCGCCGGGCACTTCTTTTTCAAAAACTCATGGCTTGCAGAAATCACAGGGCCGCGCTACAATCAAAGAGCGGAAACGCGATGGGTTGTAAGGCATTCATGATTACTCCTACTTATTCGGGCAACAAGCAGCAGAAGGTCCCCCGGCTGGAAACAGCCGGGGGATTTTCTGTTTGCAAAAAGAGCGCCCGGCGGGGGGCGCTCATGAATCAGAACAGATCGCTATGGGTACCGGTGCGGGTCAGATACAGGATCAGCGCAGCTCCTTCATCATCTCATCCACGTCGGTGTAGGTCTTGCCCAGCGTGGGGTCTGCCTTCATCTGCTTGACTTCGCGGATCGCTTCCTGCGTTTCGGCATTGGGCACATCGCCGCTGATCTCGAACGGAATGCGGTTCTCCCGCACGGCCTTGCGGGCAAAAATATTGATAGCTGTGGTCATTGTCATGCCCATATCGGCGCAGAATGCTTCGAACTGCTTTTTGAGATTGGCATCCATACGGATGTTGATGTTTGCGGTATTGGCCATAGTATCACCTTCCTTATGCTTATTGTATTGCGATTTGCGCACAATGTCAACACAAAAGAAATGAATTTTACGTTAAATCGTTGATCGGAAGATGGGACGGCTTGCATAGACTGAATGGAGATGCTAAAATAAAATCAAGCAAGCTCGCGGATTGCTTTTACGATGGATGCAGAGTTCCAACCGACTTGCCGGGTGGCTTTGGACTGGAGCTCAAGCGGCATATAAACACCGCCCCAGGGCATAATAGCAATAATAGGTTTCCCCATACGCATGGCTTCGTTTACTTCATACGCCATCCATTCATGATAAAGCGTATACATGCCGCCGATCACAAGAACGACTTGTGCATTTTTAATTTTAGCAGTGATGGCTTCTTTGATTTCTGCCTTAGAGGCATGGGAGGAAGAAAGCGCCAAAGGCTTTTCTTTTGGTGCGGAATAATTGTAATAAGAAAAGTTTGAAGTACTATCCAGAAGGGCAACGAGGCGATCATATTCTTCGCCATACTTCCATGCGTGGCTGATAAAGATACGGTAATTAGATAAAGCAGGCATTTTGAACGTCCTTTCTTAACATTCGGAGGAATATATGAAATTTCAGAAAAAACCAGTTGTGGTTGATGCATACCAGACGGATAAAGACATGTACATTGAAACGCTGGAAGGCGTGATGCATGCGTCGCCTGGTGACTGGATCATTACAGGGGTAAACGGAGAAAAATATCCCTGCAAACCTGATGTCTTTGAAAAAACTTATGAGCCGGTTTCAGAGTGAGCTTTTTCTTTGGACGAAGCAGACTTGGCATTGGAAGCCTTCCATTTGTTGCCTTCTGAAGAAAGCAAATCTTCAATGTTGTGCACAAAGAGCTGTTCTTTAGTCTCATCGGTGCCATAGGGATATGCATTCATGAGATAGAGATTCTTTTCGTGCTTCAGCGTTTCACATGCGGAACGATACTCAATCCAGTTTTCGTGGTAACGGCCGAGATGCTCAGTACCTTCGATAACGGTGATCGCAGCGCCCAACAGGCCAACGACAAAAGCGACTGCAGGGCGGCTGACTGTATAGTTGGTCAACAGCGGAATGGCTGCAGCAATGACAAACTCTGCAAACTGCAGCCGCTTGTAAATGCGTTGCGCCTGCTGGGCCTTTTTATCGTACCACCTGATCTGATCATTCAGGCGGTTCTGAATATAGCTGTTGATATCACCCGGCTCAACATCGGGCGGGGTGTAAGATCCTTTTTCAGCAGATTTATTCCGACAAAACGAAAACATGAAACTCCTTTCATCCTCGGCACATTTGTGCAGGGGATATTTTTATGTCACAGCACCTGCCCGGCGGGGCACTCTTGAAGATTGCGACCTTGCCATGGTACGCATCGTTGGGGGGACTTATCCGACATCACGAATATTATTTGAAACGATTCTTTTATCACTATCTACATAGTCTTGATCGGCTATTTGTCGACGTACCAATTCCTCGCCTAAAAAGTTATATACTTTACGAATTTCAATTCCTGTACGATTGAGTTCTCCGCGATAAAAATGATGCCTGCCGGATGAAAGTTGATCTCCGCATTCAGTGAAAAGTGCAGAAATTGTCCAAGCGGTGGGAGTTACAGTAGGATTGTTTTTGAAAAATGAAATCATATCATTTGCATCTTTTTTCACAGATTCAAGTACAGGAATAGAGATTATATCCCAACACGAAGCTGGACAAAGCTTTTTGAGTTCATCAACAGCTGCAGAAACTTTTTCATCAATGGAAGGTTCTTTTACCGAAGATGACGATGGAACGTGAGGAACGGAAGACTTGATATACAAAAAGACGGCAGCATAGATCAATGGAAGGAGATAATAAAAGCTGAAAGAAGCACGACCTAAGATGCAAGGCAATACATTCGAGATGACACACAGAACATCGTAAATAACGATACAGATATAACGAAGTCCTTTTCGAGTGGGGCAGATACGTTCGGAACAATCAGCGGCCCACGGAAGGAAATGCACAAGAGGAACACAGAGAATACCAAGGACAAGAGGATAAAAAGCATAGGCTAGGACATAAACTAAAAAGTCAGGTAAAAAAGTCAAAAGAGATGATAATGTAAACAACAGGGTGTAAATAAAGCCGCAGGCTATCTGTGCAATCAAAGCGAGCACAGCAAGCACAATACAAGCACCAACACGTGAACCGCCGCTTTTAGATTCCATAACAAGTCCTCCATACATCCACACACCACAGCCGCCGAAAGGCGGCTTATTTTTTATGCTTCCTTGCCCAGGCCAGACGCAGCACATTTTTTATAGCGCCCGGTGAGCACCAGATCTTCGACATAGTCCACGGCTTTCTGCTGGCCTTCCTCATTGAGCTGGTCGAAGGACGACAGCAGCGCGGACTGCTGGGGAGTAAGTTCAGATAAGACGGTTGAATTGGACTCAGAGTCTTCCAGCCCCATAAGATAAGTTGGCGTTGTTTCCAACACGATAGCCAATTTTTCAAGGGTTGAACGCTTGAGATTAACAATAAGGCCGTTTTCATATTTATAGATTGCGGCCTTTTGCACGCCAACTTTCGTACCGAGTTCTTCCTGTGTCATCTGATGCTCGATGCGAAGCTGGCGGATTCGCTCGCCTGTGGTCATGCGTCACCACCTTCTTTCTATAGCGTATCTTAATAATAACATATAAAATCTAAAAAGCAAGAAAAAATATCTTGACAAGATTCATACAAAATGCTAATATCTAAGTAGGAAAATTACGGAGGTGATGAATGGTTGAACAAGCGAAAGTTGAATGCGATCATGCAGTTGCATGGAGAGTCACAGCTGGATTTGGCACAGTATTTGCAGCTTAGTCTTTCCCGCCTGAACGCAAAAATCAATGAATATCGCGGCGCACAATTCAGACAAAACGAAATAGCTGCGATACAGGAGCATTATGGCTTGAGCGCGGAAGAAGTGAACGAGATATTTTTTGCTTCGGCTGTATCTCAAAAAGATACTGTTAACTCCGCCCAGCCGGGCAAGAGCGCATGAAAAAAGCCCCGGAGCGGGGCGGGAGGTGAAAAAATGATCGTAGTATTGACCGCAATGAGCTGGCTTTTTGCGCTGGGAAGTGTCTGGTGTACCAAGACGTTCATTGGCAAAGTACAGTGGTACGCGTGGGTCGCAGTAGTAGTGAGCGCGGCAAACACTGTGGTGCAGATTGGAGCATTACTTTAGCTTTGACAATTCCAGAATGATCTCGTTCAGGAGAGTGGATTCGTCTGGGTCAGTGCCATAAGCATACTTCCCGGTATCGATTTGTTTTTGAAGCTGCATCATTTTCTCCTGCAGATAGGGAGGAGCGTAGTACAGCGCCAGACCGGAGCACATGCTGAAGTCATGAATGGCTTCTTGACTTTTGAAGTGAACGCAGGCACTGGCGGCCAGAATGTAGTCTTCGTAGATTTTTCGCAGATGGGCTATAGAAGATTCATGTTCATTGTGAGAAAATTCGAGCTTCTTTAATTTCAATTGAAAAGAGTTGGTGAGGTAAGAGGTCAGAATGGAAGAACCAAAAGCACTAAGTGTAACTACGATAGAGACAAGGGCAGAAAATTGTTCGATCGTCATGATAACGCACATCCTTTCTGACGGAAGTGTAACACAGGACGGCAGATAAGGGCAAGAGCGCATGAAGAAAGCCCCGGAGCGGGGCGGGAGGTGAAAAGGTGATAGCAGCAATCTGCATAGCAGGAATATGGGGCGCGGCATTGGTCGGCGTTGCGCTGATGGAACGCTGGGCCCCGGAACAAATGACGTGGTATCGGTGGTATGCGCCGATAGTGACGGCAATTGGTACGCTGAATGTTTTGCTACTTGGCGGAATTATTTAAACGTCCGCATATCAGTCTGCATAGCCAAAAGGCAGTCAGCTTTAGAGTCAATGAGTTTCTGAACGTCTTTCTCCGAAGGATTTCCGGGACAAGAAAGCAAAGCGGAAAAATATTTACTGACGGCATTTTGAACGGTTTCGTTTGAAAAAATGAGTACGCGAGAAGATGCGTCCGTAAGCTTGCGAAAATCTTCTGGAGTTAGCGGATAAGAGGCCGACGCGGCAGCAGATAGGAAATCTTTATAGGCTTCCATTTTGGAAGCAAAGAACAGCTTGGCGGACAGCCTTTTATACTCCGCACGATTATTGATGAACGCAGTAACAGAGGGCGAAACCAGTGCAATGATAGTCGTGAGTGCAGACAAAATCAAAGTGAGCTGAGCAGTATCCAAGAAAAACACATCCTTTCTGTCGGAAAGTGTAGCACAGAACGGCAGATAAGGGCAAGAGCGCATGAAAGGAGCGGAGAACGTGGACGAGGACAAGAAAAAGGCCCGCATGAAGCGGGCGCAGAGGGCGGCGCTGATGAACGGCGTGCGGGAGCAGACCATTAGCGTTACATACGACAATAAGGCGCTGGCCGGGCTGAACGAGCCGTGGAGCAACGCGGCCTGCATGGGTTACTGTCTGATGGCGATGCAGCAGGCGGGCGTGCCAGAAACGATGCGGCGGAAGGTGTTGGCGTGCCTGGAAGAAAAGTTCGACTTTTACAGCCTGAAGGAAGCCGAGAATGCCGGGAGCATGAAGGCACAAGCGGGCGAAGATGCCCGATTCCAGACCTTCAGCCCGGATTGAAAGGGGAAATAACCATGCGGAAGGCGCGAATCTATGATGCGCGGCAGCTGCCGGCATACCTGAGTCCGGCGCAGTATGCCGAGCTGATGGGTGTTACCCCGAAGACGGTGCAGAGGATGTGCCGCACAGGGCTTTTGCCGGCCGAAAAGGTGGGGCCGAAGCTATGGCGCATTGACAAAAACGCAGCGCTGGAACAGGGAGCGCTGAACCGAAAAAACAAAAAGCCCGCCGGTGCAGCGAACACCGGCGAGCCTACAGGTGATAGAGTCTGACAACGCCTATCACCAGAAGTTTAACACAAAACGGAGGTTTTGACAATGCGGAAATGGAACGGATGGGCCGTGTTGGCGGCGGGCGCTGCGGCGCTGTGGCTGGGCGGCAAGCTGATCGGGCTGGCAGAGGCGGGCATCACGCTGGCGCTGATGGCCTTTGGCGGCTTTGGGTACGGCTCGGCCGCCACGCGGGCACCGCTGATCTTATGGGCGGTGCTGTGCACGCTGGCAGGCGTGGGGCTGTACGCCTGGAACTGCCGGCAGGAGAACCGGCAGTACGAAGCTGCGGCCCGGCGGCAGCAGGCAGACGAAGCGGCCGCCAAGACCATGGACAAGCGCGGCCGCCGGAGAAAGGCGGGCTGACGCCATGGGCCTGAAAAAGTACCGGGTGCATGTGGAGCTGAGCAAGCAGCTGCCGCAGACGAACAGCCTTTACACCCTGTGTATGACCTACATCGTGCGGGCCGCCACGCAGGTGGACGCAAAGATCAAGGGCGAATTTGCGGCGAAGGTGGAGAACCCCACCTGCCGCGCGAAAGCCTACCATGTGGAGGAACTGCCGTGAAACCTGTGAATCTGACCCCGGACGAGGAAGAAATCTGGGACCGGGTGGACACCTTTGGCAACGAGCTGGTGCGGGACATAGGCGCGGCCCTGCTGCAGGTGGACCAGCTGCCGGAGTGGATGAAGGAAACGGCGGTGAACCATTTATGCAGCAAGCTGGCCGAAGCCAGAGCGCTGGCGTGCAGCTGGATGAACGACCACGGAGAGCCGTGAAAGGAGAGACCATGACCTTAGAGGACTACAAGGCCCGGATGGCCCAGGAGCTGGAAAAGCTGGACTGGCAGCACCCGGGCGACAAGGAGAGCAGCGCTTACCGGCTTTTAAGCGAAGCGGGCCGGGACAAGCAGCTGGGCACGCAGGACTGGATCGTGTTATACAACCAGTACCGGGAAGGGGTGAAGCGGACATGAAACGGAACATGAGCCTGAGCCAGGAGCTGGACCTGACGCGGGACGGCACGGCCGAGATGACCCGGTGGTGCATCATCATCGCGCTGCACCAGTGCTTCGGCGTGGGGAAGGACCGGCTGAACAAGATCGAGGCCCGGGCCAACGCGCTGGCCTACGAAAGCCTGGACGTGGCCATGACGGCCAACGACAAAGGGATGCCCAGCACCGACCGCAGCCGTGCGCTGCGGGAAGGCTGGCTGCCGGAGGGCGTGGAACCGGAGTTCCGGGTGCCGGTGCTGCGCGCACCCCGCACCCGGCGGGAGCAGCAGCTGCGCATGGCGGGCGACGTGGCCGCCAGCATGGTGTGGACCATCTACGCCCGGGCCTGCATGGAGCTGCTGGGCTACAGCAGCAAGCGGCTGAACCGGCTGCGGGAAGAAACCCTGGCCAACTACCGGCAGGTGAACGAGGAAGGCCACGAAAGCCTGAGCTGGGCCATGGAACGGCTGCGCCGGTGCGCCGAGGACGCACTGAAGGAAGACATCACGATCGAGAACGTGCCGGACGAGGAGCGGGCAAAGCAGGCCGACCGGGACTACCAGGAGCAGAAAGCGGCGTTTATCCGGCGGAACATGGCAAAGGCACTGGGGCACCGGGCGGCCCCGGCGGGGGCCAATGTGCTGGCGCCGGGCGAGATCGAAAAGAAGATCAACACGATCCTGCAGCAGCCGGGCATGCCGGACAGCTGGGAGAGGAGAAGAAAGTGAGCAAAGACAAATGCAAAATGACCCGCAAACGGTTTAAAAAGCTGATGGCGGGAAGGCACGGCGTGCAGCTGCGCGAGGTGCACGACATGGTCAGCCGCGATATGGTGGACCCCAAAAAGCGGCGGGAGGAAGCGTGGCAGACGGCAAAGCACCGGTACGCGCGCAGCGAAAGCGAGGCGAAGCAGGCATGACACTGGAAGAAGCCATGAAATACCGGGGCGAGACGGTGCGCTCGCTGGCGAAGGCGACCGAAACGGCACCGAGCGGTGTGAAGCGCTGGGTACAGCCCGGCGGGCTGGAACGGCTGAGCGCGGTGCGGCTGCAGCAGATCGCCAGGGCGCTGGACGGCGGGGTGCTCGTCACCGAAGACGGCTGCGAAGTGGAGCTGTACGGAGGGAAGGCAAGATGAGTGCACATTACGTCTACCGCCTGTACGACCCGAAGACCGGCGCGCTGCTGCACGAAGGCACCCCCACCGAGCTGGTGGCGGCGGGGCTGTTCCCGGACCGGGACCGGCTGCAGAGCGAGTACATGCGCCAGAAAAAGACCGTGAAAAAGCCGCGCATCTGGCGGATCGAGCGGGAAAAGCGGCCCCCGGCGGCCACAAAGACGCTGCTGCGGGAGGTGTGGGAGTACACCGCCTGGGATGCAGCGGGCAACCGGATGGCGAAGGGCACGGCGGCAGAGCTGGTGGAGCAGGGTTTTTTCGACTGCACCCAGACGGCGGCAAACTGGGCCCGGAAGGGCTGCTGCCCGGCGCGCGGCATTGCAAAGCTGACCCGGGAAAAGGTGCGGCGGAGCATCGTGCAGCGGAACGCGGCGGGGGCGAAGAAGCTCCCGAAGGCAGAGCAGCACCGGGCACCGGCGTCGAAGCTGCAGAAAAAGGCGGCGAAGGGCGTGATCCCGAAGATCAAGGACCCGGACGCGCTGCAGCTGGACGTGCACGCGCTGTGCGGGTACAACGCAGCGGCGCGGAAGCGGGGCCTGCCGGAGCTGAGCTACGGCGTGTGGGCCGCACGGGGAAAGCCGGAAATACCATAAAAACGGCCCTCAGGCAATCAAGCCTGGGGGCTTTGGCGACAAAAGACAAGGCGTGCCGGGTGGTGTGCAGCGGACGGCTGCACCTTAGCCGGAATGGTTTGTCGGGCCCCGGAAGGGGCAGGACCTACCTTATTATAATGCGTGATCGCTCCAGGGCGTCCGGCGGAACGCTTTTGGGGGGCTTGTATACCCGTTATTTCTGTGACGGTGATGATCATGGAAACGGAAAAACACAGGACGCTGACGACCAGCAGGAGGTGCCGGGATGCGAAGAAGCTACATCCGGGAAAAGAAATACCAGTGCGGTGACGAGTACATGACCGTGGGCGTCTATGCAGTGACCGACCAGGAGCACCGGCAGCGGGGCAAGAAGCGCAAGGAGAGCGACCGGGGCCAGAAGGAGCGGAACAAGTACGCCAGCCTGCGCCGAAAGCAGCGGAAGGTGCTGGCGAATTTTGACAAGAACGGCTTTTTCCTGACCGGTACATACGAGGACGGCTATTTACCTGCAGACTTTGCGGCCTGCCGGAAGGACGTGGAGAACTACAAGCGGCGGGTGATCACGGCGACCTGCAAGCGATTTGGCGTGCCGAAGGACAGCATCCGGCTGATGCTGTGGGCGGTACGCAAAGGCGAAGCCGGGCGGCTGCACATGCATGGGTTTGCCCAGTGCCGGGGGCTGGATACAGCCCAGCGGAAGGAATGGCGCTATATGCTGGAAGATTTATGGCGTCGGCGGGTGCCGGGCACCGGCGAGTATGAGCCGCTGGGTACGCCGGATGCGAAGCGAATCGACATGAAAAAGCTGCTGGGCATTGACGGGCAGGGCAAAAACGGCACGGTGGGGTACATCTACGGCCACAAAGAGCGCAGCTGCATCGAGACGCGGAACCTGCGGCAGCCGGACGAGCTGGCCGCCTGCGACACCAAGTGGAGCCGGAAGCAGCTGCGCAAGGGCTGCACCGAGTGCGCGGAGAACGCCTACTGGTGGGAGCAACGGTTCCCGGGGTGGGAAGTGGTACAGGTGGCGGTGTATGACCCGCAGCAGCTGTACGAGACGGACAGGCCGCGGCCGGAGGGCTGGGAAAGCAGTGAACCGCAGGCGTATCTGATCCTGCGAAGAAGAAACCCTCTCACCGTTGCAGTCCGCTGACGCGGCGCAGCAACGGAGCTCTCCCGAAGGGCGAGCCTTGTGCAGAGGATGTTTGCGAAAGTTCGCACCTGACAGACAGGATTATTTTATTTTGCGCGCGCGGAAGGCGGTGGACGGGTGACAAAGCAGCAGAAAAAGGCGGTGCGCAAGGCGCTGCGGAAGTTTGACGGCAGCGGGCAGTGGGAAGACGTGCTGGGCCGGGTGCGGGACTACTATGCCAGGGAGGACCCGGTGTGCTGGGAACTGCTGCGGCTGCGGTACATCGAGGGCCGGAGCGAGTGGGACGTGGTGGGGCTGCTGCACATCGGGCGGACGACCTACTACCACAAGGAGCTGGAGGCGCTTTCCACCGTGGCGGTGTATGCGGCGGCGGCGGGGCTGATCTGAACAGGCTGGACACGAATGTGTGCGGCCTGTTTGTGCTGCAACGACGACGACCGCCGCCAGCGGCGGAAACAGGGAGGAGTTGTTGGGGCAG